>Ga0256847_1001282_pt1 | contig 13178 bp, 13 predicted proteins | sample TeddybearmetaG_FD_189099 | JGI IMG/M metagenome (GOLD analysis project Ga0256847, IMG submission 189099) | Hydrothermal vent microbial communities from East Pacific Rise, Pacific Ocean - Teddybear | ecosystem: Environmental > Aquatic > Marine > Hydrothermal vents | place: Pacific Ocean: East... | reverse complement strand
TTAAGACTGCCGTCATTAGTATTTTCATTTTCATCGACATGGATCTCCGTAGTTTTTCTGTATGTAACTTTTCTGTTCGACAATCAATAATTCGTATTCAAGCAACTTTGTATTTTAGTCGATATTTCTTGGTTAAATAATAGGTCGCAAACCCACCAACAATGCCCGGTAACATCCATGGAATTAATATCATTTGACCGGTAAATATGTCATTAAAAAAGCGTCCTCCACCAAAGGCAAAAAAAGCTGTATAAGCGCCAATTCCTGAACCGATGATATTTCCCAAATGCTCAATAAGCCACTCTCTTTTTTTCAAAGTCCGCTTAAAAATATAATGGATTAAACCAACGGATATAACCACAGACAAAATGGCAAATACTAAGAACAGAATATTCCCCTCTGTTATCGAAAAATAACCAACCACCACTCCAGCAATAAACAACACTGCAATACTAATCATGTGGCTTGTATTTCGTAGCATGCTCCGGTCGTCTTTTGCTTTTAATACCAATAGCGAATGCTTTGTATTAGTGAAAACTAATAATGACAGCATCAATAAAAAAGTACCTAGTTCTCGATTTTGCGTTGCTAACTGATACGCTTCATCGATTGGTAAGTTTCTGTCTGGAATTCTTACGCCAACAGGATCAATTAATAGCATTAAGCTCATAAAAACTCCACTGATGGATACCGCAAACATTCCGTAGGCGAAGATCTTTCCATATTGCTTGTGAAAACCATTTCCCTTTTTAGACAGCATCGGCAACCAAAAAACAATTAACCCCACCGAGCCGCAAGCGACATGTAAATAGAACAAAATTTGATGCACTGAATATGACATTCTTCTACCCTCTAATAGTAACTGCTCAAGCTGAACAAACTATGAATAATTTGTGCTAGGGTGTTATTTTACCTATACATTTTGGTATAAGTCAGTGCTAAAAGTCATCATTTTGAACCATGACTTTCGGCCTATATATTGCTGACTCAAGAAATGAGATAATCGGAGTATTAGTAGATCAACAGAGCTACATTTATAGATGTTTGGTATAAAAATATCGTCAGCCGATATCGCTGGTGTTGGAACAATCATTACTGTTTTTGGCATCAGTCTATATTTACTCACTCAACACCGTGTACAGTATGCTAACAACCTGGGAGCGTTATATTTAGGTTTTTTGGTCTACTTGGGTAGTTTTATTATTGCTACTCGTGAAAAAAAGTGGTTATCACAAAATAAAATTTATCTTGTCATTGCGCTCCAACTAATTTCCGCATTTTTTATCATGTGGAATTACCCCATCGAGTTCTTGCCCATACTTACCATTATTTGGGTATCCATTTTACCTTATTACGTATCACTGCGTGTCTCATTTGGCGCCATGACGATAGTGGTAGTCTGCTGGTTTTCCATATACGGGTACCTATGGGGAGAAGGCGTATCCGCTGTTTTCTCAGGAATACTTTACGGTACTTTTCATGTTTTTTCGATTCTAATGACTCATCATGCCAGAGAAGCAGAAAAAGCCACGGAAAAAGCCAATCTACTTAATGAAGAATTAAAATCAACCCAGCAACTATTAACCGAAGCTTCAAAACAAAATGAGCGAACCAGAATTGCGAGAGACTTACATGATTTGTTGGGCCATCACTTAACTGCTTTAATTATTAATCTTCAAGTGGCTGAGCTTCTGAGCGCCGGCGAGGCCAAAGACAAAATAGAACAATGTCATTCGCTGGCAAAATTATTAATGAGTGATGTCCGTGAAGCGGTTTCATCATTGCGTGAAACCAACGATCTAGATTTTGAAAACTTGGTACATTTATTGGTCAATGACTTGCCCAATTTAACCGTGCACAGCCAAATTGAATTACGGATAACTCGCGATAACATTGAACTTGCCAAAACACTATTGAGTTGTATTCAAGAAGCTACTACTAATTGCCTTAAACATGCAGATGCCAACGAGTTTTGGATATCACTAACACAACAAGATCAATTGATACGGCTAGAACTTTATGACAATGGACAGATTGACAAAGACTTCAATGAAGGTAATGGTTTAACTGGAATGCGGGAGCGTGTGAAGGAACTTTGTGGAAGTATTGAACTAAGCATTATTCAAAGGTCACTTCGCATCTGCGTAGAGCTGCCTATTTCCTGTGTCCAGTCCAGAGCCAAAGAGGGGGTGTAATTATGACAATTAGGATCTTATTAGTCGATGATCAAATGCTAGTCAGGGAGGGGATAAAAAGCCTTCTAAAATTATCCGATAAGGTGACTGTCATCGGAGAAGCCACCGATGGAACAGAAGTCGAGGATGCTGTTAAACAATTGTCACCTGATGTCATTCTAATGGATCTATCAATGCCGAAAATGGATGGCTTAGAAACGTTAATCCATTTAAATAGTCGAGGGATTAAAATACCAGTGATCATTCTGACCACGTTTGATGATCACGAATTTATACTAAAAGGCATTCATGCGGGTGCCAAGGGCTACTTGCTCAAAGATGTTTCGCTAAAGACCCTGATCAAAGCCATTGAGTCGGTTCACAGTGGACAAAAATTAATCCAACCGGCCTTAACAGAACGCCTTATGAGCGGTTTACAAGGATTTCAATCCGATTTTAAAGCACCGGAAATGATAGAATCATTATCTCCTAAAGAGCTTGAAGTACTCGGTTTAATGGCCAGTGGTTGTTCGAATAAGGAAATTTCTAAGGCGTTACACAATTCTGAAGGTACTATTAAAAACCACGTATCAAATTTGCTGGCGAAATTGGGTGTTAGAGACAGGACGCGCGCCGTTTTGTTGGCGATTGAAAAAGGCATTCTTAATTAACCTCAGTTCGGGATAAGAATAACCGGGAAATAACGAATAGGGAGAAAAACCGACCTATTTTGCCTATACTACTAGAAACCAAGCCATTATTAATTCTGGATGACTAGTCAAGAACAGCGCGCCAGTCTTCGCCTTCCTATCAAAATGAAGGTAAGAATATCTACCGACACTATTTGTACTCGGCATCTTATTACTGAAGATTTTTCCGATGGTGGAATTTTCGTTGTTGATGAGATGCTTGCTAAACTAGTGGTAGGTTCACTAGTGAAAGTGCAATCGGATGAAGGCATGGAAGATGCACCGGTTATTAATGCGCGGGTTGCCTGGACCAACAATCGCGGCGCGGGATTGGAATATTTACTCGACGAGTAGTAGCTAATCTGAACTCGGGATATGAGTAGCCATCCAGCACAACTAATTCAGCGTCTCTTCGCTTTGAGTTTGCTTCCAATAGCCAGCTATTAATGCACAAACTCGCCTTAATAGACACTATATGAGTTGCACTGGGCAAAATCGTCTGTTATTACTCGCTTTAACCAATTGATATAGCTGTAGTTTGTCAAAATATTCAACAATGTGCTGCTCACTCTTACACCGAGTTCAGGTTAGCTATTATTAGGACAAAATTTCTGTTTCTAAAATCATCGGATAACAAACAACACCATTTTCTTCAAAACATTCATCACTCGCGACAAATCCTAAACTTTGATAAAACTGAATCGCGTATCGGGACGAGTAGACAGAAACTTGTTTGGGTCTATTTTGACTCAACCAAAAACTCCATAGATTGTTAGCAATCTGTTTCCTATGATAGTTCGAACGAACAAAACAGTGAAAAATGTGATCGCCGTTTTTGATGCCCAAAACACCGACCAATTTAGCTCCTTCAATGCCCGTATTTTCGGCTAGTAAATATTGATAATTACTGGTTAGATTGGATTGAATATTCTCTGTCGATAGAGAGGCTAAGATCACATTCTTACCTTGCTCGGAATATTCATAGCTAACGTATTTTTTCATCACAGGAATAATGAGCATGCTGATGGACTCAGCATCCGCAGGCTTGGCCTGCCTTATTGTTATTTTGTGACCACTCATCTTGGCTCAGTTCTATGAGGAGGTTAACTAATTAACGAGCATCCTCTTCCGCGATAGCTTTCAATTTTTCTAATCCTTGCTTAAAGCTATCGCCAACAAAACCGTCCATTAACAGTGCAAAATAATTACCGATAATGATCGGTTTCATTTCCCCAGACATGTACCAAGTAACGGTTGTTTTATATCCGTCAGATTGGTAGGAGAGACCGGCGACGTAGGTTGTACTATCTCCATCAAACTGCAGATCATATTCGATACCTGTTTCGACCGAGGAAGCGGTAAAATTTAATGAGCCACTTCCGCTGGTACCTTTCCAGTTTTGTGAGGCACCGACTCCTTGGCTAATAGGCCCCAGTTCAGCAACTATTGATGGATCTTCATCTAACCAAGGTGACCATTTTGGCCACTCATTTAGATCATTGATGAATTTATGGATCGATGAAATCGGCGCGTTTATTTCAATGCTACGTTGAACATTAACTTGGTTGGGCAGAATTAGCCCTACCACGATAATGATGAGGACAAAAACACCAAATATTTTTAGAAAGGTTTGCATACCGACCTCCACAATTTATTGACAGAAAATACAAGATTAATCCGCTAAATCATATCATGGCGCTGGTGTAGACCTAAATTGTTATTGTAGTTAAACGGGCTATTCAACTCTCTCTGTCGATGATTTTTGATTATTGGTCCATTCAGAGACCTTCTTTCTCGCATACTTGAAGACTTGACCCCAAAACTCGTGGAAAGTGGCCCCTATTATTATTCCGATGATAAGTTCGATCATTTTATGCTCCCGTGTGATTAATCTAGATTAATGTTTAACATTTAGTGTTAGGCAAGTAGCAAAATTGCCTACCTAGATTTTATTACTACTATTATTTAACTTAGCAAATAGTAAGCCAAGTCATAACTCTTTGTTTCTCATACAAATAACCACTGGTCATTCAACAAGGAAAATTCTAAAGTAGCCAATTGAACCAAATATTAGTCCAATTGCCCGCCTACAACTGCGCTTCATTTGCTAGATTTTGACGCGCGGGAGCTACGTTTTTAACACGTTTAGATGGGTTATTAACAAGGTTTCGTAAACTGGTTAAAAAAAAACCAATTAATCGCTCATATTGCATTTTCAAGCGTTAGAAAAAGGTGTAAAATCTGCCGCTTTCGTGGCCAATCTTTAGTTTATTTACATCGGATGCTAGGTCATTACTAATATAAACTTGATGCTAATCCTACCTATGAATAAGTCATGAAGATCGGTCCTTATTTGCTAGATAATAATTTGTTCCTCGCGCCGATGGCTGGAGTGACAGATCTGCCTTTTAGGAGGCTGTGCAAAAGTATGGGTGCCGGCGTGGTGGTGAGTGAAATGGTGACCTCTGATCCTAAGCTGCAAAATACACGAAAAACGAAATTGCGCTTGGCGCATTCGTTTGGAGACGAAACTAGTGAATTCTCGAGACCTACTAAGGATTCTGACACCGGATTACGGGTCGTGCAAATTGCTGGTGGAGATGCTGAAATTCTTGCAAAAGCTGCAGTAACCAATGAAGATAACGGCGCTCAAATCATCGACATTAATATGGGTTGTCCTGCGAAGAAAGTGTGTAAAAAGGCAGCGGGTTCAGCGCTCCTAAAAGATCCTAAGTTAGTGGACAGCATTTTGAAAGCGGTGGTTGGTTCAGTTGATATTCCAGTCACATTGAAAATTAGAACAGGTTGGGATAAAAAGAGCATTAACGCGCTGCAAATTGCTAAGATAGCCGAAGACAATGGTATACAATCTTTGGCGGTGCATGGTAGAACAAAAGCTTGTAAGTACGAAGGACTTGCTGAACATGATACCGTCGCGTTGATCAAGCAATCGGTTTCTATTCCAGTTATCGCTAACGGTGATATAGATAGCCCCGAGATGGCGAAGAAAATTTTACAACATACGGGCGCTGACGGATTAATGATTGGAAGAGCCGCACAGGGTCGACCTTGGATATTCAGAGAAATAAGTTATTTTTTGCGTAACAATAGACTACCTGCTCCCATGGCGATTGAAGAAATAAAATATATACTGCTGAATCACATTGCTTCACTTCACCTATTTTATGGTGAAAATCAGGGCGTGAGAATTGCTAGAAAACATACCTCTTGGTATTTGGCCAATGACATTTTGTCAGGATCCAAGGATAGATCTGACAAGGCTAGGCATTTTAAGAGAACATTTAATACATTTTTAACGGCTAGTGAACAACTAACCTCACTCAATGATTATTTTGAGCAGTTATGAGTGCACGCCATTGTAGTTACGATGGTTTATTAGGCATCTAACAGCATCAGATTTGATAAAATATTCAACACTTACGATAAATGAAAACGGTAACATCAAAATTGATGCTGCCATTAAAAACTAAGGCAAATATAATGAATTTAGACACTGTCAACACTGACTCAAACAATAACCTGTCTGAGACATCGGATGAAAACAAGAATTTTTCATCTCAAAACCAAAGTTTCACACTTAGGGAAAGCGTCGCCATCGCTATGAAGAACTACTTTGATCAGCTTGACAGTGAACAACCCGCTGACATTTATGAATTGGTGTTAGCAGAAGTGGAAGCTCCCCTGATGGAAGCCGTAATGAATTATACCCAAGGCAATCAAACTAAGGCATCTTTGGTGCTCGGTTTAAACAGAGGGACATTACGCAAAAAGTTAAAAATTCACGGTCTGAATTAATAAACGGGCGTTAGCCCGTTTGTTTTTATGTCCAAGGATGGACTGTATGTCCGAAGGAGCCAAGGAAGGCGGTTGGACGATGTCCAAGGATGGACTGTATGTCCGAAGGAGCCAAGGAAGGCGGTTGGACGATGTCCAAGGATGGACTGTATGTCCGAAGGAGCCAGGGAAGGCGGCTGCACGATAGAAAGACTAATTATTAATCTTCAACACAGAGCCGAGCATGACTTCCATTCGTAGTATAAAAAGAGCCCTCATTAGCGTATCTGATAAAACGGGGATTGTTGAATTTGCTCGATCTTTAAGTGAAAGAAAAATTGAGATTCTTTCTACCGGCGGTACTGCCAAACTTCTCACTGAGCACAATATTCCAGTCACGGAGGTATCCAGTTATACCGGTTTTCCAGAAATGATGGATGGCAGAATAAAAACCTTACATCCTAAAATTCATGGTGGAATTTTGGCAAGAAGAGGTACTGATGAAGCGGTAATGAAACAGCACGGAATTGAAGCTATTGATCTATTAGTCGTCAATCTATATCCGTTTGAGGCTACTATCGCAAAGCAAGATTGTTTGCTAGCTGATGCTATTGAAAACATTGATATCGGCGGACCCACAATGCTTAGAGCCGCGGCTAAAAACCACAACGATGTTACCGTGATTGTTGAACCAGAAGATTATGCAAGGGTACTCGAACAACTTGATTCGAAACAAGGTACGGAGTATAAGCTCAGACTTCAACTTGCTTGGAAAACCTTTGCGCACACGGCCAAGTACGATGGTGCTATTTCTAACTACCTAGGTCGTAGACTAGAGTGTCGAGACGCTCCGGATAATTTTTCTGAGAGTTTTACGGTGCAGTATACAAAATCTCAAAGTATGCGATATGGCGAAAATCCTCACCAATCGGCGGCTTTTTACATAGATTCAAACGCGGCAGAAGCATCAGTGTCAACGGCAATTCAAATTCAGGGCAAAGAGTTATCTTTTAACAATGTAGCAGATACTGATGCCGCGTTAGAATGCGTTAAGCAATTCGAGCAATCTGCCTGCGTTATCGTTAAACATGCGAATCCATGTGGTGTTGCGGTCGCCGAGAACCAACAACAAGCTTATGACGGGGCCTTTAAAACTGATCCAACTTCTGCTTTTGGTGGAATTATTGCCTTTAACCAAGAGCTTGATCATGAAACAGCAAAAATGATTGTCGATCGCCAGTTCGTAGAGGTGATTATCGCGCCCAGTATTTCTGAAAGAGCTAAATTAATTATCGCGCAGAAGAAAAATATTCGCCTATTAGCGTGTGGTGATTGGTCTGCTACAGTTCCTGCCTTGGATTACAAAAAGGTCAATGGTGGTTTATTGGTGCAAGATCGAGACTTAGGTATGATTTCTGAGTCCGACTTGAAAATAGTTTCGAAAATAAAACCTAGTGAAGCACAAATACGCGATCTGCTTTTTTGTTGGAAAGTCGCTAAGTGCGTAAAATCCAACGCGATTGTTTACGCCAATAAATTACAGACTATTGGTGTTGGTGCTGGACAAATGAGCCGAGTTTACAGCGCAAAAGTTGCAGGAATTAAGGCTGCCGATGAAGGTCTTGAAGTAAAAGGTTGTGTCATGGCATCGGATGCTTTCTTTCCTTTTAGGGACGGAATTGACGCAGCCGCAGAAGCTGGTATAAGCGCGATTATTCAACCCGGTGGTTCGATGAGGGATCAAGAAGTGATCGATGCCGCGGATGAACACAAAATGGCAATGGTGTTCACTGGAATGCGCCATTTTAAACATTGATCTCGTGACTATTTTTTTGTCTTCAGAGTTGCTAGGCCAAAAGTACTAGATCAAAATAGAGAATTAAATGCTAGATAATAAAATACTAGACCAAAGAATAAGCGTACTGATAATTGGTGGAGGGGGAAGAGAACATGCGCTCGCTTGGAAAACCGCGCAGTCGGATAAGGTCGATGTTGTTTATGTTGCTCCAGGTAATGCTGGAACAAGTGTAGATAAAAAGCTAGAGAATGTCGCTATCAACGCAGAGGATCTCAAAGGCTTGTTGGCCTTTGCAAAAGAAAAAAAGATTGATTTAACCATTGTTGGCCCTGAAGTCCCGTTGTGTCTCGGCGTTGTCGATTTATTCAATCAAGCCGGTCTTAAATGTTTTGGTCCAACAAAAGGAGCCGCTCAATTAGAAGGTTCTAAAGCCTTTACCAAGGACTTTTTAGCGAGGCATGATATACCAACAGCCGCCTACGGAAATTTTACTAATATTCAACAAGCTAAAGATTATGTAAGCGAAGTTGGAACGCCTATCGTTATTAAAGCCGATGGCTTGGCCGCCGGTAAAGGCGTGATCATTGCAGAAAACCAACAACAGGCATTTAGCGCAATCGAAGATATGCTAGCGGGAAATAAATTTGGTGAAGCCGGTCATCGGGTAGTCGTTGAAGAGTTTTTGCAGGGCGAAGAAGCCAGTTTTATTGTGATGGTAGATGGAAAGAATATTTTACCTTTAGCCACTTCCCAAGATCATAAAGCGCGGGATAACGGAGATAGGGGCCCTAATACTGGTGGTATGGGAGCTTACTCCCCGGCCGCGGTCGTTACCGACAAAATGCATGACGCGATTATGCAGCAAGTGATCCATCCAACCGTTGAAGGCATGGCGAAAGAAGGGCATCCGTATACTGGGTTTTTGTACGCGGGCATAATGATTTCACCCGAGGGCATTCCCAAAGTTTTGGAGTATAACTGCCGGTTCGGTGACCCAGAAACCCAACCAATCATGTCTCGCCTTAAATCCGATTTAGCGGAACTTTGCTTAGCTGCGTTGGATGGGAAACTCGATAAGATGAATATACGATGGGATGAACGATTCGCTGTTGGAATAGTGATGGCCGCCGGAGGGTATCCTGAAAACTATGCGAAAGGAATGGCGATATCCGGGCTCGAAAATCACATTGAGCAAACTCAAGTTTTTCACGCTGGAACAAAGATAGAAAACAATCAGGTAGTCACCGCCGGTGGCCGAGTGCTTTGTGTCGTTGGTTTGGCAAATACAGTTTCTGCCGCACAATCACTCGCTTATCAACGAGTCAAAACCATGCAATGGCACAATGTTTATTATCGTGATGATATTGGGCATCGCGCAATCGCCAGAGAGTTAGTTGGTTAGAGCCTCTCCCCTGTAATATAAATGCTAGGAGCGCGTCTCGCTGAGACACAATACTTGGGTGTGAATATTTTTCGCGGCGAGACGCGCGCTCCTACCCAAAAACTCACCACAGTGATTTCATGGAAAAAGTTTTATTTTACTCCTGTTTGAGAGAAGATGATTGCTTTCGCAAATATTTCGCCAACTGTGCCTGTAAAGATTTGGGCACCTGCTTAAAGGTCAAACTTCCTGAATCTTCATCATAAATAATGTTGTCATCCATGCGATCAGATGAAAAACTAATACTTAGATCTTTTTCTCGACCGTAAAACCGAACATATTTTTTTAGACTGCTACGATGAGCATAAATTTCTTGTTGTGGTATTTCCTGTTTTTGGTTAACAAATTTTGAGAATCTATCTGGTTCGTTTTCATCCAGGGTTTGTGAAAGGGACTCAAAATTTATCGGGTTTCCTCGCATATCTTGATCAACGCAATAATTTACGATGGCATTTTTGGTAGGGTTACTTTGCTCAATCTCAAGAGTTTGAGCGTATTGATCCACAATAGTCAAAAACTCGTCAGTTTGCTCTTGAAGATTTACTCCAGAAACAAAACCGGTAAATTTTGTAAAAGCATGAGCTAACTCACGGCTGCCCCGGCTGGTTTGCAAAGTTATGTACTGTTGCCAATCTTTGATGGCCCATTGAGAGAAATCTAGTTTAATGACGTAGTTAATTTTGTTTCCATCTACAAAATTTAAATCCTCCGCCTCCAGATGGCTATTAATAGTTTGTGCATCCGAATGATTTACCCAAAATATATATAAATATTGATGCTCCATTAATTCTTCAACAACAAATAATAAGTGCGCCGCAATCGGTTCCTCAGTATCTGTTAAGAGTATTGATAATTGCTCGGTTATTTTTTTGGTGACAGAAACAAAGCCCATTTCACCTTTATCAAATTTGGAAAGCCAGCTAGGTAGTGGATTATCACTTTGATTAGGATCAAAACGTCCGTATTGCCGTGTCGCGCTCCTTTGCAAGGATTGTTTTAATTGAGTAAACAATGAAACAATCGCACCTTCACTGGGGTTTTCTTCAGATCTTGTTGCTAAATTAACTTTCTCTCCAATGACTGCTCTATTTAGTCCGTGGATAATACAATGTTTAATGCTCATTTATTTTTAGTACTCATAGTGGATAAATGGTGGGAGTTGGCTCTTAGAATATTGATGCAAATTGGATTTATTCGCTTACGATAATTATGGTAGGAGCGCGCGTCCTCGCCGCGAGAAACATCAACCATTCGAACGGAGTTAGATTATCACAATTAACTTGAAGCAAACATTGATTCGCAGCTTCTACCAAAATCTAATAAACTAAAAATTAGGGTAGGTTTCGATAAACTAGCTAACTTGAGACATCAACTGCTCAATAAATTTCTGTCCGGTTTTCCCGAGGGGTTTTTCTGCCCGCCAAACTAAATGTGGGGTGAAACTAAAACGCGATCCGTGCTGGTATTTTACTTCGATTAGGCTTCCGGAATCTAATTCTTTTTCAATTAAATAATAAGGCATCCAACCAAATCCTATTCCTTGCACTATCGCTTGTTTTTTACTTTTGAAATCACTCAAGTAGAACATTCTATCGCCATCAAAATGTAGGTGCTCCACTGAATAAAGCTCTTGATCGCTTGAATCATGTACGCTGATTTCAATTTGTTGTTGGAGCTCCGCTCTATCAACCCGTTGCATCGAGGCCAGCGGGTGATCACTACTCACACAAAGTAGACACTCAAGTTCTGGCAATCGGTGTGAAAGTAATTGAGTCGATACTTGGTATTCCTTTACCAACATGAGATCGGCGCTATTACGATCAAAGCGATGTTGTACGCCGCCTAAGTATTCCATGGTAAGCGAGATTTTGGTGGGGACATCTTCTTCGATTAAATTTTTGATCACTCCCATAATAGGCTCAATATCCAAAATGCCATCCACGACCACTTCGAAACTCGGCTCCCACTCTTGATTTAATTGCTGAGCCAACACTTCAATATTTTTTGCCTGGCTGAGCAGGCGTCTACCTTCTTTTAGGATGACCTCTCCTTCAGAAGTTAATACCGCGCGATATTCACTACGATCAAAAATAGTCAAATTAAGTGAGGTTTCGAGTTTTTTAATTTGGTAACTAACTGCGGATTGAGCACGATGTAAAACTTTGGAAGCTGCAGAGAAGCTACCTTGCTCTACAATAGTATTCAAAACGCGAATTGAGTCTAGATCTAATTTCATCAGGTATATCAATATTTTCGATGGATACTCGGCATCATAATATAAGAATTACTGTGTTGTGTCGATTTTGCATCGCGACCTCATGAATAAAAGGATGGGGGCTGAGTTAACAGTGTATTCATCTTCATATTATTAGAAGAGGTATATAGGAAGGGCATTGTAGCTTATATTATGTTATTCTAATATCACCATTCACAAGCAGAATCCACCTATGAGCACCTCTCTCGGTCTAATAGATAGCATCAAGAGTAAACCAAGCAATATGCTATTCACCCTGGCATTCATACTGAGCGTCGTTGGTATGTTCACGCTGATTGGAAACAAACAGGGTTTTTTGTTCATTATTGGCAGCGCACTAGGTCTAGTTTTATTCCAAGCGAGTTTCGGTTTTACAGCAGGATTTACCCATATTATTAGTACTCGTAGAACTCAGCAATTACGCGCTCAAATGCTAATGTTAATGGCGGCGAGTGTGATAATGCTACCGATGTTTGCACAAGGCGAATTTAACGGTACGACTCTTTCTGGAAAATTAACTCCCATCAGTACCGCAATGGCAGCGGGTGCTTTCATTTTCGGCATGGGTATGCAGTTAGGCGGAGGCTGTGCTTCAGGAACGCTCGCTTATCTTGGCTCTGGTAGTTTAAGAATGGGGATCACCTTAACTGGGTTTATTATCGGCTCTCTCATTGGCACTTTTCATTTCCCCTGGTGGAGCGAGCTGCCTTCTTTGGGTCGATTTTCCATGATTCATGATTGGGGGTTAGTGACCGCCATTTTGGTCAACCTAGGGATTGCAGGCGGACTGTGGTTGATCTTTCTTGCCATTGAGAAAAGAGTGCATGGCAACACTAACCCAGTGAACAATAAAGTTGAACAAAAGAAATCAGGATTCCTTGCGAATAACTGGCCACTTTTGCTCGCCGCACTTTTGTTAGCTCTACTGAATCTCGCCACCTTAATGGTGAAGGGAAAACCTTGGGGTGTCACCTCTGGCTTTGCCTTGTGGGGCGCAAAGATTTTTGCGTTTTTGGGTGGTGACCTT
>Ga0256847_1001281_pt1 | contig 13178 bp, 11 predicted proteins | sample TeddybearmetaG_FD_189099 | JGI IMG/M metagenome (GOLD analysis project Ga0256847, IMG submission 189099) | Hydrothermal vent microbial communities from East Pacific Rise, Pacific Ocean - Teddybear | ecosystem: Environmental > Aquatic > Marine > Hydrothermal vents | place: Pacific Ocean: East... | reverse complement strand
AGAAGCACAAGCTATGACAACAAAAAAATAGTTTAATTTCATTTGTAATTATATTATGCTTCGAATTTACAAAGTTTTCTTTGAATACATTTATATTTGTATTTTAAATAACGCTTATTACTATGAAGCTTTTTTATGTAACTATTATAATTAGTACATTGATTTTTTTTATAAGTTGTAAAAATGAGACAACTCAAAAAGTAACTCAGAAAAATATTTCTCAAAAAAAGGAAACTGTACTTATACCTGAAAAAAAAATTGAAAAAATTGTAAAAGCATCAGATTCTATCACAAGTAAGAATGCTATCGACTTTTTAATAGCATACGGTGAAAAACACAAAGCCAACAAAGTAGTATTTAGAACACGTTTAGGAAATATTACCATTCAATTATATGACGATACCCCTTTGCATAGAGCAAATTTTATCTTCTTAACTGAAATTGGTTATTTTAGTACTACATGTTTTTATAGAGTTGTGCCTAATTTCATAGTGCAAGGTGGTAATTCTGAAAATCCGAAAACCTTGAGAGTCCGTAATAAATATCAAAATTATACCATTCCTCAAGAATTCAGAAAACATAGAAAGCATAAATACGGAGCCTTGGCAGCAGCTAGGGACTGGGAGAATAATATCAGTAAAAAATCAACGCCTTTTGAATTTTATATCATTCAAAATAAAAAAGGTGCACATCATTTAGATGATGAGCATACTGTTTTTGGAGAAATTGTTTCAGGGTTTAAAGTCTTAGAAAAAATTGCAAACCTTGAAGCTGGAGGTGATGAATGGCCTTTTGAAGATGTTTTTATCAATGCGGAAGTGATAAATTAGACCTCTCCTCCACCTTATATTCGGCAACTCTCCTTGAAAAAAGGAGAGGAGTTTCACATTTTAGGATGCAGTATATTCCTTCTCTAAAGTAGCCAAGGATAGTCATGCATTAATGTACACCGAAGGATAAAACAAATATTCAGAGATGAAACATCTTAAATTACCTAATTAAACACATTTTCAAATCATCAAATTAAAGTATATTTGCGCTCTTGTTTTACAAATACAGGTTTACACAAATAAGCAGATAAACAAACCACTTTAATTAGAATGAGTTTCTTAGAAGAAATAGAACGCAGACGTACTTTTGGTATCATATCGCATCCTGATGCGGGTAAAACAACTTTAACAGAGAAGTTATTATTATTTGGTGGTGCTATTCAGGAAGCTGGAGCTGTAAAAAACAATAAGGTAAAAAAAGGAGCAACTTCCGATTTTATGGAAATTGAGCGTCAACGTGGAATTTCGGTAGCGACCTCCGTATTGGCATTTATCTACAAGGATAAAAAAATAAATATTCTAGATACACCCGGGCATAAAGATTTTGCAGAAGATACTTTTAGAACATTAACTGCAGTTGATAGTGTGATTGTAGTGATTGATGTGGCAAAGGGTGTAGAAGAACAAACTGAAAAATTAGTTGAAGTATGTAGAATGCGTAGCATACCTATAATAGTATTTATCAATAAACTAGACCGCGAGGGTAAGGATGCCTTTGATTTATTAGATGAAGTAGAACAAAAATTAGGCTTGCGAGTTACGCCATTAAGTTTTCCTATTGGTATGGGATATGACTTTAAAGGTATTTATAACATCTGGGAAAAGAAACTCAACCTATTTTCGGGTGATAATAAACAAACCGTCTCTGAAGGAGTTGAATTTGATGATATTTCTAACCCTAAACTAGATGAGATTGTTGGAGAAACTGCGGCGGATACTTTACGTGAAGAATTAGAATTGGTACTTGAGGTCTACCCAAAATTCAACCAAGATGAGTACCAAAAAGGTGAGTTACATCCTGTTTTCTTCGGTTCTGCATTAAATAATTTTGGAGTCAAGGAATTATTAGATTGTTTTATTGAGATTGCACCTTCACCTCAGCCAAAAATGGCTGAAGAGCGTTTGGTAGATTCTAAAGAAGAAACTCTAACAGGATTTGTCTTTAAAATCCATGCAAATATGGACCCTAAACATCGAGATAGACTTGCATTTATCAAAATAGTATCGGGTATTTTTAAGCGAAATGCGCCCTATTTACATGTACGTAACAATAAGAAAATGAAGTTTTCCAGTCCGAATGCATTTTTTGCCGAACGAAAGGAAATTGTAGATGAATCATTTCCCGGAGACATTGTGGGTTTACATGATACTGGAAACTTTAAAATTGGAGATACCTTAACGGAAGGAGAAATATTAAACTTTAAAGGAATACCTAGTTTTTCACCTGAACATTTCCGTTATGTAAACAATGCAGATCCTATGAAATCCAAGCAATTATATAAAGGATTGGATCAATTAATGGATGAAGGCGTAGCGCAACTGTTTACCTTAGAATTGAATGGTCGGAAAATCATTGGTACCGTAGGAGCCTTACAATATGAAGTGATACAATACCGACTAGAACATGAATATGGTGCTAAATGTTCTTATGAAAACTTACCTATGCACAAAGTATGTTGGGTGGAGCCAGACGACCCTAAAAATGAAGAATATTCTGAATTTAAACGTGTAAAGCAACGTTATTTAGCCAAAGACAAACAAGACCAATTAGTATTTTTAGCTGACTCTGCTTTTACCATTCAAATGACACAGCAAAAATACCCAAGTGTTAAACTTCATTTTACAAGTGAGTTTTAAGTTGTAAGTAATTTATAGTAACTTGCTAAAAATAACTATTTTCTGTCAAATATAATTTGTTTTTAAGAGGGTGTAAGAAATATACGAACGCTTATCTTAAAATAGCTAATGAAAAAACTACTCCCTATTCTGGTTTTGGTTGGTCTACTATTTACCGTTGGTAAGAGTTTTGGACAACTTTATAAAGTTACCCGATATGCAGATGACAGCGGTTTGCCCTCGAGAATTGTTAGAGATGTGATTCAGGATTCCCAAGGATTTATTTGGGTAGCAGGCAATAACGGTCTTTATAAATTTGATGGGCAACAATTCACGCCTTATCTGGCATCATTAAAAGATACTATTGGCTTACGGGATAACAAAATAAATACTATCCTTGAAACTTCAGATCATAAATTGTGGATAGGTACGCCTAAGGGTCTTCATATGCTTGAAAACAACGAAATAAGGCATATAAAGCTTATAGACAACCCTAATGACAACCAACAATATGTCCTTAATTTATTTGAGGACAAAAATAAAAACCTTTGGGTGGGTACCTATGGCGGGCTCTTTTTAGTAGAAAATTCAAATAAGATCGTTCACTTTTTATCCGAAGAAGTAAATCCAGCCATAGCAGAAAGTACTATTTGGGGTGTAACTCAGGACAGCAACGGAAGAATATGGATAGCGGGCTACGATGGCCCTTATATTATTGAGGAAAATGAAAAGTTTTCTTTTAAAAAGCTAAATGTAAACCTAAACGATGGTGTTAGCAACAAAGAAACTGATTTTTTTAGATATCTGCAGTATAATGACTCCTTATTTCTTATAGAATCAAGTAAGGGTTTATTAAAAGGAACTATCGAAAATGATGATACAATTACCATATCAAAATTTCAGAGTACAAAAGGAAATTATATAGATAATCATTCCATAGAGCGGACTATTATTGATTATGAGAATAATATATGGGTGGGCAGTTCGAAAAACTCTTATAAAAAGTTTAAATTAATTGATAACCGCTTATCGGAAATTGAAGTTATCTCAAAAAATGGTTTTTTTAGTATGTCTGGCACTATCAAGTCTATTTTTGAGGATGCACAACGAAACATTTGGATCGCAAATACCAACGGCCTATATAAGCTGAGTGAGGATTCTGGAGAAATCTCAAATTTTCCCCCGCGTTATTTAGAAAATTGCCTCAGTGATCTATATGGAATATATGCTATAATTGAAGATAAAGGGGGGCACTTATGGATATCGACTCCTAAACATCTTTATCGCTTTAAAAAATCAGATATTCTCGATGGTAAATGCCCTAAAGATTATCTCGTTTTTGAAGATGAAAATATGCAGCTTTCTAGAAATTTATTTATCGACAGCCAAAATAGGCTTTGGATTGGGGCAGATGGAGGGTTGTTTGTTACACAATTAGATGAAAGCTTCGATCCAGGAAAATTTGTGAGATACACCAAAGCAGATGGTTTACCGCATAATTGGTGCTTTGATATATACGAAACGGACAAAAATAATTTTTGGATTGGGAATTATGCAGGATTGGTAAAATTGTCATTGACTAATGGAGATTTGGAAAACCCAGAAATTAAAGTTTATACCGATGATCCTGATCTAGACAATGATTTAGTAAACTCTCAAGTCAATGAAATTGAAGTGGATGAAAAGGGGCGTCTATGGTTCGGTACCTTTAGTGGTATAAGTAGATTGCTCGATGAGACTGCTTCAGGCACTTTCGCAAATTATACCAGTAAGTATGGAGATTTTAATAGACTCAGCAATAATTCAATAAAAAAAATATTTAGAGATAGTCAAAACAGAATATGGATTGCCACACAACGGGGGCTCAACCTATTTGAACCTGATAAAGACAGGTTCATACAATTTGGCAATACCGAAGGGTTACCCGCGGAGTATGTACTGGGTATTCAGGAAGATTCCAACCAGTTTTTGTGGATCGCCACTACAAACGGAGTCATCAAAACGCGTTATGATGATAAAAGCCACAGATTTACAAATATTCAACATTTTACCTCACAAAGTGGTTTGATTGATAATATTACCTATAGAAATTCCATTTTTATAGACAGCGATGATAATGTCTTCTTCGGTAGCCGGGACGGACTGAGCATATTTAGGAACTTTACAACTGCTAGGGAGAAAAGAGATTTTAATTTGGCAATTACCTCAATTAAAAGCATCCAAAAAGGAAAAAAAGGATTTACCTCTATTAGTGAAAGAATGAATAATAATGAAATTAAACTTTCTTCGGCTGAAAATTCATTTAAGTTGAGTTATGCAGCACTAGATTTTACAGAAAATAAATACAATGTATATCGGCATAAATTTTTACCAATAAATGACGACTGGATAGAAACAGGCAATTCTTCTGAACTCACTTATTATAACTTATCACCTGGTGAATATGAACTCATTCTTGATGGTAGCAATAATCAAGGAGCCTGGTCAAAGCATCCAATTCACTTAAAATTGAGTATCTCTCCACCCTTTTGGAAATCAAAATGGGCTTGGCTAATTTATGCCTTATTACTGGCCGGTATTTTGCGGTTTTCATATTTGATAAGAATTCGAAAAAGAGTACGGGAATTAGAACAAAAAGTCAAGTTAGAAAAAGTCTTGTTAAAAGAACGGGAACAGCTCCGCCAAGAAAATGCAGCAGATTTTCACGATGAATTAGGTTCAAAATTAACCAAGGCCTCATTATTTCTCACCTTGGCAGAACGAAGTTTAAAGGACAAAGAGGACCCGTCACAATGGTTTGTTAAAATCAGGAACAATATCAAAGATCTTTCAGGCAGTTTTAGAGATCTTTTATGGGTGATAGATCCTAAAAAAGATAATCTTAGCGATACCTTCCTAAGATTAAAAGACTTTGGTGAAGATTTGTTTAATACTACCGATGTAGATTTTAGAACTAAGGGATATGACGAAGATCAAGCACAAATAATGCTTGATTCTCAAACTAAAAAACAAGTGGTTTTAATATTTAAAGAAGCGATGAATAATTGTGCAAAATATGCCAATTGCACGAAAGTCGATCTAAAATTGAGCCAGAATGGACAATTTTCTAGCATAGAATTGATTGATAATGGAAAAGGATTTAATGTAAAATCAAAATCAAAAGGTAGAGGCTTGAAAAATATGATGGGACGGGCAAAAACAATTAATGCAGATATAAATATTTCCTCGGGCAAAAAAGGAACTACCATCCGTTTAGACAGAATACCCCATATGAGTGATGATTATAAACTTGAATAAATGTAATTTGGTAGAATAAATGAATTCTGATACTATACATATAGCCGTAGTAGAAGATGACAATGAGATTCGACAAACCTTAACCTTAATTATTGACGGTTCTCAAGGGTTTTCTTGTAAGTACGCTTTTCCTGATGGAGAATCTGCTTTAGCTTCAATTGGTAATTTACCTATTGATGTGGTATTGATGGATATCGATTTACCTGGTAAGTCGGGTATTGATGTTACCAGACAATTAAAAAAAGAATGCCCTGAAATAGATTTTATCATGCTTACTGTACAATCTGACGATGATTCTATCTTTGAATCTCTTTGTGTAGGTGCGTCTGGCTATTTATTAAAAGATACTGATCCTGCTGATTTATTAGTTCATATTAAAGAAGTATATGATGGTGGCTCTCCCATGAGTAGCCAGGTCGCTCGCCGTATTATTAATTCTTTTAGAATTATTGAAAATCCTTTATCTGAAAGAGAAACAGAAGTACTAAAAATGTTGAGTAAAGGCATGAATTATAAAGAGGTTGCTGAAGACATATTCTTGAGTCCTCATACGATTAAGACCCATATCAAAAATATCTATTCAAAGCTTCATGTAAATAATAGAGCTGAAGCCATTTATAAGGCTTTAAAGCAAAAACTTATTTAATCTATATTTTCTTTATTTTATAAATACCCCATATGACCGATTGACTGAAGTTGTTCTAAATCAGATATTTGTATAATATTAATTTAAAATAAAACACAAATGAAAACTATGTCTCCCTTAAAACTGATCACTTTCCTTTGCCTTTTCTTCTTTGTTGCCTCAATGCAAGGGCAAACCCTTAAAGGTGTGTTAAAAAAGAAAGTTAATAAGAAAATAGAAAAAACGGCAGATGAAATATTGAAACTCGATAAAAAGAAGGGCAATGAAAATACAAATGAGAATGGTCAAGTCGTTAACCGCGATGAAAACGGCCGAAGCGTGCCGAACAAAAATTTTATAAATGGTAACATTGTCTTCTCAGATAATTTTAATAACGAAAAACATGGCGAGTTTCCTTCAAAGTGGACACAGATAAACGGAACCATGCAAAACTCACAAGTAGTTGCATTAGGAAAAAAAGAAGGTGTTGTACAGTTTATAACATCAGGTAAACTTAAACCCACTTTTAAGAATGATAATTATTTAGGTAATTCGTTTAAAATAGAGATTCAATGTTATTTTCATGGAAAAGGCAATGAAGCCTATACACTAAGACTGGTGAATAAAAATGATATTCGTGGGGCTTATGCTTTTACAATACGAGGTGATGGTATTGGACCTCACGGGTCTACACAGTATGCCCGGATGCCTTATAAATTACCATATCCAGGTTGGCGTACCGTACAATTATCTTTTAACAACGGAATTGTAAAAATAGATTATATGGGCATTCAATTAACTAATATTCCAATTCTTAGAGGATATAAGAGTAAAAATATAAAAGAATTTACATATTTAGAACTTAGTGCTTTATCTCGTTCAGCTTCTCCAGCAATGATCAATTATATTACAATAGCACATAAAGGTTTACCCTTTTACAATGAATTAATGAATGAAGGACGTCTTGTGCTTCATGACATTCTTTTTGATGAAGGCATGTACAATATTAAACCTTCATCCTATGCTACCTTAAAAAAGTTAGTTAAAATGCTTGAAGAATATCCAACGACAGAAATAACCATCGCAGGACATACCAATTCTAAGGGCACAAATGAATCGAATCAGGTATTATCAGAAAGAAGAGCCGAAGCTGTGAAGAATTACCTCATATCTAAGGGTGTAAAACGTTATAGATTGTCTAGCAAGGGTTATGGTGAGGAGAAACCTATAAATACTAGTAACAATGAAGAGGCTTGGTCCTTAAATAGAAGAGTTGAGATAATAAGAAATTTATAGTAGTAGCAAGATATGGAGGAGATTTAGCCCCTCCTATTTTTTAATCATAACACTTATACATATGAAAATTAAAAACACAGTCATTATATGTTGTATCGTATTTTTTTATAGTTTGATTCCAATTCAGGCGCAACCGGTTGTGGCTCCTGGTCCCGATAGAGTTCAAGAATTATACGATGCGATTGCGTCGTGTAAGAAATCAATAAAAGAGCTCGAGATCAAAATAAAAGATATGCAGGAACAAGGTGAAACGTCTAAGCCCGAATATATTGCGGCAGAAGCTATGATTGACTATGGTGAAGCATGCGTTAGACTTTGTCGCCAAGACTTAGATAAATTGAAAAAGGACTATCCTGAGTGGTTCAATCAATCGGGAGCAACCATTGATCTAGGTGATAAACATGGCAATAAAGCACCATGGGAATTAGAGAAAGAAGCTCAGAATTTGATGATTGCCTTGGTAAGAATAAGAAGGGGGCTTGCTGAATTTAAACCATACTAAACTTTTTCAACTCTAATAAAATACTAAATATAACTACCTATGAAAACCAGAATACTATTTGTTTTGTTTACACTTCTCTTTTTCGGATGCAATAAAAAATCCGCTGAAGCTGATAAAAAGGTAACTATTAAAACTACTGAGAATGAAACTCAAGAAAAAAAAGAGTCGACTTCGTCAGAAGACATAAAAACATGTGATGACTTTCTCAATACTTTTGAATCCTGGACAGACGACTTAATAACACTCATGGCAAAACATAAAGATGATCCTGTAACATTAGCAATGTCGCCAGAATATATAAATACTATGATGGAAGGCATGAATTTTTCAACACAATGGGAAACAATATCTGTATCCTGTGCAACAGACGATTCATATCCAAAACGTATGAAAGCCATTCAGCAAAAAATGAAAGAGAAACAAAAAGAATTGGGCTTTTAAAAATTAGACACAGACCTTATTAATACCACTATTTATAATTTAATAATAACAAAATATAAAACGATGAAACTCATAAATATATTAAAGCCAATACTATTATTTTGCTTGGTGTTTTCAGTACAAATACAAGCTCAAGTTCAAATTCCAAGTCAGGAACGTGTTGAAACTTTACTAGAACAAATAGAAGATTGCAAAAATATTATCACAGAAGCTGAGAAGAATATAACAATCATGGAAAAGAATCCTGAGTCTTATACATTGCCTGATTATATTGCAACAAAAAACCTGATAGAGCAAGCAAAATCCTGTATTAAAGCGAATAGAAAAGAACTTGATAGCTTAAGAGAAGGTTATTCTGGCTGGTTCAATTCACCAAATACAACCATTCCATTAGGAAGAGGTCATGACATTACACCTCGTGAAATAGAAAATAAAGTAGCGACCTTAGAAGAATTCATTTTACCAATTATTGAAAATTTTGAAAATTTAATGATACCAGAAAATTGATTAACACATTACTAATTATAACTTTAAACTTGGACAGATGATTTAATAATACTCATGGCAAAACATAAAGATGACCCTGTAACATTAGCAATGTCGCCAGAATATATAAATACTATGATGGAAGGCGTCAATTTTGCAACACAATGGGAAACAATATCTGTATCCTGTGCAACAGACGATTCCTATCCAAAACGCATGAAAGCAATACAACAACGTATGGAAGACAAACGAAAAGAATTGGGTTTTTAAAAATTAATAACAAATTATAATATAATGAAGACTTCAAATATTTAGTACTATCATATAAACCGTGTAAGTTTATATGATAGTATAAAATTAAAGCAAGGTTAATTGAATTCGTTTTATATATGATTCAAAAGAACATTTAAAAGAAGAAATATTACAATATTTGTACTATTATAATCAGGAGAGACCACACCAAAGTTTAAATGGTAAAGCTCTTAATAAATTTAATCAAAAGTGTCATCGAATTAGGTAAGTTTTACTGAACTGACGTTTTAGTTTAATTATCATTGTTTTCTCTTTTCATTTTTATATACCGTCTCAATAAACGAATACCCAATCTAGCAAAGAGTATAATTGCAATAACCGTTACAACATCAAGTGTACTCATTTTTTTATTTAGTATTTATTGAATCAATTTTTTGCAAGCAAGTAGTAAATTGTTTCTTTAACCCGCTTTCAAAATAATATAAATCCACCATAGTCATATTAAGAAAAACAGCAATATTCTTAAAGTTCTTAAAATCAGTGAAATCTTTGCTATATAAACTTTGTGAAGCAGTCTTTGAGAGGTCATTGTATTCCTCTTGAGATGTATATAATGAATTTAAGTTTTCCATCAAATTAGCATTAATATCTTTGCTTACACCAGATTGTATAGCTGTTTGAAATGCAGCATCACTTAATCTAAAAATACGTAAACCTCGCCAAAAACCAAGCGATTTTCCTGCTTCTTCTTCGGTTTTTGGGGCTTCAATTTTGTTTAATGTATCTCTAACCATTATATGATAATCGTATACATTATCAATCTGTTTTTGATTGGCCACTACTTCTTTTTTAATACGTTCTAATGTTTGTTGGGTGACTTCTGCGGTCTTTCTGGTTTCATTCCAGTTTTGTAGTTGCAAGGCCATAAATATACCCACTGCAATCAGAAGAATTTCACCAATGGCGTAGATCAAATAGCCAGATAGTTTATTTTTTGATAACATATTTTGTCTTGTCTCTCGAAAGAATTTGAGCATTATTTGATTGAGTTGGTTAAGTATCTACAGTTTATATTATTAAATAGTTTCATCAATATATTCATCCACCTGTAGCTTTTTTCAATTGTAAAGATTTAGCTTTAAGCTTTCTTAATAATTTACACATATCTTCAGTTTTTTTCATTGCTTCTTTGTCCGTATATTTTCTTTTGGTTCTTGTTCTTGGATTGGTCATTTCTTCTAGCCTTTCAATTGTTTTACGAGCTCCCAAGGCTGTACATGGATCAAGCAGCGCCCCTGCAATTTTATATAAGCCACCCAGAGCCTTTAAAACGTCTGTTGGGATTGGGCTTTTACCTACACCTTCTACGAAATTGCCCACGGGGCTTTCTAAAAAGTTGGGCAACCAGTCCCAGAGTCCGGGCACTTCTTTAATACCGCTGCTACCGATCAGGCCTAATTCTTTAATATTGTCGAGCAGATATTTTTGATAAGCCATGGCCTTAGCTTTTCGTTTGGCGACGCCTTGTTTTCTTTTTTCTTCGGCTATTCTTAAACGTTCAGCTTCGGCGGCCGCCACCCGTGCTTCTTCTTCTTTCTTTATGCGATTTGCCTCTTCTTTAGCCTTCTGTGCCAGTATTTTATCACATTCTTCTTTTACTTTTTTCATACATTCATCATACGCTTTTTGCGCAGCATCGACATCTGCCTGTTTATTATCAGCTATCTCCTTAGAAGCGTCAGCCTTAGTTTTTGCTGCATTATAGGGCTCTTTAGCATTATCAGCCACTTGTCTGGCCTTTTTTGCTTTCTCTTTAAGCCTAGCCTCAAGCTTTTTCCTGTTCTTCTCTACTTCTTTAAGTGCATCAGGTCCACTGAGTTTTTTTATACGATCTTGATATTGATTTATATTACTGTTCCCAGCCCGGTAATCGGCATAGGCATCTTTTCGCAATACATTTAATAATTTATGATCTATCAATTTATAAGTATAACCTTCATATTTAATTGTGGCACCTTCATCAGGAGGTAATGCCTCTCTTTCTGCTTTTTTGGCGTCTCTTTCTAGATCATCGGCGATTTTTTTCAACTTGTCGGCCGCTCTTTTATCTATATCGGCCTTGTCTTTAGCAGTTTTTGCAATAGCTTTTTTAGCATTTAAATCTGCCAATAATTTATCACAAGATTTTTTTAAGACTGCACAAGGATCTTTTCCATCAACTGCAACCGCAGCGGATACCCCAACTACAGGAAACTTAGTATCTGGTAATTTTAGCTCCGTTGATATAGAAAAAGAACCCGTTTTTAAACTTCTTACGCTCCATCGTTTTATAAAAGCACCTTCCTGACGAGGAATCATGATTGTTTGTAAGTTTCCACCTTGCAGTGAAACAACAGCTGGACTTAAATTTGTAACAGTAAGCGGTATCGGTTTTTCTAAAAAATTTAAGCCTGTAATAGTTGCTTGTATATGTGTGCTTTGACCTCTTTTTAAATTCAACCGCCCGGCAGTTAACTCATAATTTACCACTTGTATTTTTCCACTAGCAACTTCTATATTGTTTTCATTAACTTTAAAATTATAATTTCCTGTGGAGAGCTTAGGAGCTTTAAATAAGACTTGGATAGGTGATTCAGCCAAAACATTGCATCGATGTCCGTTAAGTAGTAATGAAGTGTTTTTCAAATTGCCATCAAAATTTCCAATAACCTGAGATCGATCCTCGCTTTTTACGCCTTTTGGAAAACTAAATTTTTTGGGCTGAATTCTGTTCGAAAGTATCGTTTTAAAGGATTGAATTAATTTCCCATTTCCATCTAAAATAGCCAAATCAATCTGGTCTGATGTTAATATAGTTGAAAATAGCTTGTCCTTAATATTTATTTTAGATTCGCCTATTTGCAATCCATACTCAAGCATTTTTTTGGTATTCTTTTGGATCTCTCTTGTTGAACTACCAATTGGTTCTATAAAAAACGAACCCGAAATTGGTTTCCCTTGTACATAATTCTCAGGTAAATAAGTATAGATAGATCCATATTGAGTTTTAGCCTGTAAAGTTATTAAGCCATTATTTCTTTTTTCTGATTGAGCAACTAAAAAAGAAAAATTAAAAAATAAAATAAAGCATAAAATTGCTTTAAGAAGAGAGTTTAAAAAATACATATTGGATAGATTATTACAGTTAAATACTACTTTTAATACAAGGTAATCTTTACCCACTCTAATTTTAAGAGCTTGTTTAGTTGATCAGATAGAGATTAATTTTACAAATTTTAATTAAACATCTACATCCAAATATAGTTAAAAATCTCTTTATATAAAACCAGTCCGTTTAAAATCAAGTATTTAATTAAGCTTCAATTATTCTTAAATATAATTTCAGCAATAAATTTATTGATTTTAAACGTGTAAAACAGAGTTATCTAGCCAAAGACAAACAAGACCAACTCGTGTTTTTAGCCGATTCTTCTTTTACAATACAAATGACACAGCAGAAATATCCAAGTGTGAAATTACATTTTACGAGTGAGTTTTAGACTTAAAAAGCATCCGAAATTTATTCACAGATAAAAAAATTTGAGAATGATTGGTTGAGTTCTTAATTAATTTG
>Ga0256847_1001280_pt1 | contig 13182 bp, 17 predicted proteins | sample TeddybearmetaG_FD_189099 | JGI IMG/M metagenome (GOLD analysis project Ga0256847, IMG submission 189099) | Hydrothermal vent microbial communities from East Pacific Rise, Pacific Ocean - Teddybear | ecosystem: Environmental > Aquatic > Marine > Hydrothermal vents | place: Pacific Ocean: East... | reverse complement strand
AGTTAATTTTTTTGGTAGCATAGAACCTTAGTATTTTAAAGTATAGTCAAACAATAGAAAATATAAGGAGTAAAAAGTACCAAGTTTTTAACCATATAAATTCTTATCAGAACTATCTAGCAAAGCTCCGAAGAGAGTTGCTATATGGTTAAGGTACTTGGTGAACCTTGCTAGATATTTCGTTAAGTATATTATAACATAAAATACTTAATAAACAAGCTAAATATTTAAGTTTATTAAGAAAACCTAATTAACTAACTAACTTGTATAGTACATACCAATTTTTTTAATAAACTAATTAACAACGGTGAGAGCGTAAGCAGTTTTACAAAAAACCTAACTAACTAAAGTAGTTTATTAAGTTTATTAGTTTATTAAGTAATGTAACTACTACCTAATACTTTTAGGTTTACGCTTCCTGAACTTTAGAGGGAAGCGTATATAAGGAACTCAGGAAACGCGAGAATATACGTTGAGAGCGTACTCTTAAAGTTACTAAATAGTTTCAGGAAGTCAATAGTTAAGTAACTCTACATCACCGACTATACCGAACATAACCGCTTACTTAAACTTTTAAGGAAACCTAAATAAGTATGGTTCTCAGAAAGTCTAAAAAGCTCTTATTTACTCATCTTCTTAGGTTTTACTTTACTTTTACATTTTTTATGTGTCATACTAATTCCTCTATTGCTTCCACTATAGCATCTACAAGTCTATCTCTATAGATACCACCTTCTACATATTGATGTTGATGACTAGCAAAGAAGGGTTCAAGTATAACACACTTACTTTGCCCTCTTCCTACAAACCCATAACCTCTATCACCAGTATATAGTCTTTTAACACCTCTCTTATTATTAGGTAAATATTCAGAGAATTTAACATTAAATATCTCAGCTACTCTTTTACCACCAGTTGACATATACAAAACTTCATTACCATTTACATTCTCATTAAGAGCAGCATTAAAATGAAATGAAATAGTTATATCAGAACCCCATTCATCTAATTCTTTATGTAAAGCAATCATCTCTTTAGTATAGCCTGAGAGAGCAGCAGACCTCTTAAATACTTTTATACAAGCTTTTGTATTAACTTGGTTTAAAATCTCTTCAATAAGCACTGAGTTGAATTGCCATTCACTTATACCTTTACTACCATAAGCACCTTGTCTCTTCCCATTATGCCCTATAACTAATGCAATCTTCATTTAACGACCTTAACAAACTTATCGTTATACTCAGCTATTTGCTTATTTAAAGTCTTGCAACACTTCTTATACTTTTTAACAGCCTTAGTTAACTTTTTAAAGTTTTTTAAAGTAAATTTAACTTTTGTCATCATAAACCTCATAACTTATATTTAAATCTAATGGTCCAACATCATACTGAATAAGCTCAGGGCAAGGTACAGGGACATAAACAATCTTCTTATCACAACTACTAATCATTAAAATCAATAGTGTGCTTACCAATAGTTGTTGGTACTTCATTATTACTTTCCTTTGTTATTTTAATAATATCTTTATACTTATCTATAAAAGCTTTAGACTCAACCTCTTTAGCTCGTACAATAACCTCTTTCTTAGCTTCTATAAGCTTAAGTCTTTCAGTCTCTAACTTACCTATAAGTAAGATGAGAGACACCACTAAAACAACAAACACACCTATTATATACTGCATATAAGACCTTTATCTTGATGGTATAGCATCAGCTAAGGGTAATGAAGAAATAAGCTCATCAATAGTAGGCATTGGTATAGTACCAGCTCCTACAAGAATGTACTGAGCTTCAGCATAGTTGTATACATCATCCATCCATTTACCAAAGTAAACACTTTGATTGTACCTTGTAGCATCAGGAGATACACCGTACTTAGTAGCATCAGGTATACTACCATAACCAACACTAGCAACAACAGACAATATATGAGCTTCTATAGCATTACTATACGTACCCTCCACATAAGCAGTTACAGATGTATAATGGTCTAAGTATCTAGTCTCTCTTAATATACCATCAGGACTCACCTTCAAAGCTATCTTATAAAGATCAGAAGGTGTATAAACATCACCTACAACCAAAGTTGTTTTATCTATTTCAAACACATCTTTAACTAATAAACTATCTACAAGCATATAAACCCTTTACTGTACTTCATACATACACCCTATCTCACCAAACTTAGATACACCAAAATACTCTACAGTGCTAGAACCCATATCAGATGTATAAGCTAAAATAGAGAATGCCCCTATCATAACCATATTAGGAAACCTAATACTCTTAGTTTCTTGATAATGATCTCTTGCATTACCTTGTGTATTCCATAAATCAAAATCTTTAAGTAGGCAATAATTAGTTGTTACTACATCATAGTACATCTTCATTATAGTTGCATCGTTACCACCAACAATAACTACACTATTATCTGTAAATGATACAAATCGCTGAGTAGGATTTACTAAAGTAGAACCTGCATCAGTAATATTACCATATTGATCTATGTGGTTAAATACTATAGACTGTACCTCAGGTAACACAATTTCAACAAAAGAACCACTATTATCTATATAACTAACATTACCCGCTAAGTGACCTATGGTTCTATCAATAGCAAAGGATGTTAGATTCAACCCTTGCTTAACATACTGTAACTTTCCACTAAACTGTAATAATTCAGTAAACCCTGTACCACTGGTAGGGGTACCACCAAAGTACGAACCACTCATATAATTCCTTTATCTGTTTTACGCCTATAATGACTTTGAGTCATACTTCGTAGGTATAAAGAAGCTGTAAGTAAAATCGTAACTAGAATAGCATAATCCCTACCCCAAAAAGTATAAACTGTAGCAACAATTTCGACCCCTATAAGACTAATAAAAGTAGTTCTACTTTTTAACCATATCTCATGTGTATAGCCATACACAATCAAGTAAACCATCCATACATGTAATAGATTCATCATTAAGTTTGGATTATCAAACATTCTCTAATTTCCTTTCAGCCATTTTAAGCATAGCTTCACCAAGAAAAGCACCACTAACAACACTTATAGCCCCTTTAAAAAATAGACTCCACTCAGGAGAGAACTGCTGCAACCCCGCAAAAACCGCAACCCCTAACATTGCACCACTAAGACTATGTGTTATACCTTCTACTTTAGTACGCTTAGTAGTATTATCTTGATACTTATCACTCTTACTCCTAAAGTTTAACCAACTTATAAAAGCAAAAAATGTAGTGCTTATAAATACAAAACACATTGTCCAAAACACTTCTATATCCATTTAATTACCTTCCTTATAAAATCTCTAATCGGTCTACCCACTAGTGTAAACGCTCTAACAGCAAAATACATAGTATAAGTCTTTATAGGATTCACACCTAGTTCAAACATAATGTCTTTAAAATATATGTCAGCCTTAGTATATAGTCCTTCATCACATAGGTAATCGTGTACTACTACAGCAGGTAGATTATTGCTATCATTAGGAGGTATAATAATCCAAAAAATACGTGGTATATTAGCACCATTAGTAGGATACCCTTTTGGTATAGTAATATCTTTATAGTGTATATCCTTAAGCACTGTATACTTATGTTTACCTAAAGGGGAAACTTGTATATCTTCGTATCTAATTATAGCTCCCATACAATCTCCTGTAACTCTTCTAAAGTAGTGGCATTCTCTATAGCAGTTTCTAAAGCTTGTCTATGCCCTATTGCTGTACCCAAAAGCAAGTCTAAGATATCGGCTTTTTCTACTATCTTGTTTGCCAATAAATCTAAAGGAATAGCTCTTTTTTTGGCTAAATTATATAGCATATTCACAGTTGTTGTATTGTTTGCTTTATATGCTCTAGCTAGTGCTTCCTGCTTTGTCCAAGTGTCTATCTCTTCTTTAGGATAGTCGCTTGTTATGCTATTAAAATAGCTACTATAGGCACTATTTATTTCTTTTACTTTAACTGCTCGAACATAAGCAAGTTCAGCAACATCGTCAGTTACAATAGTACTTGTTAAGTCGTCCCATAGATACTGCCTACCTTTGCTTTGTGGGATAGCTTTACTATACTTTCTAAATTGTGGATTAAACGCATTATCTTCTAAAAAAGTTATCTCATCTTTTATTTTTAGTATATAACATTTACCATTTAAAATCCTAATTATCATACTTTGTCCTCGCTATAAATTGTAAGTGCTTCTACATCAGTTACTGCTCTACTAATAAATCTTACCATACTTATTTGACCAAACAACTTATCAGCTAAATTATCCCATCCAGCTTTCATACTCAAAGTAGTTAAACCAACAACAGCAGACGCAACAACAAATATACCATCCAAATAAATCTCTAATAGTGTAGGAGTATTATAAGTTTGTACAAAAGTTAGATGATGAGATACAGTAAAATCATTAATAGGTACATATACATAATAAGCAAGTGCTCCCCCACCAGTTGTAATGGTAAGTTTATCTGGTGAGGAGGCATATCTAGCAACACGAAAAGCTAAAGAATTAGCAATATAATTACCAAAAAACTCAACGTTAGTGTTGGATGAGTTATTTATTTTAAAGTTAAAAGATAAAGTTCTATTAACTAAAGGTACGTCAGGAAAATACATGTAACTAAAACCATCAAAATCAAATTCGGCTCTTACTGTATTTGTATAATTATCGTTTCCAGTTAAAACAGCATCTGCACCAACACCTCCCAAATCTGACCTATTAGAACTCAATGGGTATAATTTATCTGTGCTGTTATCTCCTAGTACGTCAAAAATAACACTTGGTTGCGGGACTACTGATGGTTGTTCTACAACTGTACCCAACTGCCCTACCCATCTAGCTGGACTTAAAGAAGTAGGTACAAATACCTCTCCACTAACAGTGTTAACCCACTCTTGTTCTAGTGTAAGTAAGGTTGCTGTAGAAGGGTTATTTGGTGCATATGTTACATTTGAAGAACCTGTCCCAATAGAAGTGTCTGCACCCCAATAAGTATTACAATTCATTATGTAGTCTCAACAATAACTCTAATAACAGACTTACTATTATTTAAGAATCCAACATCCACTCCACCTAAACCTGTATCTGTATTATTTTTACAAGACCACATAGCTGTACTTACATCTACAGTAAGACTATTTCTCTGCCAAAATACAGTACCTTCTTTTACTTGAAAAGCCTCTACATTACTAACACCCACTTCATCACCTGGGTCTACAACTTCTACTCGATAAGCCATATAAAGCTCCTTATTTCTTATTTACTCAATTTTACCTTAAACAACATTACAAGTCAATTTTCATTAAAATACTGTTGCCAATAATTACCAGTATTTTGTATAACATTAGCAGCAGCTTTTTGTGGTACAAGTCCAAAAGATAACCCATTAACTAGTCCCCCTAACCCTGCTGATACTTCTTGACCGTATGTGGGTTGTCTAGTATTAAAATATTGTTTGGCACCTTGTCTACCATTAATAACATCTTCTATAGTAAGTCCTACACTTATAGGTAAAATAGCTCTACCAGCAGTCCTAGATAAACCTTTCAAAGCATCTACACCTCTTATAAAACCGTTCTCTGCTGTCTCTTGTATAATACCATTCCTATAACTATTATCAACAATTTGACCTTGTACACCATTACCAAAATACTGTGGTTGAGGTATTGTACCACCTAAGTCTACATACTGTTTCTGCATAAAAAACCTTTTATTCTATTATAGCATACATCTTAATACACAAACTCTAGGAGGGTAATACTTATATACTACATAGACTTTTAAAGTATTTTTAATAAAATTTAATTTTTTTTACTTTTATTAAACATACTATTTTGATACTTCATATAACAAGTATACAAGTTAGAACTATACTTTATACTAGACATTAAAAAATATAATCTCTAATCAAATATCATATAAATTTTTTTTAATTTTTATATATAAAAATGTAGTTACTCTATTAAAGATTAAGGTGTATATATGTGGAATTACTGCGTATATACAGGGTACCGCCCTATACCTTTGTGTATAAATAACGTCCCTAGTTTTTCAAAACTAGTAGTGTGCTACAGTTGGTGTAGTTAATCTAAGGGTACTGCCCTAATAATCTTGAAAGGATTTAAAATGAGACAAATTATCAACAAATTCATACAGTATATGTGTACTGTAGAGGTACTTAGATTTATACTAGACTTAAGTGGAAGTACCATAAAAGTACACGAAGACCGTGTACAAGTATACGCAGAAGCAAGTGGAGTAGAGTTATCTACAGTACTACCTTTATTACAGGATTTAGTGTGCTTAAACAGACAATCACTAGATACCTTGAAAGAAGTAGGAATAGACACTAAAGATTATATAGAAGACGTGAATATAGAGAACATTTCTTTTACAATGCTAGCCTTAAACAAACTATATAAACAGTACGGGAAAGTGCTAATTATTGAAGACAAAAAACTTCTTATAGATGGAAAAATACAAAATAAACCTGTAAAAGTATTAAAAGCATTTACTGAGGCAATAAACATCTCTGTACCAATATTTAGACTAAATCATGCTTGGGTAGCAATCTCTGCTAAAGCCTTAACATCTGAGGATGTTGCGGAGGAAGAAGATTGGAAACAATTCAATAAAGTTTACAAACTATGTTTAGACAAAGGAGTGACGAGCTGTATGGCTAAACACAACGGAGTAGACGAAGCCTTCAGAATCTATGACCATTTCTTAGGTGCTAAAATAGTTTACACCAAAGACTATACAAGTAGAGCTATACTTGTGCTACAAAGAGGTGAATGGGTACTACTAGAGATTTACAGCAGAGACGAGCAATCAGCTATAAGCCTAAACAGACACTTAATTGGAAAAGGTATAAAAAGAGTAAATTGTGTCTTACCTATACCATTAAAAGATTCTATACTAACAATATGCTCAAAAAAACATTCAACTATAGTAGGTTGGGTAGACATAGACTATGAGTATATCTATGAAGAGAAAGGGGTATATATGTTAGGTTCTGATTATGATAGACAAAATAAGCATACAATAGGTATGCTTAGAACAGAACAAATGTCTCATTTTATAGGTTAATTGAACCTCTCATTAGAGGGGTTTGATTAGTCTATTGACATTGTGTCAGTATGACTGTTGTTATGACTGTATGGTTAATGTAACTCAAAACTCAACTCAACTGTTGTTTAAACTAAGTCTTAGGAGGACAAAAATGCAAACAAATCAAATCATAAATAGGCTTTTAGTAGGTAAAGATACCTCAAATACAGCTAGTATAGAAACTCAGATAAAAATGGTTAAAATTAATTGTCTAATGAACTCGTTTCAATTAGAGAAAGGGCAATTAGAGTTAGTACAAGAAGGTATGAGAGAGTTACTCATACCTACTAAATTAAATCCTTTAGCTAAAGTATATATGACAGAAGTTACAGAGGATAATCCTTTAAAAAGTACATCTTATGTGTCAGAAGCATTAGCTGGGTGGGACATAGATGAACATATGTTAGGAGATGCACAAGAAGTATATAGAGTAAGTAATAAAGCTTACCATCTTATATACCAAGAGGATGGTGAACATTTAGGTTACTATAGAAATGCTCATGGTTTATTACAAAATGGTATTTTAACTTTAGTTACAGCTAACTCTACACCAAAAGAGGATTTACCTATTATGCTAAAAGAGTTTAGACAATTACTAGCTTTTAGGAGAAGAAAAGTTACCCCACTACAAGCAACTATGGCAACTATAATACACGCACAATAGTTAATTAGAGCCTACGCTAGTAGGTTCGTATTAGCTATTAAGCTCATTAGCTTGTATCTAAACATGTGCGACAGTATGTATGACCATCATTATGGTGTAACTAAATAGTGCAATAGTGCCTTAAACTGTCCAATAAAATTAAACTCTTGAAAGGAGATCTGATGTTAAACTTTATCTTTGCTTTATTAACAATGCTCAATGTAACAGCTTACAACTATAACTACGACTGTACAGTAGTGGTAAACTCAATCAGTACTCAAGAGACACAGCCTTCATGCTTAAGAACTGTTCAACCAATTAATTATAAAGGATTAAAAATGTCTAACAAACATCAAGAAGAGTCAACTTCTAAAATGACAGTATCACCAGAAACAGGAATAGACAACCTAAAGCTTGACTTTAGCTTAACAATAAAGTTACTGAATACAGGAGCCAAGACAGTAGGAGAATTAAAGAGTATGGTAGACGTAAAGAACTTCACAGACGAAGAGCTTAGGGAAATTGCTATAGCTGTAGGTTTTGCACTAAATGGAGAGGAACCTGTACAACAAGAGTGTAAAGATAGAGTTGAAATTGTTAAGCCAGAGACTGAAGAAGAAGAAATAGCTAAGAAAGTAGATAAAAACAACAAAGCTAAAGAGCGTACAGCGGAGTTAAAAGCTATTAAAGAAGCTGAAGATGAGTCAGCCAGAATTAGGAAAGAGAATCAAGATGCTGCTAAACAAGAGCTTAACAATGAAGCTAATGAAGTCAGAAACGCTAAAGAAGAAAGTATTAAAGATCTTATTGTTGACACTACAGAATTAGATGGCTACCCAAACCAAACACCACTAACAGTAGAACTTAGAACTAAAATAGAAGTGCTTCATCCTGAACTTGTTTTTTACAAAAAACAAATAGAGAGTGGTAAAATTAATAAAAAAGGTGAAAGAGTTTTACTTTGGAGACCTGCTAAAGAAGGGGAGAAAAGTGCCGTTAGATTTAGTAAAGCACCTAAAACAAAAGGTGAATTAACTAAATACATAAAAGATAGAAAGCAACAACTACTTATGAGAGACGAACTTAAACACACTTCTGAAGAGGAAGTAGTAGCAGTAGAAGCTTTAAGAATAATTGAGGAAAAGAGAGCTAAAAAAGAAAAAGTTAATGATCTTCTTGTAGAGGAACATTATAAAACACTTGAAGCTAGAGGCAAAGAAGATGGTAACATTGCTAAGGAAAAGTTAGCAATGAGAAAAAGAGCTAAAAAACAAAAGCTTACAAAAGAAGAGTTAGAAAAGCTAGAGTTAGAAGGTAAATCACAAATAGATAAAATGAAAAAGACTTGGGTTAAATCTTATGAGGAAACAGTAGAACAAGACTCTTTCACTAACAAAGACGGTATTGTATGCCAAAGAATACAATACCATCTTTATCTACCTATGTTAAATGATTGTATAGATATTATGGTACCTATGGCTTTAGATGTACTAGAACACTTTAAGTATGAAGGTGTAAAAAGCTTACAAGAAGTACAAAGTTCTCTAACAACATTAATATACCCTTTAAAAGATACTTTACAAGGGTACAAATGGAATATTACTACTATACAAGCAGATAAACAAGATGCTAAAGATAGACACGCAAGACTTCACTATGAAGAGATGAACTGTATGGCTGCACATCTTATCTTCCTAGCAGTACATACACTAACAGCGTATGGCGAAAAATTAGTTGACCCTGAAGCTTTACAAAAATGGTTAATACATAGCACAACAACAGACATTGGGGAGGGTTTAGTAAGAACATCACAATCTATTGATTTTGGTACAGACCCTTTAAGAGGTAATCGTCGAGTAAAACTAGGTAAAGGGTTAATTTATAGTTCAAAAGGAGGTTATGATAAATTAGATATGCCTCAAAAGTGGTTAGATATAGCTGGAAAAGGTGGTAATAAGCACTTATTAGTTAAAGATGAAAAAAAAGTAACTTACTACACAAACGACAAAGGTGAAAAAGTCAGGAAATTAACTGCTAATGAAAAAGTTACTCTAGTTTATCAACAAGAGAAAAGTGCTGTGAATTATCATAGAGACTTTATACTTTTAACACCTACTGAGATATACGAGTTACTATTAACAATGCCAGATGTTCTAGGGGCTATCTCAGATGTTAAATGGGGTAGCACTGTAAAAGAACATACAGACAAGGTAAAAGAAAGAACCTTAGTTATGTCAAGAGAAATTTGGGAACTAGTTCATGTAGGTGAGTCAGTAACTTTCAAATATAGAAGAGATTTGACAGGAAGAATGCACCTACTAGCAGCTAGACACTCTATCTTAAATCCTCACTCTCAAGGTAAACCTTATTATGAAAATGTAGAAGCTACTTACATACATGCAAAAGGGTTAAAAAGATTAAAACAAACTATCTGTACACTTAACACAGGTGGTAGAAAAAATGCAATACAGTATGCAAAAATATTTGATGAAGATCCTCAAGGTTGGATAGAGGCTTTCCTAACAGAGCCTATAATAACAGAACCTGATTTACCTGATATTGCTAAACTAACAGCAGATAATATTACAAAAGCATTACAAATAGCTAAAACAGAGAGTAAAGAAGCAATGAAAGAATTTCAAATTACTGCTAAAGAGATTGAAACAGCTATGAAAGAAAAAATTACACTACTGCAAAATGAGTACCAAACCGCAAAGGGATCTGGTGCTTTTAAAGAGATGTTTTACAGAAAATCAGTAGTAGAGGCTTATTATAGAACAGTTGCTGGGTTACCTACTACATTCTTAGCAATGTTTGATAATACTACAGGAGGAATGGGTTACTTTGCTGCTGAAGCTGGGGATATTAAACTAGCAACACTAGCAAACATATTAGACGGTAGAAAAATTAATGGCTATACCTTATCTGAACCTAAGGTTGATTCTGAAGGTAGATTACTTGAAGGGGAAGTTCTAACACCTGAAGAGGCAACAGCATACAACGCTTATGTTTTGTTTGCAGAAGCTTTAGGTTTCAAAAGAAAAGATGGGTCTACTTCATATAAAGAAGCTAAATTAATATTAATGCCTATGTTACATGGTGCTGGGGCAAAATCTGCCGTTGGTAAGTTAGTTGAAGCAGGTGTAGGTGAGGGTAGAAGTGAAGATGAACTTACAGTTTTTATAACAGCAAGATTAGTATTAGTCTTTGGTATAGGTTTCTTAAACATTTCTAAAATGAATGCTTGGGCTGCTAAACACCTAATAACACCAACTTGCACAACATTAGAGTGGACAAATAGAGTAGGGCAAAAATGTTATAGTCAGGCCTACGAAGAAGCTGTAAAATCTGTAGCTGTTGCGTACGCTTTTGATTCAGAGCCTAAAGCTTCAGGGAAGTATATTCGTAAAATGCAAGTGACTTATGTAAGAGCCATGCCTTTAGAGTTTCAAAGAAATGCAAAAGGTCAAATGAAACCCTTTTCTAAAAATGAAAAAGCAGTATTTAAAGTTTATGGTACTGTAGCAAATATACAACATTCTTGTGACCCAGATCAACCTTTAAGAATGATGCAAGACCCTTTATGTAAATTAAAAATACAAATATTTGATAACTTTATTGGGGATATGCTTACACAAGATAGAGTAGTAAAACATTCCAAGGAAACATTTGCTTGGATGTATATAGCAAGTCCTATTTGGACTAGTTTAATGGAAGCACACACTAACTCTGGTATTCATATACCTAAAAGCCAAATGTTAATCAGAACAAACGACGAAGAGTTAGCTAGATCTAGTGCTTTACACTTATACTACCCTAAACTAGCAAATACTGAGTATGATGTGGAAGGTAATGCACTACCAGCAAAACTTTGTCCGATTAAAAAAGCAAATTGGATGGACAGACTTTACAAAGCAGAGACACATTTACAACCATAATAGACCTTAATAAAGCATCTACTAGAACTCTCTAAGGAGGGTTCGTGTAGGTACTTTACTTGATAAAGGTTTCTTCAATACACAAGCCTGACACTTAATTGTAGTCAAGGTAGTGTGAAGAAACCTTTACCACATAAGTTTAGTACCTTATGTTACTTTAAAGTAACTTACCACCATAGGTACGACCGTAACCATTGAAAGCAGAGCTTCCAATCGTGATTTTTTTTTCATTGAAAACTTGCAATCCTTTTGGTTGTGAGAGGAGAGAGAGAGAGTCTGCCTACCTGAAGGGCATAAAATACAACTTGTAGCTCTATGTTAGTGTATGTTGTGAAAGGCAATATACACTATACTAGAGTATAAATTCTTTTTAAAGGCTTAAACATGTCAAAAGTAAAATCAATAACTATTGGTTCTAGTACACTCCCAATTATGGAGGGTACTAAAGAGGCTCCTGTATTTACAGGGTTTGGAACTAAAGTAAAAAAAGTGGCAATTGGTACTCAAGAGTTGGGTGTGAAAGGTATGGTAATTACACTACCTACTGAGATAGAATTGAATGATACAGAAACATATGAATTGGTAAATCAAGTTTTTGATACAATGGGAATATCAAGCCCATTGCAGTTTCGTTCACTTACAGCTATAACATTAGGTGGTATAAAAGCTGATGCTAGAGTTTCGATGTTGTTTCAGGAAACACCTGAGGCACTTGTGAAAGAGTATCCACTCAGTAGTAGTAAGTACTTCAGATTTATTGAAGATAGATTTGAAATCAACTATGTTATAGAGAAATCTGAGCTTAGAGATAATCTTCATATTCTTAGAGAATCTGTGGGTTTAACAAGCATCGCACTTCAAAAAGATACTGAGAGTGGGTCGGCTAGACCTGTCCAAAGAGCTGACGCTGATGCTCTACGAGTCATAAACGCTTTTAACAACCACTGGGTTACTATATCTAAGATTTTTGAGGACCAAAGTGATGAAGATATGGCTATGGTATTAGTCGATCAGTATTGGTATAAAGTTGGAGAGGAGGGTATGACCCAGTACTCATCCTCAATACAGCAGTCTATTGCTTTTAGAAAAAGTATTGAGTGGAACAACCTTATAGGTCCTGCTCAAGAGTATGCAAAACTCTATAGCGACCGTAAGTCGGTTTTAGAGAAATTACATACATTTTACTATAAGTGTATAGTGCATAAATATTGTAACGATATTGAAGAACTAGAGCTATACGCAGGAGCTAATGTAAGTAATATCAAAAGTCAAATGAAAGCTTTAAAAGCTTTCTAAACTTATAGAACCGTAAAGGTTCTATAAAGATTAAGGTACTATAAACACTATAGTGAATTTAACTGCTACTAAATACAAAGATTAAATTGTATTGCTACTAAATTTACTATAACTTATCTACAACAATTAATATTTATATAAACTATATTTAACTATATATCTTATATAAGTATTAACTTA
>Ga0256847_1001279_pt1 | contig 13184 bp, 13 predicted proteins | sample TeddybearmetaG_FD_189099 | JGI IMG/M metagenome (GOLD analysis project Ga0256847, IMG submission 189099) | Hydrothermal vent microbial communities from East Pacific Rise, Pacific Ocean - Teddybear | ecosystem: Environmental > Aquatic > Marine > Hydrothermal vents | place: Pacific Ocean: East... | reverse complement strand
CTTTTAATTGTTCATCGCTTAAAGCTGCCATTGTGGTTTCAAATTCATTTATTTGATCCACAGATTTGAACATACGTTTAACAAGCCGTTCATTGCGGCTACCAAAGAGTTTCGTAAAGAATTTACTGATCATGTTTTATATATAGAAGGGAATCCGACTGATGTCGGTATTAAGACTGTGTGAAGGGGCGTATTCGCCATTAATGACGAATACAAATACTATATGTTATTATTATTATTTTCATGGTTAAGTTAAACAACCATTTATTTTATCTACTAGATACTCTTACGTATTTAGAGATTGGTATATTTGAAGCTAAGGAAAAATGTTTCATTGCACCCAAATATTTAAATGGATTAATAGCAACTCCAGACTGTCTGACTTCAAAATGAACATGCGGTCCTGTTGAACGACCAGTATTACCTGATAAGGCAATCACATGACCTTTCTCAATATGTTGGCCTTTTTTGACTAGATTCTTACTATTATGACCATAACGACTTGAATACATATTACTATGTCTTAATTCAACTAAATTTCCATAACCGCGAACATATTTTGAACGTACAACAGTAGCAGCTTCTACCGCAAAAACTGGAGTACCAGTATTTACAGCAATATCCATACCTTTATGCTTACGGCTGCCGCGAGCTCCATATTTTGAAGAAACACGACCTTGTTTTAAAGGCCAACCATTAGGTAAAGTACCCATCCGTCTATGACGATATCTCTGTAATATCTTTGCAGATATTATCTTTATAGAAGGCTTAACATCTTTTATTCGAGATAAATGACGACCAGGTAAGGAGGAACCGCTAGCAACTTGTGATTGTCCACTAATTACTTGATCCCAAGATATACTAAGCTCAACATTGTTAGATTCATTATTAACTAAATCTTGACCCCATTGATTTAATCTATCTTGTTCACTACTTACACGTAATGCTAATTCTTCAAGATCATTTTGCGTATTAGCATTATTACCGCTATGATTATAAGCTGAGTAGCCTACACTTGCTACAGTCAACATTGACACAAAAGCAACAGGCACAAAAATTGATTGCGCAAATTGCGTATGATTGCTTTTTTCAAAGCTTTTTCTAACTAGTATGACGTCCATAATTAATACTCCTATTAATCGGAAGTGCAACATAATGAAATTATTTGGTCAATTGATGATAAATAACTCAGAGATTCTTAGTAATTTATCAGCACATCATAATATACTTAAAAAATTGAATCATCAACTCCAAGAAGATTTACCAAAGCCATTAAATCAACACTGTCAAGTTGCCAATTTCAGGGAAAAAACCTTAGTAATACATACCGAATCTTCCCTGTGGGCAACACGCTTGCGTTATATTGCCCCTGCACTTATTAAACAATGGCAACAAAACAATTTAATGTCTATAATTGAACAATTAGAAATTAAAGTACGCCCATTGAATAAAATAGTACGCTACTAAAAACTTCTTTATAACATAGTTTGCAATAGATTTCAATATAAAAAATAAATAAAATAGTTTATAACTGCATTTCTCATATGCAAAATTTAGGAGAATTTTTAAGATACCAGTAATGGCTTTAAATAATTTACTACTGGTAATTTATTATTTCCATCACAATGCACCATTTCCCATGCAGTTTGATTTGCTAATAATTTTTTTAATAAGCAATTATTTAATTCATGTCCAGATTTGTAACCATAAAAAGCACCAATTAAACTATGTCCTAATAAATATAAGTCACCCACAGCATCAAGTATCTTGTGTTTTACGAATTCATCCTCATAACGTAAACCTTCTTCGTTTAATATACGATACTCATCCATTGCTATAACATTATCAAGACTAGCTCCTAAGGCTAAATTATTTTCACGTAAAGATTCTATTTCATGCATAAAACCAAAAGTACGAGCGCGACTAATTTCTTTAACAAAAGCGTTTTGAGAAAAATTAATCTCAGCACTTTGAGGGGTTTGCTGAAATATAGGATGATCAAAATCTATCTGTAAATTAACTTTAAAACCTTCAAAAGGTTCAAAACGTACCCATTTATCCCCTTGTTTGACTTCAATTCTACGCTTTATACGAATAAATTTTTTTGGAACATTTTGTTCTTCTATGCCCGCAGATTGGATTAAAAACACAAAGGGTCCCGCACTACCATCCATTATTGGAATTTCTGAAGCACTTACATCAATATATGCGTTATCTATACCTAAACCAGCTAAAGCGGATAACAAATGTTCAACCGTTGATATTTTAATATTATCCTTAACTAAGCTAGTAGATAATCTAGTATCACCTACATTTTCAGTACGTGCTAGAATTTCTACCGGTATTTTTAAATCTACTCTTCTAAAAATAATTCCGCTATTAGCAGGTGCAGGTCTTAAGGTTAGATAGACTTTTTCACCTGTATGCAGACCCACACCTGTAGCTTTTATTACATTTTTTAATGTACGCTGCTTTATCATTATTTTATCTCTGCTATCAATGATCCAATATGATCATGGTTGAATCACATTACACGGTTTATGCGTAGCTCATGCCAAGATAAATAATATATATTTTTAATCAGCTTGCCGACGTAAAAAAGCTGGAATATCTAAATAGTCGCCAGATTGTGTATCATGATTTTCATGATCATCAAGAGATGAATCATTATTATTGTTGTGCAAACGTGTTACTGTAGGTTTGTCAAATTCTCTATAGTCACTCATTTTATTATTTTTTTCAACTGCTGGATTTTGTATTACTTTCATTGCAGCACGTTCTTGTTGCTGTTGCTGCTGTTGTTGATCTGTAAGTGGACCAACACCTGTTGCAATTACGGTAACACGCAACTCATCATTCATTTCTGGTTCCAGCACAGTACCCACAACAACAGTAGCATTTTCAGAAGCAAATTCTTCAACTACATCACCCATTTCTTCAAATTCACCGATACTTAAATCCATACCAGCAGTCATGTTAACCAAAATACCTCTAGCACCTGATAAATCTACATCTTCTAATAAAGGGCTGGAAATGGCTTCAATACCTGCTTTACGAGCGCGACCCTCGCCTTTAGCATAGCCTGAACCCATCATTGCAAGGCCCATTTCTTGCATTACTGTGGTAACATCAGCAAAATCGACATTAATTAATCCGGGGCGTGTAATAAGTTCAGAAATACCTTGAACTGCACTTTGTAAAACATCATTAGCGGCTTTAAAGGCATCTAATAAGGTAGTTTCTCTGCCCAAGACGCTTAATAATTTTTCATTAGGAATAATTATTAAGGAGTCAACATATTGACTTAACTCTTTTACACCTTCTTCAGCCACAGCAGCACGTTTTCTGCCTTCAAAAGGAAATGGACGAGTAACAACTGCAACAGTAAGAATTCCCAGTTCTTTTGCTACTTGTGCTACAATTGGAGCGGCTCCAGTGCCAGTTCCACCACCCATTCCGGCTGTTACAAATACCATATCAGTGCCTTCAAGCAAAGCCATGATACGTTCTCGATCTTCTAATGCTGCCTGTTGACCAACTTCAGGGTTGGCACCTGCCCCTAAACCCTTGGTTACATCAGTGCCAAGTTGTAAAATTGTACGCGCTGATGAATTTTTTAAGGCTTGAGCATCAGTATTAGCACAAATAAATTCAACGCCTTCAATATTACCTTGCAGCATATGTTCAACTGCATTGCCGCCACCGCCACCAACACCAATGACTTTAATAACAGCATTTTGACTATAAGTATCCATTAATTCAAACACTTTCTTAAACCTCTTTTCACTTTAAAAGTTTCCTTGAAACCAATTTTTAATTTGACCAATTGTTCTTTTTACACCCATATTTTGTTGGGCTATATCTGAAATCATTTCATGATCATGTTTATGACCAAATAAAAGTAAACCAACACCAGTTGAATAACAAGGATTTCGCACAACGTCAATTAAACCAGTTACATATTTAGGATAACCAACACGAACTGGCATATGAAATACTTTTTCCGCCAATTCGATAACACCATCCATTCTGGCACTTCCGCCAGTTAAAACAATCCCGGCTGCAATTAAATCTTCATAACCACTACGTCTTAATACACCTTGAATTAATGTGAATAATTCTTCATAACGTGGTTCAACTACATTTGCTAAAGTTTGTCTGGCTAAATTACGAGGTGGGCGTGCGCCTACACTAGGTACTTCTATCAGTTCTTCAGCATTTGCTAGTTGCGTTAAGGCGCAAGCATATTTGATTTTTATATCTTCAGCATATTGAGTAGGTGTGCGCATTGCAACTGCAATATCATTAGTGATTTGATCACCTGCTATAGGAATAACTGCGGTATGACGTATTGCACCTTCTGTAAAGATAGCAATATCAGTTGTTCCACCACCTATATCAACTAAACAAACACCTAGATCTTTTTCATCATCGATTAATGTAGAGGTACTAGATGCTAGTTGTTCGAGGATAATATCATCTACTTCTAGCCCACACATACGGATACATTTTATAATGTTTTGTGCGGCGGATTCTGCTCCAGTAACCAAGTGAACCTTGGCTTCTAAACGCACACCAGACATACCAATTGGTTCACGAATTCCTTCTTGATTATCAATCACAAATTCTTGTGGAATTATATGGATAATTTTTTGATCAGCCGGAATTGCAACTGCACGAGCTGCATCAATAACCCGATCAATATCATCCTGTGTCACTTCTTTATCACGAATTGCCACGATTCCATGTGAATTCATACTGCGGATATGACTACCTGCAATACCGGTATAAACTGAATTAATTTCACAGCCAGACATTAATTCAGCTTCTTCTACGGCACGTTGAATGGATTGAATAGTGGATTCAATATTAACAACAACGCCTTTTTTTAAACCCCGTGATGGATGTTGACCAATGCCGATTATTTCAACTTGATCACCATCTGCAGAAATTTCACCTACAATGGCAGCAATTTTAGATGTGCCAATATCAAGACCAACTATTAAATTTTTTTCTTTTGGCATATTCTCTTCATACACTAGTAGCTAAAATACGCAAGACTAATTCATCAAAATTGATACCAGCGTGGCTAGCCGCCATAGGAACTAAACTATGATCGGTCATACCCGGTACAGTATTAACTTCTATTAACCAAGCTTGCCCTTCTGAATCCATCATAAAATCTACACGCCCCCATCCTTTAGCACCAACTGATAAGAAGGCTTGCATCATCATGTCATGTAAACTTGGTTCTACATCACCTAAACCACAAGGAACCAAATAAGATGTTTTAGTATCATCACTATATTTAGCACTATAATCATAGAAATCATGTGGTGTTTCTAATTGTATAAAAGGTAATACCTTATTATCTAAGATCGCAGCGGTATATTCTAACCCTGTAATATAACGTTCAGCTATTACTAAGCAATTATATTGAGATGCGTTTTTCCAAGCAGTAGTTAATTCATCAATATGGTTGACTTTGCTTATTCCAACGCTAGAACCTTCTAACACTGGTTTAATCATCAATGGCAAGCCCAATCTATCAACCGCTTTCTGCAAATCATCTTCATTTTTTAATGGCATACACTCAGGAGTCGGTAATCCCATAGCTTGCCATAGCATTTTAGTACGATATTTATCCATTGCTAAGGCTGAACCTAAAACTGGAGTGCCGGTATAAGGTATTCCTAAAGATTCTAATAAACCTTGTATTGTTCCATCTTCACCGCCTCGCCCATGTAAAACGATAAAAGCACGATCAAACTTTGGAGTACAAAGCAAAGCTTTGATATTATCAGCAGTGTCAATAGCATGAGCATCAACACCTTGACGACATAAAGCGGCTAAAACGGCATTACCGCTTTTTAGAGAAACTTCTCGTTCGGCGGAATTACCGCCCATAAGTACAGCGACTTTACCAAACTCAGTGTTCATAGTGACCAATATTGCCCGCGCCTAATGTTAATAAAATATCTTGATTTTTTAGTAATGGTGTTAAAGTAGATTTTAATTGCGCCACTTGTTGAACTAATTGTGGTTTAACTCCGGTTTTTTGTGCTATTGCATCGCATAAACTTTCACCAGTCACACCTTCAATTGGATTTTCTCCAGCCGGATAAATATCTAATAATATTAAATTTTCAATTTTAGACAATACTTCAACAAAGTCATCAAATAAATCATGGGTTCTGCTATAACGATGAGGTTGAAATGCTACCACTAATCGTCTATCATTCCAGCCTGCATTTATTGCATCTAAAGTTGCAGCAATTTCACATGGATGATGCCCATAATCATCAATATGTAAAATTTCCCCGACTGTTTTCATTTGAAAACGTCTATCAATACCACTAAAGTTAGATAAAGCTCGATTAATATCAATATTACTAACCCCCAACTCATGCGCAACTGCAATAGCCGCTAAAGCATTATTTACATTATGTTTACCGGGTAAAGTTAATTCTATATCTAACCAAGGTAGTTGATTATGTAAGACACTAAAATAGCTTTTACCATGTTTTTGTTGCAGATTCACTGCACGAATATCTGCTTTTTCTGAAAAACCATAAGTGATTTTATGCTTAGTCAGTTGTGGCAACATATCTTCTATAACTGGATCATCTATACATAAGACGGCTAAGCCATAAAAAGGCAATTGCTGTAAAAAATCAGCAAAGGTTTTACGCAACAGATTGAAATCATTATTATATGTTTTTAAATGATCAGCATCAATGTTAGTAACAACAGCCATAGTCGGCTTCAAATATAAAAAGGAAGCATCACTTTCATCCGCTTCAGCAACTAAATATTTGCCAGAACCTAAACTCGCATGTGTACCAGCACTATTTAAACGCCCACCTATAACAAAAGTTGGATCAAGATTACCTTCAGCTAATATACTTGCAATTAAACTAGTTGTGGTGGTTTTACCATGTGTACCAGCCACGGCAATTCCTTCACTAAATCGCATTAATTCGCCTAACATTTCAGCGCGTGGTAATATTGGAATCCGTAATTCTCTAGCAGCTTGTACCTCTGGATTTTCTTCTGTAACCGCGCTGGAAATTACGACTACATCACAACCATGTACATGTTCTGCTTTATGCCCAGTTTGTACTTTAACGCCTAAAGCAGTTAATCGTTGAGTCATATTATTTTTGCTTAAATCGGAACCGGTTATTGCATAACCGATACGGTGCATGACTTCTGCAATACCGCCCATTCCGGCTCCACCAATACCAACAAAATGAATACGTCTGCCACGTTTAGGAAGATTAAATTTCATATTTTATTAATTCTATTACTTGTTCTAAGGCTTCAGGTTTAGCACATTTTCGTGCGGCTAATGACATTGCTTCTAGTTTAGAAGGGTCTAAATCTTTAATTGTGCTGACTAAATTATCTACTGATAATTGCTTTGAGGGTAACAATATTGCAGCACCATTATCTGATAAAAATTTAGCATTACTAGTTTGATGATCATCCACTGCATATGGATAAGGTATTAAAATACTAGCTACGCCAGCTTGTGCCAATTCACTGATTGTACTTGCGCCAGCTCGACAAATTACTAAATCTGCCCATTGATAAGCCTCTGCTATATCATCAATAAAAGCAGCGACTCGTGTTTTAAATGATGCACCATTGTATGCTTTTTCCATTGATTCAATATGTGCATTACCAGTTTGATGCCAAACTTCAATATTGACACTGAGCTGTTGCAAGGCTTTGGGTACAGTTTCATTTAATGCTTTGGCTCCTAAACTTCCACCAACAATTAATATATGTAATAATTGTTTGTTTGGAGTTGAAGGATTAAGAGCTATTATATTAGCACGTAATGGATTGCCGGTATATATTGCATGGTAATTTTCTGGAAAAGTGTTAGGAAAGGCTTCCATTACTTTTGTCGCTAATTTTGCTAACCAGCGATTAGTTAATCCTGCAATAGCATTTTGCTCATGAATTAATAAAGGAATACGTAATAACCATGCAGCAACCCCACCCGGACCAGTGACAAACCCCCCTAAACCCACAACAGCACTAGGCTTTAAGCTACGTATTATCCGTATTGCCTGCCATAAAGCCAAACTAATTTTAAAAGGTGCCGCTAATAAACTCAGTACCCCTTTACCACGAAGCCCATTAATACTAATATATTTTATATCAATATTAGCTTCAGGCACCACACGAGCTTCTAAACCTCGTCGTGTTCCTAGCCAATAAACGCTAATACCCTGTTTTTGTAATTCTTGAGCTATAGCCAAAGCTGGAAACACATGCCCTCCAGTACCACCAGCCATTATTAATACAGTTGCCATTTTAACCGTTCCCGTTTAAATAATTCAAATAATCTTTAACACCTTCTTCTACAGTGTAAAAAGGTTTTTCATAACCTATGTTGCGCAAAGCACTAATATCGGCTTGAGTAAAACTCTGATAACGACCACGTAAATGTTCAGGAAATGCAATATACTTAATTTTACCTCGACTATGCCAATCAATCACAGCACGAGCAACATCATTAAATGTCTGACTACGCCCAGTACCAACATTAAAAATACCAGATTTATCTGGATTATCCAGAAACCATAAATTTATGTTTGCTACATCATTTACATAAATAAAATCGCGACGCTGTTCACCATCAGCATAACCATCAGTACCTTCAAACAATTTCACTTCATCACCAGTTAATAATTGTTGATTAAAATGATAAGCTACACTTGCCATTGTACCTTTATGTTGTTCACGAGAACCATAAACGTTAAAATAACGTAAACCAACAATCTGGGATTTACAACTAGCTAAAAGAGGATTTACATATTTATCAAATAAAAATTTAGAGTAGCCATACATATTTAGAGGTAGTTCAACTTTACCATCACCATAAACAGAAGCACTAGAAGCGTAAATAAAGGCAGCATTATGATTTAAACAATAATGCAATAAAGCTTTAGAGTAATCATAATTATTAGTCATCATATAATGACCATCCCATTCAGTAGTACTACTACATGCACCTTGATGAAATATAGCCTCTATAGAATCATATGTATTTAATTGCTGTAAAAAAATATCCTTTTCTTGATAATCAGCAATATCACAATCAACTAAATTTTTGAATTTTTCACCTTTAGTGAGATTATCTACCACTAAAATATCAGTATAACCGCGTTTATTTAAGGATTTTACAATATTACTACCAATAAATCCGGCACCACCTGTGACAACAATCATTTATTATTTCCTATACGTTCAATTATATTAGAAGTGGAACAACCTTCAACAAAATCTAAAGTTAATACTTTACCACCATTCTTTAGTACACAATCGCTACCAGCAATTTGATCAACTGTATAATCACCACCTTTAACTAAAATATCTGGTAAAATTTGACAAATTAGTTTTTCCGGTGTATCTTCACTAAAAGCAACCACTGAATCTACACATTCTAGCGCGTTTAACACAATCATACGTTGTTTTAAACTATTGATAGGGCGACTATTACCCTTCAAACGACGTACTGAATCATCATCATTAACCGCAACAATTAAACGATCTCCTAATTGTCGCGCCTGAGTCAAATATTGAATATGCCCAGCATGTAAAATATCAAAACAACCATTTGTCATTACCACCGTTTCTGTTTCTGAATTTGGCTCAAGTTCAGCCAAACTCACAGCAGCAGCCCCAAGTTTACTAACCGCAATCCCCGCCGCTTTATTCGCCAATTGAGTCGCAGCTTCCCAATCTAAACCACCAGCCAAACCAGTTGCTAAAGTCGCAATTACTGTATCACCAGCACCAGTAACATCAAACACTTCACGCGCATGAGTTGGTAAATGCAAAGGCGGAAAATTTTCTCTTAATAAAGTCATACCATCTTGACTACGAGTAATCAACAAAGCATCTAAATCTAAATGTTTACGTAGATTTTGACCTTTTTCAACTAATTGTGTTTCACTGCTACAATGACCAACAACTGCTTCAAATTCAGCAACATTAGGTGTAATAACTGTTGCACCTCGATATTTTTCAAAATCATTACCTTTAGGATCAACTAAGATTGGCTTACTAGCCATTCTTGCGCATTTAATCATAGTAGCTGAATCAACTAAACTACCTTTACCATAATCTGATAAAATAACCACATTAACTTTATCAAGATAAAATTGCATTTTAGTTGAAACTAATCGCACATCATTTTTACTAAAATTATCTTCAAAATCTAAGCGTATTAGTTGTTGATGACGACTTAAAACACGTAATTTTGTGACAGTCGGCGCGTTTTCTAAACGAATAAATGCACATTTTATATTGTTATTTGTTAATTGTTTAGTTAATATATCCGCAGCTTCATCTTTACCGGTTACTCCAATTACAGTAACTTGCCCACCTAAAGCTCGAATATTTAAAGCAACATTACCAGCTCCACCGGGGCATTGTTGTTGTTGCTTTACATGTACAATGGGTACAGGAGCTTCTGGAGAAATACGAGAAGTAACGCCATGCCAGTAACGATCTAGCATGACATCACCAACAATTAAGACATGAGTTTTATTAAACATTTAAAAGGAATCTTTATGAAAAAGATAATAATAGGTTTATTATGTGTATGGAATTATGGTGTATATGCCAATGATTCTTTTCCGCCGACATTTACTGCTCAATATAAATTATATGCCGAAGGATTTCCAGCAGGAAGAGCTACCAGAAGTTTAACTGCTTTTGCAGATGGTAAGTTTTTATTTGAAACAGTTGCTGAAACCACCGGTTTCATTTCCTTATTTAAAAAAATTCGTATTTCTGAACGTAGTAGATTTAAACGACTGAATAATAAAATTCAGCCTTTAGAATATACTTATCGTCAAACTGGGCATAAAGATAGATTCAACATATTATCTTTTGATTGGTCAAAAAACATTGCAAACAATACTTTTAAAAATCAAACAAAACAGATTATAATTCAAAATGGTATGTTGGATAGATTACTCTATCAATTAGTATTAATGCAAGAATTAAAACAAGGTAAACGTCAGCTTCAATATAAGGTTGCAGATAAAGGAAAAATTAAAACTTATACGCCAACTTTTTTAGGCAAAGAACGTATAAAAACAGGTTTAGGTACTTTAGATACCTTAAAATACAGACGTAGATCATCAAATAAGAAACGTAGCACTACATTATGGTGTGCCCCAAGTTTACATTATTTACCTGTTAAGGTAGTACATATTGAAAAGAATGGAGATGAATTTAGTATGATTTTAAAAACTGTTCGAGGGCTTTAAACATCAAACCTGACAGGTTTTTAAAACCTGTCAGGTTTAACTTATTGAGTAGTAAAAAATACTTTAATACGATTTAACATTTCAGCTTCTAATTCAGGATCAGATGGGCGATTCTGCCAAATAAAATTGTTAGCATGAGAAACTTCTTCCATACCCTTATGAGTAACAAATATTCTAGTTATATCTGTACCTCGTTCTAAGCGTATTCTAAATTTATCACGATTGCCAGTAGAATATGCTGTACCTAAAGTTTTAGCAAAAAATTTGCGAATACCAGTTTGAGGTATATCAGCTTTATATTCAACCCATTCGGTTTCCATAATACCCGTACTAGGATTATCTGTTTTTAAGCTAAAATCATTTTTTAGCAAAAATTGCTTAATTTTTGCCCAAACAATTTTAGGCTTAGCTTCCAATTCTAACCAGCGGCTATTAGCATCATGTTTTATTTTTGCCTGTTTAGAAACTGGTAACACATCTTTAATATTACGTACTTCAGGAATAGTTAAGTCCTGACTTTTAGTAGTTGATTTAATTAAATCTGGTGGAACTTCTAATTCCGGTTCTGTTTTACTTTTCTGATAGTCTTTTCGATAATCTGGTAAGACATTATTAATTGTACTACAGCCCGATAACATGATTAATATGATAATTCTGATGGAATTTCTAATGGTGGTAGTTCCTTGCTTGTATTGTAAACAGTTCTATCATCTTCCCAAGTCGAATCAAGCTGTTTTATAATCATACTACAAGCAGATAAGAGATAAAATATAGATAATAATATGATTGGTTTAATTAACATGTTGATCTTGCATAGCTTGTATAACAATATCATGATATTGTTCAGACAATATTGTTAATGGTAAACGAATTCCTTCTGGAATTAAACCCATTTTATTTAATGCCCATTTTACTGGAATAGGATTAGCTTCAACAAATAAATTATTATGAAGACTCATTAAGCTGTTATTAATTGCTTGCGCTCCATCACGATCACCAGATAATGCTAAATGACACATTTTATGCATAGCTTTAGGAGCAACATTCGCTGTTACAGAAATTGTACCTTTACCACCCAATAATATTAATTCCAATGCTGTTGCATCATCGCCACTATAAATCGCAAAATTATCATTAGCTAATTCTAATAATTCACGTATTCTAGTGAATTCTCCTACAGCTTCTTTAATACCAATAATATTATCTATTTGAGCTAAACGTTTAACTGTTGCTGGCAACATATCGCAAGCGGTACGCCCGGGTACATTATAAAGCAATTGAGGAATATTAACAGCCTCTGCTATTTTTTTATAATGTTGATATAAACCTTCTTGTGTAGGTTTATTATAATAAGGAGTTACTAATAAACAAGCATCAGCTCCTACATCTTTAGCACATTTTGTATATTCAATAGCCTCAGTAGTAGAATTAGAACCAGTGCCAGCAATTACTGGTATTCTACCAGCGGCTTGTTCTACAACAATACGAATGACTCGACAATGTTCTTCATGGTTAAGAGTTGCAGATTCGCCAGTGGTACCAACTGCTACAATTGCATCTGTTTGATTATCTACATGATAATCTATTAGATTACGCAAACTTAATTCATCAATATTACCATCTTGATCCATTGGTGTAACTAATGCAACCATGCTGCCTTGAAACATTTTTAGCTCCATATTAGTTGAAAAAAATTATATTTTGCTATATAATATAAGCATTTGCTTATGAATAAGTATTCTTTTCGAATTATCCTGAAGTTTTTAACAAAATAGTGTAGCATAGATAAGTTTTTTTACAAGGAATTAATTATAAGGAATTAATTTTATGACCACAAATTCAACACCTGAATCACCTCCTAAAAAAAAGCCAATCACAATGATGGAG
>Ga0256847_1001278_pt1 | contig 13191 bp, 9 predicted proteins | sample TeddybearmetaG_FD_189099 | JGI IMG/M metagenome (GOLD analysis project Ga0256847, IMG submission 189099) | Hydrothermal vent microbial communities from East Pacific Rise, Pacific Ocean - Teddybear | ecosystem: Environmental > Aquatic > Marine > Hydrothermal vents | place: Pacific Ocean: East... | reverse complement strand
TTCGCAGAATCGTACTTACCAGCAGGAACATTGGTTGAGCGCTCGCTTGAAATGCGGCGACCCCCAATATCAGCTTCCTGATAGTAATAAGTCAGGGTGCCATCGAGCCAATCGGTTGGCGCCCAGCGTGCCGCGATGCGACCTGACAGCGTTTCTTCGCTATCGGCATCTTCTACATTGCGCAGATTTGCGGCGACATCGGCCGGGTTACTGAAATCGGGATCAGGGTTGGACACACCGATTTGTTGCACGACGAATGGATAGTCCGTGAAACCACTATCATTTTCCATATCGAGCGAGCCGCGAATGGCGAAATTTTCACCGAGCGACTTGTTGAAGGTGAAGCCAGCTTCGTAGCTAAAATCTTCGGCTTTGGAATACTGCGATAGCTCAGTGCGAATTTCAAACAGATCACTATCAAAATTTGGCTTGTTCGGAATGTAACGGATTGCGCCGCCCAAAGTCCCGGCGCCGTACAATGTGCCTTGCGGCCCAAGCAGAACCTCGATGCGTTGCATATCGTTTAGTTTCAGGTCAACAAAGACCGGAATTTCGCCAATATACGTGGCCACGGTGCCGCCGCCATCATTATTGCCATCGCCAGACCCCAATGGGTCGGCGTTCAGGCCGCGAACGATGATCGGGTTACCTTGACGGCCACCGCGATCAACCACGTTGATACCTGGGATATAAGCCAGCGTATCGGACAGCTCATCAAAGCCTTGTTCTTCAATCTGATCGCCGCTCACCGCGGCGATATTGAGCGGAATGTCTTGGATACTTTCCGCACGGCGCGTCGCGGTTACGATAATTGTATCGCCGCGCAATTCTTCGTCTGCGGCGTCCTGCGCCATGGCCGGTAATGCAACAGTCAGGCCTGCTGCAACCAGTGCGATAGCACTCGATGTTTTCAAAAAAGCGGTTTTCAACTTACTATTCTCCGGTTTAGTGGATACTCAGGATCTACCAAGGCGGCTGTCTGACTGATATATCAGCGATGATTGTTACAAAAGAATCAGGAGATGCAAATCATTTGCGACGAACGCTGCGAGTTTCCGGTGATTTTTGCTAAAAATGGTGCAAAATAGCCTCACTATCGACCACTATCCCCGCATTTGAGCCCATTTTTAAGCATGTCATCCCAAAAAACCGTTTCAGCGCTTTTAGCGCAAGCCGAAAAAGACCTCGCCAAGCGGGCCTTTAAAGAGGCGCATCTGGCTTGTATTGAGGCGCTAAAATTGGCGCCGGACACGCCTGATGCGTTCTACTTACTTGGCGTGTTGACGGCAGAGCATGACAATCATGCCAAGGCGGTTGAACTGTTTGATCGCGCCATCGACATCTCCGCTAGCATCGCGGCTTACCACGCTTGGAAAGGGCGCAGTCTGATCGCTTTGAACCGGCGCGAATTAGCGCTCGAAGCTGCCGAAATTGCAGCCAATTGTTCAGACCTGAAAGCCCAGACTCTCGACACAATAGGCGTCATTTACAGCCGCGCTGGTCTGCATGATCGCGCCACCGAGTTTTACCAGCAGGCAACAGGCAAAGATGCCAGCAAGGCGAGTTACTGGTACAATCTCGGTTCAGCAGAACAGTTTCAAGGCAATTTCGGCGCCGCTCAAACCGCCTATCGCAAGACCACCGCCCTAAACCCCAAAAACGTCAAAGCCTGGTCTTCGCTGATCCAGATCACCAAACAGACCGACACCGCGAATGACATATCCGCGCTTGAGGCCTTGTTCGAAACGCTCAGCACTGCCGATGATCGTCTCTATATCGGCCACGCGCTGGCGAAAGCTTATGAGGATCTTGCCCAGCCTACACCCGCAATGGCTTGGCTGGCGAAAGCCAAAGCCACCAAGAGATCAGAGATCGACTATAAACCTGAGCAAGACAAAGCGCTATTCGCTGCCGCTGCACGCACAGTCACAGCAACCGCGCAGGACGGGCATCACGACCGCACACCGATCTTCATTATCGGCCTGCCGCGAACCGGTACAACTCTGGTTGATCGCATCCTGTCCAGCCATCCCGAAATACAATCGGCTGGCGAACTGACCGATTTCGCTCTTGCTTTGAAACGTGCCACGGGCACGCCGTCACGCTATGTCCTCGACGCCGAAACACTGGACGCTGCTGCCAATGTTGATCTTGCCACCGTCGGGCGTGAATACATCTCTATGGCGCGCCGGGTGGTGCCAGACGCTGCGCATTTTGTCGACAAGATGCCGCTCAATTTCTTTAGCGCCGCAGTCATCCAAAGGGCGCTGCCGGAAGCACGGATCATCTGCCTGCGCCGACACCCGGCTGACAGTGTACTGAGTAATTACCGCCAGCTTTTTGCCACCGGGTTCTCCTACTATAATTACGCTTTCGATCTGGCCGATACCGCGGCCTATTACGCGCAGTTCGATACCCTGATCGAACGGTTCAAAGAGGCCCTGCCCGCCGACCGCTTCACTGAAGTTGCCTATGAAGACATCATCGACGATCTCGAAACACAGGCGCGGCGGTTGATCGCCTTTTGCGGCCTCGATTGGGACCCTGCTTGCTTGTCATTTCACCAGAACAAAGCCCCGGTCGCCACCGCCAGTTCTGTACAGGTCAGGCAGCCGCTTTATTCAAGCTCGGTTGGTCGCTGGCAGCGCTATAGTGAGCATATGCAGCCCGCTTTAGACGTTCTCAGAGCGCACGGATTGATACCAGACTGAACCCACTAAACCGCTTTCAGAACACCTTGATAAGCCGCTTCAAATATCTCGCGCGCGCCGGACGCCGTAAGAGGCAATGGATTAGTCGCGGCGGTTGGGTCCGCCGCAGCCATTTTGGCCACCATGTCCACCTGCGCATCATCCACGCCAAAGGCTTGCAACGTATGCGGCACGTTGATTTCAGAACGTATATCGAGCACCCATTTCAGCACCCCGTCGAAGCCACCCGACAGACCGAGATAGGCGGCAAGGCGGTCAAATTTCGGCGCAATGGCTGAGCGGTTAAACTCCAGCGCATAGGGCATAATCACCGCATTGGTCATGCCATGATGAGTATCGTACAGCGCCCCGATTGGGTGCGACAGCGAATGGATTGCGCCAAGCCCCTTCTGGAACGCCACCGCGCCCATCGACGCCGCCGCCAGCATTTTAGAACGCGCGACAATGTCCTTGCCGTCCTTGACCGCGTCGCCGAGCGCTTCCTTGACCAGCCGCATACCTTCCAGCGCGATGCCATCCGATTGCGGGTGAAAGGTCGGCGCGCAATAGGCCTCGAGACTGTGCGCAAAAGCATCTAGCCCGACGCCCGCCGTCAGGATTGGCGGCAGGCCGACGGTCAGCTCAGGATCGCTGATCACCATCACCGGCATCATTCGCGGATGGAACAAGATCTTCTTCTCGTGCGTGTCCTCTTTGACGATGACAGCCGCGCGGCCAACTTCCGACCCCGTGCCCGCCGTGGTCGGCACCGCGATAATCGGGGCGAACTGGCTTTCATCGACCCCGGCCCACCAGCCGTCCACACTCTCATAGTCCCAAAGCGGCTTGGGCTGGGCGTGCTGAAACGCGATAACCTTGGCGCAATCGATTGCGCTGCCGCCGCCAAATGCGATCACGCCGTCATGATCGCCCTCGCGAAACGCCGCTGCACCAGCGATCACATTCGCCTCGTTCGGATTGGCTTTGATCTCGCTGAACAGGCCAATGGCGAGCCCCTCAGCCTTGCACAGGTCCAGCGCGTCCTGAACCATTGGCAGCTTGGCCACGCCTGGATCGGTCACGAGTAATGGCCGCTGCATACCGGCGCTCTTACATGCCTCGGCCAATTCCGAAATCCGGCCCGCGCCAAACCGGATCAGCGTCGGATAGTTCCAATTGGCGTGCATTTGCATCAGGCGTATTCCTTAGAGTGTGTGTTTGAGGTGGAAAGATTTAGGCCGGGTCAGCGTTTCATAACCGACGCTCGACAGGGTCGCGCCGCGCCCGGAATTTTTGATCCCGGTCCACGCCAGTGCCGGGTCGAGCGCATCGCAGCGGTTCATGAACAGCGTGCCGGTCTCAACCTGCGCGCCGAGCGTGCGCGCGGCCTCAATATCACTAGTCCAAATCGAGGCGCTCAAGCCGTACTGGCTGTCATTCATCAGGGCCACGGCCTCATCGTCGCTGCTGACCTTCATAATGCCAACCACCGGACCGAAGCTTTCCTCGCTCATCACCGCCATCGAGTGATCGACATCGACCAACACTTGCGGCGCCATATAAGGCGAGCCAGCCGCATCACGTTCAAAGGCAGTCGCATCGACCAACCCCCGCGCACCTGCTGCGGTGGCTGCGCTGATCTGACCCCGCACAAACTCTGCCGCCCTTGCTTTGACCATTGGGCCGAGCGTCGTCGCCGGATCAAGCGGATCGCCAAGCACGTAAGCTCGGGTCAGCTCGGCAAAGCCATCAATGAAGTCCGAATAGACCGCCGCGTCGACATAGATACGCTCAATCCCGCAGCAGCTTTGGCCAGAATTAAAGAACGCACCATCGACCAAATTCTCTATCGCATGCGTCACATCGGCATCGCTGCGGACATAGGCCGGGTCCTTGCCGCCCAGCTCCAACCCGACCCCGGCAAACGTGCTTGAGGCCGCCGCGCAAATCGCGTGACCGCCTTCAACCGAGCCGGTGAAATTGACCTGATCAACCCGGCCGCTTTCAATCATCTTGGCGGTTTGAGCATGGCTAAGAACCAGATTATGAAACAATCCTTTTGGCAGACCCGCGCGGTCACAAGCGGTCTGAAACCGCTCACCGACACCAAGCGTTTGAGCGGCGTGTTTCAGGATCACCGCATTGCCCGCCATCAGGGCTGGAATGACCGAATTAACCGCCGTCAGGTACGGGTAGTTCCACGGGGCAATTACAAAGACCACTCCAAGGGGGACGCGCTCGATATAGCGTTCGAAGCCATCAACCGGCGTAGGCCGAACCGGGTTCAGCGCGTCTGGCGCCAGCGCAATCATGTGGCGCGCACGTTCGGCAAATCCGCCAAGTTCGCCGGCACCATAGCGCACCGGGCGACCCATCTGCCAGCTCAGTTCCGGCGCGATATCATCCCCCATAGACAGCATCTTCTCGACAATCGTCGCGCAGTATTTCGCCCGCTCAGACAGGCCCAGCCGCGACCAGTCTCGCTGCGCGCTACGGGCCTGTTCCAAGGCTTGCGCGATGTCGTTATCGCTCGCCACAGGCCGCTCAATATACAGCACCCCATCGACCGGAGAAATGCACCGGATCATATCCATATTCATGCCTTTAAAATCTCAAGAACGCTCAAACCCGCGCTGCAAATCCCAGTCGGTGACGCGGCGGTCACTTTCGAACTGCTCCCACTTCGCCGCGTGAACATAATGCTCAATCACACCGTCACCGAACGCTTTGCGCAGCATTTTAGACCCATCCAGCGCGGTGGTTGCATCGCGCAACGTCGTCGCCACGCCGCGTAATTTGTCGTCGCTATAAGCGTCACCGACAAAGCCCGGCTCGAGTTTCATCTCTTGCTCAATGCCATCAATCCCGGCCGCCAGCAGCGCCGCAAAAGCCAGATATGGGTTAAGATCGCCGCCGCCAATCCGGCACTCACAGCGAATAGCTTTGCTCGCTTCACCGCACAGGCGAAAGCCCGCCGTGCGATTATCCCGCGACCAGATCGCCCGTGTCGGCGCAAACGTTCCAGCCTGAAAGCGCTTATAGGAATTGATCATTGGCGCGAGGAAATACGTCACCTCCTCAGCGTGTGCGAGCAGTCCCGCCATGAATTGATGCATCAACGGCGACATGCCGAACTCAGCCGCTTTGTCGAAGAAGAGCGGCGTCTTGGCATTCTTGTCCCATAGCGACATGTGAACGTGGCAGCTATTGCCGGCCAGCTCGTAATCCCATTTCGGCATGAAGGTGATCGCGCGGTCATGCAGGTGAGCGATTTCCTTCATGCCGTTCTTCATGATCACGTGCCGGTCCGCCATGGTTAGCGCATCGCTGTAACGCACGTTCAGCTCTTGCTGCCCCGGCCCCCATTCACCCTTGGAGTTCTCAACCGGAATGCCTGCGCCCTGCATGCCATTGCGCATCGCACGCAGCACCGGCTCCTCCTTCGAGGTCTGCAAGATGTGATAGTCCTCAATGTAGCTGCCGCTGGTTTTCAGACCATGGAAATTCTTCTCCTGCGCCGAGGCGTAGGTCTCGTGGAACAGGTAGAATTCCAGCTCCGACGCCATCATTGCCGTCATGCCCATCGCTTCAAGTCGCGCCAGCTGACCGTTCAGGATCGCACGCGGGCTGATCGCGGTCGGCTGATGCGTATGGTGGTCGAGCACATCGCACAGAACCAGCGCCGTCCCCTCCAGCCATGGCACATGCCGCAGCGTTGCAATATCCGGCTTCATCACGAAATCGCCATAGCCCTTGTCCCAACCCGTCGCCGCATAACCGGGCACAAGCTCCATTTCCATATCATTGCTGAGCAGATAGTCGCAGGCGTGAGTTTCCTTATAGCCGCCATCGACAAAGAACTCGGCATGAAAGCGCTTGCCCATCAGGCGCCCTTGCATATCGGTGAAGCAGACCAGAACCGTATCAATACCGCCAGCCTGCACTTCAGCCGTCAATTCATCCAGAGTAAGCAGACCCGACATACGTATCATCCATTCTTGATTTCAACCCAAGCACGTACGTAGCCGCGAATTTACGCGCCGTCCAATCGCGCCGACTGCAGGTAGTTTGGCAATAGGATTGCCCGAGAATTTCTGTCATAGCTAAGCAGGCTATGCTTGGGAGCGGTCGCTAATGAGTAATACCCATCTGCTGACGGACGTGCAGATCGCGTCGCTAACTGGCCCAACTGGATATGGGCTTGTTCAGCACGGGGTGATCGCGATTGAAGACGGTGTGATCGCCTATGCGGGCCCGCATGACGAGCTGCCGAAGACTTTCACAAATGCCCCTGAAACCTCGCTTGGTGGGCGGCTGGTCACGCCCGGATTGATCGATTGCCATACCCATCTGGTCTATGCCGGATCGCGCGCCAATGAGTTCGAGATGCGACTGAACGGGGCGTCGTATGAACAGATAACCCGCGCTGGCGGCGGTATCTTTTCCACGGTTGAGGCGACACGGCAGGCCAGCGAGGCAGAGCTGCTAGATATGGCCCTGCCCCGCGTCGACCGGATGCTGGCGAACGGGGTCACAACGATTGAGATCAAATCAGGCTACGGCCTCGACCTCGACACTGAATTGCGAATGCTGCGCGTGGCGCGCTCACTGGAGACCGAGCGCTCGGTGCGTATACGGACAAGTTTTCTAGGCGCGCATGCCGTACCGAAAGGCGTGGACGCGAACACTTACCTGACCGAGACATGCTTGCCGACCCTGCGCGAAGCCGCCGCGCAAGGGCTGGTCGATGCGGTGGATGGTTTTTGTGAAGGCATCGCGTTCTCACCCGATCAAATCGCCCGCGTGTTTGAGCTGGCTGCAGAGCTGAACATCCCGGTCAAGCTCCACGCCGAGCAATTATCCAATCTCGAAGGCGCGGCCTTGGCGGCTCGCCACGGCGCCTTGTCGGCTGATCATCTGGAATATCTAAGCGCGGAAGGTATCACCGCAATGGCTGCTTCGGGTACGGTTGCGGTTCTGTTGCCCGGCGCGTTCTATGCGCTCTCGGAAACGCGCCGCCCGCCCATCGAAAAACTGAGAGCTGCGAAGGTCGCGATGGCGGTGGCCACAGACTGCAATCCGGGCTCAGCCCCGATGACGTCGCTTCTGCTCGCAATGAATATGGCCGCAACTTTATTTCAGCTCACCCCGGAAGAATGCTTGCGTGGCACGACCGTCAATGCGGCGTGCGCTTTGGGTCTGAGCGATTGCGGCACCATCGCCGTGGGTCAGCGCGCCGACCTTGCCGTGTGGAACGCAGACAGCCCAGCAGAGTTGACTTATCGCATGGGTGACGCAGACCTGCATTATCGATATTTTGGAGGCGAACAATGCTGACTTTGACCCCCGGCGAGGTTGATTTGCGCACGCTTGAGTCGATCTGGCGCGAAGAATTACCGATCAAGCTGGATATGCGTGCGCGCGCCGCCATTCAGGCATCAGCGCAGCGCGTCGCAGTAGCGGCAAGCGGCGATGAGCCGGTGTACGGGATCAATACGGGCTTTGGAAAACTCGCCTCGATCCGCATTGCGCCAGAAGATACCGCCAAGCTACAACGCAATCTGATCCTGTCGCATTGCGCCGGGGTTGGCCCGGCCACCCCGCGCGCGATCACGCGCCTGATGATGACGCTGAAGCTGATCTCACTCGGGCGCGGTGCATCGGGGGTGCGGTTGCAGATTATCGACCTGCTGCAGGCCATGCTCGAGCACGGCGTCACACCTGTTATTCCGGCGCAAGGCTCGGTCGGTGCGTCTGGCGATCTTGCGCCGCTAGCCCATATGGCCGCCGTGATGATGGGCGAAGGCGAAGCTGATCTCGGCGAGGCCCGCTTAAGCGGGCGTGAGGCGTTGCTGCGCGTCGGCCTGACGCCAGTTGAGCTCGGGCCCAAAGAGGGTCTGGCGCTGATCAATGGTACGCAATTTTCGACCGCGCATGCTCTGGTTGGTCTGTTTGAAGCCTCACATGCGGCGATCACGTCACTGCTCAGCTCGGCCCTGTCGATAGACGCCGCAATGGCCTCGACCGCGCCGCTGATCGATGAGATTCACCAATTGCGCGGCCACCCCGGTCAGATCGCAGCGGCAGCGAGCATTCGCGGACTTCTCGATGGCAGCCAAATCCGCGAGTCGCACCGCGAGGATGATACGCGCGTTCAGGACCCCTATTGCATGCGTTGCCAGCCGCAAGTCGTCGGCGCGGCGATGGACATATTGGTGCAGGCCGGAACCACATTGCAACGCGAAGCCAATGCCGTGACTGACAACCCAATCGTCCTGACCGAGCAAGACCGGATCGTTTCAGGCGGCAACTTTCATGCTGAACCTGTGGCCTTTGCTGCCGACATCATCGCGCTCGCCATGGCCGAGATTGGCTCGATCGCCCAGCGCCGTATCGCCTTATTGGTTGACCCGACTTTGAGCTTTGACCTGCCAGCCTTTCTGGCCGCAGATCCGGGCCTGAATTCGGGCTTGATGATTGCCGAAGTGACCAGCGCCGCCCTGATGAGCGAAAACAAACATTTGGCTAATCCCTGCTCAACCGACTCGACCCCAACCAGCGCCAATCAGGAAGACCATGTTAGCATGGCCGCCCATGGCGCGCGCCGGCTCGGTCCGATGGCGGATAATCTGTTTCGAATACTCGGCATCGAAGTGCTGTGCGCTGCTGAAGGCATCCGCCACCGTGCCCCGCTCGCCACCAGCCCCGCCTTGATGCGGGTCCTGAAACGGTTGCGCGCGGACATTGCCGTGCTTGAAGTTGACCGCTTCATCGCGCCTGATCTCGAAACTGCGGGCGAATTGGCGCGTGGTTTTGCGCTATTACAGGCCGCAGATATTCCTTTCCCTCAATTGAAAGCCTCAAGCCATGATTGATCGCCTGCACAATTCGCGTGAGGTACGCCCGCCAACTGGTACGACCCTGAATGCCAAGAGCTGGCAGACCGAAGCGCCGCTGCGCATGTTGATGAATAATCTGCATCCGGATGTCGCCGAGAACCCAGCTGAACTGGTGGTCTATGGCGGTATCGGGCGTGCCGCGCGGACATGGCAGGACTTTGATCGCATCGTCGCCAGCCTGAAAGCCTTGGAAGCCGACGAGACGCTACTCGTGCAATCAGGCAAGCCGGTCGGCGTGTTTCGCACCCATGAAAATGCCCCGCGCGTTCTGATCGCCAATTCCAATCTCGTGCCGCACTGGGCCAATTGGGACCATTTCAACGAGCTCGATAAAAAGGGTCTGGCGATGTACGGCCAGATGACTGCCGGGTCGTGGATATACATTGGCACACAAGGCATCGTTCAGGGCACTTATGAGACCTTCGTCGAGGCCGGGCGGCAGCATTATGGCGGCGATCTGTCAGGGCGCTGGGTCTTAACTGCTGGGCTAGGCGGCATGGGCGGCGCGCAGCCGCTGGCCGCCGTGATGGCCGGGGCCTGTTGCCTCGCGATTGAGTGCGATGAGGTGAAGGCCGATTTCCGCTTGCGCACAAAATACGTCGACCAAAAGACCTCAGACCTTGATGAAGCGCTGGACTTGATTGAGCAATGGACCAAACAAGGGCTCGCCAAGTCAGTGGCATTGATTGGTAATGCCGCAGACATCCTACCCGAACTGGTCAAGCGCGGCGTGCGCCCGGATATGGTCACGGACCAGACCAGCGCGCATGATCCACGCCACGGCTATCTGCCAATTGGCTGGAGCGTCGCTGAATGGCTCGACAAACAGGAATCCGATCCAGTCGCAGTTGAGAAAGCCGCGCGGGCCAGCATGAAAATCCATGTCAGCGCGATGGTTGATTTCAAGAATGCCGGTGTGCCTACCTTCGACTATGGCAATAATATTCGGCAAGTGGCGCTGGATGAAGGGCTGGATACGGCCTTTGATTTTCCCGGCTTTGTCCCCGCCTATATCCGCCCGCTGTTCTGCAAAGGGATTGGCCCATTTCGCTGGTGCGCTTTGTCGGGCGACCCCGAAGACATCTACAAGACCGACGCCAAGGTCAAAGAGCTGATCCCGAATGACAAGCATCTACATAAATGGCTCGATATGGCGCGCGAGCGGATTGCCTTTCAGGGCCTGCCCGCACGAATTTGCTGGGTCGGTCTCGGCCAGCGTCATCGCCTCGGATTGGCGTTCAATGAAATGGTCCGCACGGGTGAGTTATCCGCCCCGGTGGTCATCGGCCGCGACCACCTCGACAGCGGCTCGGTCGCCTCGCCCAACCGCGAGACTGAGGCGATGAAGGATGGCTCAGACGCCGTTTCCGATTGGCCGCTACTGAATGCATTACTCAACACGGCCAGCGGCGCAACATGGGTGTCCTTGCATCATGGCGGCGGCGTCGGCATGGGCTTCTCGCAGCATTCCGGCATGGTGATTTGCGCCGACGGCACCAAGGACGCCGATGAACGTATCGCGCGCGTGCTGTGGAATGACCCGGCGAGCGGCGTCATGCGCCACGCCGATGCCGGTTATGAAACAGCGATAGACTGCGCCCGCGAGTTCGACCTGAACCTGCCCGGTATTCTCGGCGCTGATTAGGGGGATGTAAAATGCCAGTCGAACACATTTCTGCCAAGCCATGGACCGGACGCGAAGACCCTGAAGACGGGCCGAGCGCCCGGCGACTGCACCATCTGTCAAGCGATACCGGAAAGCTGGGTCTGCTCGGCTTTGCCTGCGAAGCCGGAATTATCCGCAATAAGGGCCGGGTCGGCGCTGTAGCCGGACCAGACGCCATCCGCGCCGCCTTGCGCAACCTGTCTGCGCCAAATGATGCAGAACCATTCACCGATCTTGGCGATATCCGCGTCACCGGCGACGATCTTGAAGCCGGACAAGCAGAACTCGGTCATCAGATTGCCAAACACCTCAAACAGTTCGAGCGCCTGATCGTGTTTGGCGGCGGGCATGAGACCGCCTATGGTAGCTATCTTGGCCTGAGCGAGAGATTTCCCAGCAAGCGGATCGGCATCATCAATTTCGACGCGCATCTTGATATCCGGCTCAGCGGCGCAAGCGGCCCGTCATCGGGCACACCTTTTGCTCAAATTCGCGAACATGATCCGGACCAGTTCGATTATCTCTGTCTGGGGGTCGCTGAAGAATCCAACACCGCCGCCTTGTTTAACCGGGCTTATGATTGGGAAGTCGGCATCATCCCTGATCACGCCTTGATCGATGACCCGAAAGTCGCTGACCAAGCGATCGAGGAATTGGCGCTGCGCTCCGACCTGCTCTACCTCACCATCGATCTTGATGTCATGCCGCATCATCAGGCACCGGGCGTCAGTGCTCCGGCAGTGCGCGGTGTGCCTTTCGCAACCATTGAGCACCTTGTGGCATCGGTTCTATCCGCATCAAAATTATGCGCGTTGGGGCTGCCGCTGGCAGACTTTGTCGAGCTCTGTCCGCCCCATGACACGGGCGGCGTTACCGCCCGATCTGCAGCCATACTTGCGCGACAGCTCATCTAATCCGGCACTTTCAGGTTAAAATGAGTTTCAGTTGAAACTGCCGCAGGACTTTGACGGAACGCTCTCTAAGGTTATACATGCCGCATAGAAAAAACAGGTCAACAATGATCTCAGGACAGTCCAGAGCAACATTATTAACTGCCTTCGCCATTGTGTTTGGCGTGGCTCAGATGATCTGTGCCTGTATGCCCGCAAGTGCCATGACCGCGATGGATATGGCCGGCCCTGCTGCCCAACACTGTGAAATGCCTGCTGCCGATATGGCCGCAATGGACATGGCTGACCACGATGGTCCGCACGATCCTGATCGCGATTGTCCCCATTGCGAAGACCAGGCATCATTTGTCGCAAACATGCCTGCTGGACCAATCGCTATGCTGGCGGATATTTCATCCAGCAAAATGCTCCTGATTGCGCCAGCTGACCAACCCGGTGCGCGCGACGTAATGGCGCCAACTGCGATGGCCGGATTGGGATGGCTTGATCCACCGGGGCAAACCCCGGTTACACAGAAAATTCGCTCACTGATTTGATCTAACCGGTTCGTTCCGGTGCGTGTCCCACGCGCCGTGTGATCGAGCTGCAGGGTCAATTGCGTCTGCCTGTCTTACAGGTCTGCATTGCACGCTCTGCTGTTCGATCATGGCAATGTCAGGTCAGTCCCCCCCTTTCTGTCCTGACATTGCCGAACGTTTTAACCCGATGATCACGCGACCGACCTCCTGCCTGCCAAGGAACCACCCATGCTCAACCGACGACATCTTCTCCAATCCACCCTCGGCCTCGGCGCTGCGATGAGTGCCCCCGGTCTGATGCCCGCATGGGCGCGCTCTGCCGAACAGGGCAATCTCGGCATCCCGGCGCTGACCGGAACCGAATTTGATCTCACGATTGGCAAGTTTCCGATCCGCGTGAACGGGCGCGCGACCGAAGCCATTGGCGTCAATGGTTCGGTCCCGGCGCCGTTAATCCGTTTCCGAGAAGGCGACGAGATCACCCTCAACGTCAAGAACACGTTGATG
>Ga0256847_1001277_pt1 | contig 13202 bp, 7 predicted proteins | sample TeddybearmetaG_FD_189099 | JGI IMG/M metagenome (GOLD analysis project Ga0256847, IMG submission 189099) | Hydrothermal vent microbial communities from East Pacific Rise, Pacific Ocean - Teddybear | ecosystem: Environmental > Aquatic > Marine > Hydrothermal vents | place: Pacific Ocean: East... | reverse complement strand
CCATCGACTTATTAACGTTTCTTCTAACTTTGTGTCATCGATCAAGTCATTAAATATGATCTCATATTTGAAGGTGGCGGTAGTAAAATTTTCGTTGTTTTCTGTGTACTGGATATCACTTGCGACCTTACGGTTTGCAATGCAAAGCGGTTTTTCCCAAATGAAATACTCACTTCCTTTACTGGTTAATTGATGACCAGTTAAATTAGATCGTCGATAGGTAAATGAAAATGGTTTAGTGTTGACATAACCTGCTTCTTTTAGCGCTTCGAGCGCCATAATGGGATATGATAAGTCTCCCCAAGTACTTTGTTCTGGTTGAGCCGCTAAATAATACTTGTTAGAAAACTCCCAAATATTAACGCCTAACTTTGTCATGCTGATGCATATTTTTAATTCTTCTGGGTCTTGATTAATCGTGTCAAGAAAGTCACTTTCTGTGCTACTGCAAGCAACAAGAATAGTTGCAAAAGCACCAGAAAGTATCAGCCTAATTGCTAGGGTAAATGTGAGTGTTTTTTTGTTTATTCTGTTCATTTTATTTTTCCTTTAATTTTATTTCTTCAGGGTGAGGATCATATTGGCTGGGCCTTGAATGTCACCATTGTCTAATATAGTCAATATTAACGAACTGCCATCAGTCACCTGTATTTTAATTTCATTGCCGTTAAGCTCATATTCGTGTTCCGCCGCTTTACTTCCCATGACTGATTGAACGACTATTCCGTCACTACGAAATTCAAATTCTTGCACCCCCATAAAGGTATAAGTTCCTTCCATGGTAGCTTTACTACATGACACTAGAAATAAAATGGTTAGTAGAGTGAGGTATTTTTTTGTGGTAGTCATTTTATGGCTCCTTTAAGCTTATTACGCGCTAGCATGTTGATTTTTAGCTGACAAGATATGTGCTGTTCGCATCATGCTTACAACTTTTGCAGGGATAAGCAGCAAAAGATAAAATATGCCGCCAAGAAATGCTGCCCCCATTGCACTGAGGATCACATCTATGAACTCTAGATTCTCAATTAAAAAGCCAACAAAAAATACAAACAACATAATATCGAATATATACATCGCACGTTTCATTGTGGTGAAAGGCATAGTAAAGCTGGTTAGTGGAATTTTACTACTGACATGTTGCTCAGTTGTATGATTTTTTCCTTCAAACCATGCACTACCATTAACTGCCCATAAGGTCAATTTATGGCCCTCTGTACAGGGAATGATCAAATCAACTAATTCTGCGGCATGTTCTTTGCCATCGTTACCATTCAAATAAATGGTTTGAAAAGTGGTTGTTCGAGAGGAAATATTCCCCGCCATATTACTATTTCTACTCGGTACATGGCCGCTTACACTGGTTTCAGAGCGCGTGGTTTCGCTCTTGACAGTACCCGATAACTCATATACTTCATAGTTTTTCATAACGGTGGTTCCTTCAGCGATCTTTTTCATAATGGTCCTTTGAGTAGATTAACTACAATTTGTCGAAAACTATGTGCTTGTTACCCGTATGCATCAGCATTAATTATTAATGAGAGGCTTTGAAAATATCGCATATACTGATACTCTTTGCGATAGTGGCTTAGACGAGGTTAGTGCTATTTGGCTGTACTTAAGATTATTTTACATTCTCTTTTTCATCAAACAGAGAATTAAATGATTACTTGAAACCCGATTTGGTAATTATTAACCCTGTGACAGAAATTACAATGATTGGCAAAATAGGAACTGTTTTTGGAGACGCAAAACCGTAAAAGAGGGATAAAGGCCTCTCGATCAAAACTCGAAACCGCTATGCTAACAGCTGGTTTTAGTAGCCAATTAGACATAGCCAAACAAATTGCAATTGAGGAAAGCTTAGATAATATCCCTAAAGATCTGGTTAATAGAGTTTTTCGTCAAGAAAATGTATCTCCCCATACGATTGCCAGAATCGCTAAAGTTCTCCAGGTGGAACCTTATACGTTGTACCTTTCTATGGATGAGGATGTTCAACTGCAAGCAATGGCAGCGCAATCAGCTGAAAACAGTGGTGTTGTCGAAAGCGAGAAAGGAAAAATAGAGATACAAGGATTGTTTTCTTCCTCTAAATCGAGAGTTAAACTAGCGTTTTATTTCACTTTGGCTATTTTTTTAATCGGTATAATCATCTTTGGTCAGCAGAATCAGCCGGAACAATTCAATACAAAACATCCTTTTCAGAGTGAAATCGGTAAAGACATTCATTTAGTGATTGTTGGTAGGGATGAGTCCATTTTAGAGTCTTTGACACAGGAAATACGAGCCGCCTTACCAGAACAATTCAAAGTATCTAAGTCCTTGATTTTAAAAGACACATTTGATTTATCTCCATGGGAATTACCTACCAAACTTAGTGTTGATTATGTTTTAAATATATCGATTGAACATACTACCAACATGACGGCAATTTTTATTGATATTTTAACCGAAAATAATAAAGAGCCTGTTTTTTCAAATGTTTGGCCAAGAGATAGCATACAAAATATTTTAGGTGATGTTTCACAGAAATCTTCTCGCAGAATTGAAGAACTTTTTGGTCTAACCGAATCAAAGCAGATCAATTCCGTTATAAAAAAGAAAGCGATAGTGAAATATATGGAAGGTCAGCAAGTGAAATTCGAAGGAGTCATGAATATTCAGAGAAACAATCAAGTTCTAAATCTTTTTCAATCGGCAATTAACTTAGCCCCAAACTTTATAAAAGCTCAAGCCTCTTATTGTAGTTCCAAATCAGACGAGTTCCATTTGACTCGAGACGTTAATATGTTAAAAACGGCGATTAAAAAATGTGAAAAACTAAAACCTATCGCAAGTGAAAATTATGAATATAATGTAGCGATGGGGCAAATGTATCGTCGTATTGGCGATTTACAAAAAGCAATAAATCATTTTGAAAAGGCTATAGAAACTGCTTATTTGTCCACCGAGATATATAACAATTTAGCCCTTGCTCAATTTGGATTGGGTGCCAAAAATAGTGATCAAAAACTTATTAGTGATTCAATAAAAACAATCAATAGAGCAATACAAAAATCCCCTTTTTCATGGAAATTTTTACATACTAAAGCGCAGATTCAATATTCAACTGGTGATGCGAAGGGCGCACTGATTACGCAAGAAAAGTCAGTTTCGCTTTCCAAAAATACTACTTCGTTAACAAATTTAGCCGCATTTAATTTTTGTGACGGATCTATGCTTAGGGCAAAGGAAATTTATGAACAAATACTAGCTCTTAAAGATTCCCCTTTAATTAATAAGCATAACTTAGCTTCTGTGTATACTATGTTCAAGGAAAATAAAAAAGCAGTCGCCTTAATGGAAGAATACATTATCGACACACAGAAAAACAATGCGAAGGTGCCTGTTGGTCCATTAGTAGACTTAGCTGATGCTTACAATCATTTATCACAATATGATTTGGCACTAAGTAGCTACCAACAAGCTTACAAACAAATCGAAACCGAACGACTTAATGGCTCAAAAAACCAATTAAATGAGGCTTATTTGACCTATACAAAGATAGCGATGAGCACGATGAATAGCAATAGAGTTTCACATAAAGAATTAGCAGATTTTGAAAAAAGATTGCTTGAACTAGAACCCAATGGAAACAATCCAAGTATAAGGACTATATTAGTATTTTCTTGGGATTTACTCGGTAATGTAAAAAAAGCAAAATTGTTATTTAGACCGCTAGTATCTCAATGTAAAGCAATGACAGAAACACCTTTATTTGCAAAGTTTAAATAATTATCTTGTACTGATGAGGGGGTATATACTATCTATTTAGTCGTTTTGTTAAATGAGGAGTGAGGAATGATCAGCGAAATTTGGTTGTTATTGATATTGATTTTTTCAAGTAAAAGGCGTATTTTTGATGGCTATTAAGTAAACGTACAAAAAGAATAATAACCACGAGATTTCTATGAAATATACGCTTCCGTTAGCACAGTTTTCCGAAATAGTACGTTCTACGCCAGATTTCGATTACCTACACCAACCGATTAATAAAGAGCTTAAAATTTGGACCTGGCGTGAAGTCGACCAACAAGCGCGCTCTATTGCTAATAGTTTAGTTAAGATGGATCTGGGAGATGGAGCTAGAGTTGGTATTCTTTCTAAAAACTGTGCAGAATGGTTTATTGTCGATTTAGCGATCATGATGGCAGGTATGGTATCTGTCCCTATTTATCCGACAGCTAACCGAGATACTATTAGTTACATCGTTAAAGATAGCGGTTGCCGAGTGGTTTTCATTGGTCGGCTAGATGGCACTGAAGAAGCGGAACACGGGTTGGGAGAACGAGTAACTCGCGTTATATTCCCTTATCCATCTGTATTGAATAACAAAATGGAAGTTAAGCTGATTCAATGGCAAGATTTATTAGAAACAGAAGCCCTCAACGAATTACCTGAACCACAGCCGGATGACACCATGAGTATCGTCTACACCTCTGGTAGTACCGGCAATCCGAAAGGAGTTGTATTATCCTTCAATAATTTCGCATCTGCCGCTAAAGAGGCTGTTGACAGCAGTGATTTTAAGCCAGAAGATCGAATACTATCCTATCTTCCTCTCGCACATATTACCGAAAGAGGCTTGATTCAAACTACGTCTTATTATTCAGGTTGCAAGATTTATTTTGTAGACTGTTTGGAAACTTTTGTTCATGATTTGAAAGTAGCATCACCTAGCTTCTTCATTTCTGTGCCAAGACTATGGAATAAGTTTCAGAGTGGAGTACTGTCCAAAATGCCAGATAAGAAACTTCAGTTTCTGTTAAAGCTCCCGATCATCAACAAAATAGTTGCGAAAAAAATACGTAAGGGCTTAGGTTTTGATACAGCGCGTGTTTATGGTTCTGGTTCTGCTCCAATTGCTCCCGCAATTTTACATTGGTTCAATCGCTTAAGTGTACCTATTTCCGAAGGTTGGGGAATGACTGAAACGACTGGATTGTGCTGTTCTAACATACCCTTCAGAGCGAACGCAATTGGTACTATCGGTAAGCCGCTTGATTGTGTAGAAATGAAAATAGGCGACAATCAGGAAATTATGATAAGAGGAGACGCCGTTTTTGAAGAGTACTATAAAAACCCTGGTGAAACAGCCAAAAACTTTACTAATGGCTGGTTCCACACAGGCGACATGGGCAGCATCACAGAGCATGGAGATTATAAAATCATCGGTCGAGTGAAAGAACAATTTAAGTCGGCTAAAGGAAAATATGTAACCCCTGCGCTAATAGAAAGCTTGCTTGGGCGCTATACAGAAATAGAGCAAGTTTGTGTGATGGGCGCGGGAAGAAAACAACCGATAGCGCTCGTTGTTATGAGCCCACAAACTAAGCAAAAAACCGATGAAACTAACGCTCAACTGTTAGAAACGTTAGAGCAATGTAATGCAAAACTTGAGAGTCATCAAAAGCTCGATCATATTATCGTTTTACAAAGTGATTGGACAATAGAAAACGAATTGCTAACGCCAACATTAAAAATAAAGCGTGCGGCTATCGAGAGTAAATTCGAGCATTTTTTACACGAAAAATTAACCGAACAAGTCGTTTGGTGGGATTAAAGCGAATAAGAAGCATAGTGCGATAAAATTCTAAATTTTGGGTATCATGCATGCTTCAAATCCCTTGCCGAGATTGACGTGTGGTTCCTCCTGGCAACGATAGCATTTCAAAGATGGGAGGAGGCCAAAGAGAAATTTCTAGCCTCGAGATCTTCGTTGACTATTCCTCTGGTTGTTATTTTGATTATTAGCAGAATCCGAGCGCACATTTCTATTTTCTGCTGGCTTACCTGATCGACGTTTATGTCTCTTTGGCTTCATCGGCTTCAAAAGCGTTTTTGAATCCGGCACATCATGACTCGGTTCAAATCCGTCAATGAGCTTTCTTTCAATCTTCTTTTTGATTAGCCTTTCTATATCTGATAACTGCTTAAATTCATCAGCACTGACTAATGAAACAGCTTCACCAGATTTTCCTGCGCGACCGGTTCTGCCTATTCTATGAACATAATCTTCTGGCACATTGGGTAAGTCAAAATTAACAACATGTGGAAGTTGATCGATATCAATACCCCGTGCGGCAATGTCAGTTGCGACTAAAACTTGAATCTCATTATTTTTAAACTGTGTTAACGCTTTTACTCGGGCGCCCTGGCTTTTATTTCCATGAATAGCGAGTGATTTTATTCCGTCTGCAATTAAATGTTTGGTGAGTCGATTAGCGCCATGTTTTGTTCTAGAAAAAACTAAAACTCGTTGCCAATTATTTGAGCCAATCAAAAAACTCAACAGTGCAGATTTTCTCTTTTTATCAACCGGTATTACCAACTGTTGCACAGATTCTACGGTCGTATTTCTTGGGCTAACAGAAATTTCGACAGGATTGTTAACCAGTCCTTTTGCTAGCGCTCTAATATCATTTGAAAAGGTTGCAGAAAACATTAAGTTTTGTCGTTTTCGAGGAAGTAGCGCAATTATTTTCTTAATGTCTCGAATAAAGCCCATATCCAACATTCGATCAGCTTCATCTAATACCAAAATTTCTAAATGATCAAACTTCACCGCATTTTGACCATACAAATCTAAAAGGCGTCCGGGAGTTGCTACCAGAATATCTACGCCTTTTCGCAACTTCATCATTTGCGGGTTGATTTTTACACCGCCATAGACAACTGCCGATCGTAGCGGTAAATTCTTACCATAAGTAGCTACACTCTCAGCTACCTGTATTGCTAATTCCCGCGTAGGAGTTAATATTAGAGTCCTAACTTGATTGGGTTTTGCTAAGCTGCCCGAAGATAGTAATTGTAAAATAGGCAGCGTAAAACCAGCGGTTTTCCCGGTACCGGTTTGCGCGGCAGCCATAACATCTTTACCCTGCAAAACTGAGGGAATAGCCTGTTGTTGGATGGGGGAGGGTTTATCATAACCTTGCGCTTTTACGGCTTGTAAGATCTTATCGTTAAGACCCAAAGAATCAAAATTCATGAGAAGTTGTTCGCTTGTATTTAGTTGGCGCGGAGTATACAGGATTTAATAGAGGTGCCCTAAGTAATTAAGGTAATTGTAAGCTGTGATGGACGGTTGGGGCGCTTTAGTCGACTATTTTCGGTTCTGGTTTTTGTTGTTCGGGTTGAAGGCCAGAAATATCAGCGATCATAGACTCGGTTAGATCTTCTTTTTGAGGCGTAACTGGTTGTTCTTGGTTTTCTTCATCTTGCCAGACCAAAACATCATAGTAGCGTCTAATGTTATCCACATAATGCACCGGTTCGCTGCCACGGGCATAACCGTGCTTAGTTTTTTTGTAGTAACGGCTTTTTTGCAATAAAGGCAATCTTTCTTTTACATCAGACCATTTATCAGGATTGCCACCCTGCCGTTGAGTAATAATACGGGCGTCTTCGACATGTGCCCAACCGACGTTGTATCCAGCGAGAGCAAGCCATGTTCGATCGGGATCTGGGATACGTTTAGGCACTCGACTAAGAACTTTGCGAAGGTAGTCTGCACCGCCCTTGATACTTTGCTCAGGATCCAGTCGATTAGCGATGCCAATTTGCTTCGCGGTTCTAAGAGTTAACATCATCATCCCACGAACACCCGTGGGAGATTTCGCGTTTGGATTCCAGTGAGATTCCTGATAAGACACCGCCGCCAGCAATCGCCAATCTAAATCCTCAGCGGCAGAACTAACAAACCAATCTTTATAGTTCTCTAATTTACTGTCTGTGGCTCGATGAAACTTTCTTGCGCCCACATAATCAAATTTTTCTAGGTGCCCATAGTATTTTTCGTTGAGCCGGTCGATTGAACCATGCCCTCTTAATTGGCCGAAAAATTCAATCGTTTTTGAAAATAAAGAATAGTCATCCGTCGGGGCAAATGCCCAGGCCAAGTTTTGTGGCTCGCCCAAAGTAAAAGCGACTGCTAATTCAGGATGAAAACGCCGATTCAGGCTTAACTCAGTAGAGTCAACAATGGTGTAGTCTATAGTCTCGTCAAGAACCATCATTAATAGCTCTTCAGGAGTATGTTCTGTAGTTTCAGACCAATGAAGTGATTCATGGGTAGACTTTAATCTGAGCAGCTCCTGTGAGTACGAGGAGTGAGCTACAACCCTTAATTCTCCGTTCAGTTGGCTAATATTTCTCGGCCACTTTTTACCCTGCTTAAAAACCAGTTTAGTGGTGATGGTTTGGTAAGAGGGAGCAAATCTTAGTAGCTTTTCTCTTTCGTTGGTAACCGTTAAGCCTGCCGCAGCAAGATCAACACTGCCATTTTTAACCGCTTCTATGATTTCTTTAAGGTTGTCATTAACAATATATTCGGTTTTAACCCCAATCGATTTAGCAAAGGCTTCCGCTAGTTCATATTCTACTCCTGCTAAGCCATCGGCTCGCTCATAGTAGGTAGTAGGGCTATTACGGGTGATTATTCTGAGTACACCTCGCTTTTTAATTTCCTCTATTTGAGGGAGTTTTTGCTCGGTGCAGCTAGTTAAACTCAAAAATGACAGAACAAACATCACTAGCACCAGCAAGCGCGGTATTTTTACCGTACAAATGGCGAGGTCTAATTGATGTTTTTGGATGTGCATATTGTTAGGATTTAGATTCCTTCTCCTGATACGTTCTAATTGGACTCGGTTGAAGAGCTAATTATCTCATTGATCTGAGTAGTATGATTGTATTATCAACAACTTAGATGAATAGAGTGTGAATGTATGTTCCTTTAACCATGCATTATGAACTTATTGAAGACGCTTCGCAAGTTTTCACAATGTGAGGTGTGCACGAAAAAGCACTATATATGGTGTTTGGCTACAACTTTAATCGCTTATCCTGTGGTGCGTCTTTTTACTTTTATAAACTATTATTGTCATTAAGTACTTAAAATCCCGGGCGTTTTCAAGTATTATTGCGCCTTCATTCGACCCCATTCAAACAGAGCGAAATTAATAATGCTGATCCTTCGCGGCGCTCCCGCTTTATCGTCATTTCGAATTAATAAACTACTGCAACAGGGGCAAAATTTGTTCCCCGAATTGGATCAAATTTATGCAGAATATGTTCATTTTGTAGATTTAGTTCAACCTTTGTCAGACGAAAGTCTAGAGACACTCAAAAAACTACTGACATACGGTTCGAAAAAGCAAGTCGGCGAAACTAAGGGGGCATTTATTTTAGTTGCACCAAGACCCGGCACCATATCCCCATGGTCTACTAAGTCGACCGAAATCGCGCGAAATTGTGGATTGAAAGAGGTGAACCGGTTAGAAAGAGGTGTTTGTTGGTATTTGCAGGGCAAAAAGGGTGAAGAACTAGCCCCGTCAGATATAAAAAAGCTTCTTCCGTTATTACACGATCGTATGATGGAGGTGGTTTTTTCCGATCTACAAAACGCCGAAATTCTATTTGAGAAACATGAGCCAAAAAAACTAAGTAGGGTTGATGTGATTGAAGGCGGACAACAAGCCTTGTCTAAAGCTAATTCTGATTTGGGTTTAGCGTTAGCGGAAGATGAAATTGAATATCTAGTAGAGCGTTTCACGGAACTTGGGCGAAACCCTACCGACGTTGAATTAATGATGTTTGCGCAGGCTAATTCTGAACACTGTCGCCACAAAATTTTTAATGCGGATTGGACGATTGATGGTGAACAAAAAGATATCTCTTTGTTCGCGATGATCCGAAACACTCACAAAATCACGCCCGATGGCGTTCTATCTGCCTACAGCGATAATGCGGCCGTTTTCGCAGGTTTCGAACAGCCCAGATTATGGGCCGCGCCTGGTGTCGCCCAGAATGCCGGCGAATACGAATATCATGTTGAACCCATTCATGTCTTGATTAAAGTTGAAACACATAATCATCCAACTGCTATATCTCCATTTCCTGGCGCTGCGACGGGCTCAGGTGGAGAAATACGAGACGAAGGAGCTACAGGTCGAGGTGGAAAACCGAAAGCGGGCTTAACCGGTTTTAGCGTTTCTAATCTTGAAATAGGTGGTTATGAGCGTCCGTGGGAGTTAGCTGCCGGGAAACCTAAATACGGTAAGCCGGGGCGAATCGTATCTGCTTTTGATATCATGATCGAAGGCCCACTTGGTGGGGCGGCTTTTAACAATGAATTTGGTCGTCCTAATCTATGCGGTTATTTTAGAACCTATCAACAGGCTGTTGCATTCGATTTTGGAACCCAAGTACGCGGTTATCACAAACCCATTATGATCGCCGGCGGGATGGGGAACATCCGTGATCAACACGTGCAAAAAGCGGAAATTAAAACGGGCTATCACGTCATAGTCCTAGGTGGTCCAGCCATGTTAATTGGACTTGGTGGTGGAGCGGCCTCTTCAATGGCCTCAGGCTCTAGTCATGAAGCGCTAGATTTTGCCTCTGTACAACGAGAAAACCCCGAAATGGAACGCCGCTGTCAGGAAGTTATTGATTCTTGTTGGGCGATGGGTGAGAACAACCCGATTGCGTTTATTCACGACATTGGCGCTGGTGGGTTATCAAATGCAGTTCCTGAATTAGTGCATGATGGAGGAAGGGGCGGGTCGTTTGAGCTACGCCGTGTACCTAACGATGAGCCAGGTATGAGTCCGGTAGAAATTTGGTGTAATGAATCACAAGAACGTTACATGATCGCAGTTCCGCCAGAAGATAAAGCGGTTTTTGAAGCGATTTGTGAGCGCGAACGATGCCCATTTTCAGTATTGGGCGAAGCGTTGGAAGAGCAACATTTAACTCTGAGTGATGAGCATTTTGATAACAAACCAGTGGATATTCCTATGGATATTCTTTTTGGTAAAGCGCCTAAAATGCATCGCCATGTGCAATCTGCCAAGGTTGTTAAATGCGAGCTTGAAATTACCGCTAGTTTAGATGAAGCGGTCGATCGGGTATTAAGTTTGCCAGCAGTAGCGGATAAAACTTTCCTGATTACTATTGGAGATAGAACGGTTGGCGGTTTATCTCATCGAGATCAAATGGTCGGGCCCTGGCAAGTTCCGGTAGCTGATTGTGCGGTGACGGCATCTAGTTTATGTTCTTACACGGGCGAAGCGATGGCGATGGGTGAAAGAACACCAATAGCCAATTTGAATTACGCTGCATCAGCAAGAATTGCGGTGGCAGAATCAATCACTAATATCGCCGCAAGTAAAATAGAAAATATCAGCGAGATTCGGTTATCAGCAAACTGGATGGCGGCTTGTGGAGCACCAGGTGAGGATGCTGGTTTGTATGAAGCGGTTCATGCCATTGGAATGGAGCTTTGTCCGGAGCTTGGTATTGCTATCCCAGTGGGAAAAGATTCTATGTCGATGCAGACAGCTTGGCAGGATTCTGGTGAAGATAAACGCGTGGTTGCACCTTTGTCACTCGTCATCACAGCTTTTGCGCCAGTAACCGACATACGTCAGACACTTACCCCACAGCTTAAGACTGATATTGAAAGTCAATTAATTTTGATTGATTTAGGTGCAGGAAAAAATCGACTGGGTGCAACCGCGTTAGCTCAAGTATTTAATCAACTAGGCTCAGAAACTGCCGATGTTGATTCAGCCAGCCAGTTGAAGAATTTTTTCAACGCCATACAAAAACTTAATCAAGAAAAGTTATTGCATGCTTATCACGATCGATCGGATGGTGGTTTGTTAGCGACACTAGTAGAAATGGCTTTTGCGGGAAATTGTGGATTAAAAATTGATCTTTTTGATCTGGATAATTCTGCGCTAAATGTTCTTTTTAATGAAGAATTAGGTTGTGTGATGCAAGTTGACTCAAACAAGGTCGAGCGCGTTATGCAGCTGTTAGAATCGTTCAAATTGGCTTCTATTAGCCACAAGATTGGGACGATAAGCAAGGATACAAAAATAGAAATTTCTCATAAAGGGAATAATTGGCTTGCTAGGGAATTAATGGATTTACGGGCCATATGGTCGGAAACATCTTATCAAATGCAGTCAAAACGCGATAACCCAGAAAGCGCAAAACAAGAAAAACAAACTCGGCTGGATATTAGTAACCCTGGGATTATTCCTAAGCTCAGCTTTGATCCCCGCGAAGATATTGCTGCTCAGTGTTTGGAATATATAGACAAACCAAAAGTCGCAATATTGCGAGAGCAAGGTGTTAATAGTCATTTAGAAATGGCAGCCGCATTTATTAGGGCTGGATTTATCGCTATTGATGTTCACATGAGTGATTTAATGAGCGGGAGAAAGGATCTTGCTGATTACAAAGGGTTAGTTGCTTGCGGAGGATTCTCTTACGGTGATGTCTTAGGCGCTGGTGAAGGTTGGGCTAAATCCATTTTGTTTAATAAGAATTTGAAACAAATGTTTACTCAATTTTTTGCTCGAGAAGATGCCTTTTCACTGGGGATTTGCAACGGTTGTCAGATGATGTCGAATTTGCGCTCAATCATTCCCGGAAGTGACCACTGGCCTCATTTTGTAAGAAACCGTTCTGAGCAATTTGAAGCGCGCTTCTCAATGGTAGAAGTTGGATCGAGCCCTTCGATTTTTATGAAAGGAATGGAAGGTTCGCAAATTCCAATTGCAATTTCTCATGGTGAGGGAAGAGCTGAATTTGCTTCACAGAAAATTGCCCAAGCAACTGAAGAATCAGGTTTGGTTGTCGCACGTTTTGTTAATAACTATGGTGAGCGGACACAGCAGTACCCAGCAAACCCCAATGGTTCGCCCTTTGGGATAACCGGGTTAACAACTATTGATGGTCGTGTGACGGTTATGATGCCGCATCCTGAGCGAGTTGCTCGGACTGTCCAGAATTCCTATGCATTGCCTGAGTGGGGAGAGGACGGGGCATGGATGAGGATGTTTAGGAATGCTAGGGTATGGGTTGGATAGTTTTGTTGTTTTAGGGGGGATTGCTCCATTTTCCACTAAAAGGAGGAAAACTAGAATAAGGGTTGTCGGTATTCAGTCCCTTCTCCCTTGAGGGGAGAAGGTTAGGATGAGGGTGAAATAGATTGTTTTGTTTTAGATTTTTGTTGAATTGAACTTTTTAACCGCGTTTCGCAGCGCTGCGCTCTGACTGCGAGTTACTTTTGTCCTAAGACACAAAAGTAACCAAAAAGTCTTTTCCGTTGAAAATAGCTAATTTCAAATGGTTTGAAGGAT
>Ga0256847_1001276_pt1 | contig 13217 bp, 12 predicted proteins | sample TeddybearmetaG_FD_189099 | JGI IMG/M metagenome (GOLD analysis project Ga0256847, IMG submission 189099) | Hydrothermal vent microbial communities from East Pacific Rise, Pacific Ocean - Teddybear | ecosystem: Environmental > Aquatic > Marine > Hydrothermal vents | place: Pacific Ocean: East... | reverse complement strand
CACGTAAAACACAGTATTCATCCCCGGGTCGAAAAGCACCCGCAAGTAAACCATAGGTGTGTAATTGTTGGAGCCACTGACAGTCTTTAACATCCGATTTTCGTCCTGAAACGTTTTTTACATGATGAGCATTTACTAAAATAACTTCCAAGCCTCTGGCTTCAAGTATTTCAAACACGGGGATCCAATAAATGCCTGTTGATTCCATTGCCACCGTAGTAATACCAATATGCACCAACCAATCAGCCATGTTTTCCAAATCAATGGTAAAACAGCTGAAATTTCTAACAGGCTGGTTATCAAGCGATTCAGGGACAGAAACAAAGTGTTCTCGTGAACCAATATCAATACCTGCTGCATAGAGATTGATTTCCTCCAAATGCTTTTTTATTCGTTTTGCTTTGTTCTTAGATGAATTCTTGAGTGTCATGGCGGCATCCTTCATTATGAGTAAAGACATACCTAAACGCCAGATAATCGGTAAAAATCATTCTTCTAAACGGGATCGCTTACGCGTCACCAATGCGGGAGTCGTTTATCTGAGACCATGCTGATTTTCGAGTAAAAAAACATCAGTGGAAGGTCGGGCTTTGTGTTTAGGTCTGCCTTCCTATCATAGCTCACAACTTGTTACTTGTAGTTAGGTGGCCGCCACGGCTTGAAATGCTGATTACCCATGAGCTTCCGCCATTTTAAAAATGTAACCTCACAGCCCCGTCATTCCTGCATTCTCTTAGCAGGAATCTATTTTTGTATGAATAGATCCTCGATAAAAGACCTCGGGAAGACGGTGTACAAGGTGTCACCTTTTTCTCATCTAAAAGGCGGAGACTTATGGGTATAATCAGATGATCTTATACTTTTCTTTCATGCATAAAAAAGCCCCCATCACCCTAAAGCGATGGGGGCCTTTATCCCTATCTAAAAACTAAGTTTTTAGATTATTTCATTAGATGAATGATGGGATTAATGGTGCGTCAACCATAACCATTTGACGTTCGCCATCTTCGTTAAAGAAGAATAACAAACCAGCAAAACGGCTGTCCGGATCGTAGATCAAGTCAGCTAAACGGTAAACTTCCCATGCAGCATCAGAAGCTGTAACTTCCATAGTTCTTGTCTCACCAGGAGCAATTGGAGAACCATCACTTACAGTTAAACCTTCTTCAGCTAACAAGTCATCAGGATAACCTGTTTCATCTTCAAGAACATCAGCGTCTAAGAAACGAACAGATGCAGTCATGAATTCGCCTAGACGAACTGCTGAATCACCGTTGTTAGTAATAGTCAGTGTCATTTGCATAGCACGACCAGGTACACGGTAAGTAGCATCTTCAACTTTAACAACAACTGAAGGCTCAGGCATTTCAACAGGAACCATACCACGCATCAAGCCAGCTTGAAGTGGTGTAGTTACAGGGTATTTATCATTTGTAGACCCCATGGAAACCGCTACGATTGCCATAGTACCCACTGCAAATAAAATACCTACTTTCTTATCACCAGCTGAGATTAAAGTGTCTCTCTTTCCAGTTGTCATAGCGATATGACGTGGAACGAACATAGGACGTTTAACCCAGAACAACAACCAAGCCAAACCTATTGCATACCATAAAGCATGCCAAAAATAGATATTGCTTAAGCCGTATGTTTCCAGATCAATTGTTTCACCAGTCAATGTAACTAATGGATTTACAAAAGAACCCATAGAACCAGTAATAGTCACCCATTTACCTGGACCAATGATTGGACCACCGCCTTCAACGTTCATCATAGTATGAACGTGCCAGTCACCTGGACGACGAGCTTTTAATAAGACTTTAAATGTATAAGTCTCACCTAATTCCAATGTTACAGAACGTGGAACCAATTGATCACCAATCCAAGAACCAGCACGAATAAATACTGGACCAGGAATACCAATGTTCAGGAAAGAAACTTCTGGTTTATCAACAGTTTCTGGCCAACCAGCAAATACATGCAGTTTTCCAGAGATTGACATAGTTTCGTTAACTGCAACTTCGTCTTTAGACCAGTTCAAATCGAACCAGTGAATTGTACGCATACGCATGAAAGCCGCTTGAGACTTTTCACCATGTGCGGACGCTGTTGGTGTGTAAAAAATCGCTGCTGTCATTGTAACCAGCAGTGCGACAAAGGATAGTTTAGCAACCTTGTCTTTTATCAGTTTCATATACCCTCCTCTATTTCTAGAGAAATTTGTAATTTAAGACTTTCTGACGATATACATCGCCAGGGCTATCGTTTTTTTTATTATTTCTTAAGACTCATCATCTTGGATAAAATTGGTTTTATTGAACCATTTACCGAAGAAATGCCATAAGAAGTAAATAATCACAGATACGAAGCCAGAGAAGAACGCTGATACTGGAGCAACGTCTTTACCGAAAGTTCTTAATGTACCTTTTTCAACCATTCTGATGTACTCAGGAGTACCAGTACGTACGTAGTGATAACCTTGTAAATCAGCCAATGTAAACATCATACCGTTGTATTCAACAGGCACGTGTAATGGAGCAATGATAGGCCAGTTACCTGGATAGAACAGTAAACCCCATGCCAAACCACCAACAACAGCAGTTAAAGTCATAGAACTACCTAACATCAAGATAACATCAAGTACAATAGCACCTGGCATTAAGTTTGATGGGAAGCAGAAGTTTACTGGGAAATATGTCCATCCCCAGAAGTTTAAGTATCTGTTAATCCACTCACCTAACAACAGAGCTAAAATACAAACTGTTGCACCGATTGGTAAACGATAACGATACCAAAGCATTGCTTGGACTGCAGCAGGGAATGTAATTGAAACGATAGGTGCTACAGTTACCCATAAACGTCTATCTTTCCAGTCAGACCAGAAATCCCAGTCACCACCAGTTAACATGTAATGAATGTGATATCCACCCAGAACTGCAGTAAATAATGTAAAAAGAATCATCCAGTCGAATGCGCGTGAAACCGCAACGGCTTCTGCACGAGATCGTACAGCTGATTGAGATGCGCTCATTAGCTTACCTCCTAAAAATTAAAATTATATTTTTTATTTACTTTCTTCCAAGTTCGTTCTGTATGCTTAAAGAACACAGAACAAACCGGAGATAGTATAGTATTACTTCAAATCGAACTTATATTAAGCTAAGTCTTTTTTCAGTAATTTTGTAATTGCCATTACTTCTGTGTTTACAACACCCATAATAGCTAGTGCCGCCCATCCAAAGAATACGAAACCGTAGTGCAATGGAGCAACGAACAACTCTTCCATGAACCAGAAAGTATGACCCCATTCGTTCAAACCAACATTTGGCAGAATCATGAAAGGACCAATAACTGAAACCATATACATCAGGTGTAAACCTTCGTTATATGTAGGAAGTCTAGTTTTAGCATACAAGAATGCAGATACACCAGTGATGATGTAAATTGGGTATGACAGATAAAATTCGATGATGTGACTTGGTGTAAAGTCAGTATCACGAACAATAGTTTGATGCCATGTACCATCTTGCTCTGTGAAGTATGAAGCACCCCAGTAGATAGCCCAACCGTACATGACTAACCATGTCCAGTGTGTGAAGTGTCTTCTTAACTCTTCACGTGGAGTGATAGACATCACTTTACGATCACGAGTTTTCCAGATCCAACCCCACAAGCCAGCTGAGACCACAACCTCAAGAACCAACTCGATGTACAAAAAATTCATCCAATATGTTTCGAATTCTGGTGCGAATGAATCTAGACCAGCAGACCAGCCATAAACTCCTTCATACCAACGAACCCATACATAAAAAACGAAATACAGCATAAACCCGGCAATCAGGTTTCTTTTATTTAAAAGCGGTGCTTCCGCAGCATCAGCCTTCACTGACTCAGTTGTAGCAGCCATTTCTACCTCCTAAATGTTTATATATCACTCAACTATTGTTGAGGGTTTATTAAAATCCTTTTTCGATGCCTTTAAAAAAGCATCCACCCAGTCCTTTACGGTGCTAAGCAGTCTACTCAGCTCTGATATTGATGTCAAGACAATTACATCTATTTATTTATTTATTTTTACTTAATTTCATCTTCTTATCCTACGCTTCACGGCAGCCTATCCATTTGCTAGAATACCTCCATTCCAGACAATTACAAATAGCTTCACTATTATGAATAACAAATTGATTCTTTTTTTTATCGTCCTTATTGCATTATTGGCATTTCAAGCAAAAGTTATTATGCCTATAGTCTATGATATTGCTGCTTCTGATATTTTTCTTGAGGATAGTAAAGATGAGGTAAACCGAATTTCGACAGATACTACTATGACAGAAGCTGCGTATAATCAATGTAATTTTTATATCGCAAATGAGCTGTTACCTGAACACACTTTCACATTTTCCAAGCAGCCCCTTAATGCATTTAGCCTTGGTAATTATGCATATGTAATTAATGCTGACTTAAAAATAATTCCTAATAATGCTGCATCTTTTACTCGCAGATACGTTTGTCGCATTAAATACCTTAATGAAGATGATAATACTGGCATATCTGATTTTGAAAACTGGTCAATTGATGGATTCTCTGGGCTAGACAACATCTAACACTATATTAAACAAACCCCGTATATACATGAGCATATTCAATTATATGATCTTATATACGGGGATTTACTATTAAATAATCTTAAGCATGCGCAACAAAACTGTTCACACTACAAAATAGCAGACACTCGCCTGCTATTACACCTTACATTCAGATCAAGCCCTCTAAAGGCTGAAATAATTCCAACAAGCCAAGTTCTTTTGCTACTTTTTCAGACACTATCCTCCCTTTATATATATTGATAGCCTTTATTATCCCTTTATCTGCCAGCACCCCGTTTAGCGCATTTGTAGCAATTTCCTGTATATATTTTATTGTTACATTTGTAAGTGCTATTGTTGAAGCTTTTGGATAAGCACCAGGCATATTACTTACACAGTAATGAATCACTCCATGCTTAATAAATACCGGCTTCGAATGACTGGTTGGTCTTGATGTTTCAAAACAACCGCCTTGATCAATACTCACATCCACAACAACCGACCCTGCCCGCATGGTTTTCAACATTTCCTCAGTTAATACCTTAGGTGCTTTTGCACCTCTACAGAGTACGGCTCCCACCACCAAATCTGCATTTACAATCTGTTCGGTAATATTTTTTTTATTTGAATAAATAAATTTCACATCGGCTAATAATTCCTTATTTTGCAATTGCCACTTCACCTCATCCAACCCAGCAACCGTTACATTAGCACCCATTGCAGCAGCTACCCTAGCCGCATGCCGTCCAACAATACCATCCCCTATGACTACTACCTTGCCATATGCTTTTCCAAGCACTGAGCCTAGTTGCATTCCATTTCCATGGTTAAATTGAGCCAGATAATAGCCCCCCATCAGAACCGACATATTTCCAGCAATTGCACTCATTGGTTCTAAAATAGGTAAGCGGCCATGCTCATCTTCCAGTGATTCATACGCGATTGCAGTAGTGCCTCTGTTTATTAATTCATCCGTCAGACTTCTTGCCACACCTGCCAAATGAAAAAAAGTAAATACTATCTGGCCAGCCAAATATTGATATTCGGATACTTGTGGCTCTTTGACCTTAACAACTAACTCAACATCCCAGGCTTCAGCTGTAGATACCAGTTTTGCCCCTGCCTTCTCATACTGCTCATTTGAAAACCCTGAATCAACACCCGCATTTAGCTCTATAAAAACGGTGTGACCTAATTGGACCAGTATTGCAACACCACTGGGAATTATTGCAACCCTGGCTTCTTTATCCTTAATTTCTTTTGGCACTCCAATTTTCATCAATTTAATCTTCTTGCAATACTTACAGCCCCTAATAACCCAACCTCTGGATTCAAACAAACTTTAACCGAAACATCCTGAAGTACAGTTTTATATCGCCCTTTTGATAAATAGCCCCGCATAAAACCACCTTTTTGCATACTCGGTAATATTTTTGCCGCAATCCCTCCAGCCAATACAATTCCACCTTTAGGAAGACATTTTAATGCCAGGTTCCCAGCTTCAGCACCATAAATTTCACAAAACATTTCTAATGCTTTAGCACACTGTTCATTTTTAGGATTCATTCCTTTGTCACTAATTACAGCAGCAGGGTCCTCTTGTTTCATTCGATTTTCGTCATCATCATCCACTTGAGCATACTGAATAGATTTCAAATACTGATAGATATTGATCAGGCCTTGCCCACAAATTACTCGCTCATTACTCACGTGTTCCGGGTATAACTCAATTAAATAGCGTAACAAACCGATTTCCAGTTCATTTCTGGGCGCAAAGTCTGTATGTCCACCTTCAGTTGCGACCACATGATGCTTCTCATCACTCCATATTACCAACGCTTCACCAAGCCCTGTTCCCGCAGCCAGCACAGCTAAATTCCCTACACTTTTTTTTGCTTGCCGGTTTAATTCAACAAAGTCACTTTCTGGTAGCTCCATTACTCCCCACGCCGTCGCTTCAAGATCATTGAGCAGACAGACATAATCTGCACCTGTCTGCCTGCTAATATCCTTTCTTTTTAGTACCCAGGGTAAATTCGTTGTAATGCAATCTCCATCAACCACGGGCCCGGCCACTCCAATACAAATACTCTGCAACTGATCTGTTTCGGCACTCAAAAAACAATCTAATAACTTTGCAAAACTATCATAATCAGCACTGGCAAATATTTCTTTTTTATAACAAACCCAGTCTGTTTGTTTCCGCTTATATAAGGCAAGAATTGTTTTAGTACCTCCTATATCACCTGCTAGAAGCATTACTTTCCCTTATAACTGCTAAATACCTTATAATTTTTTTCACTATCGAATGATACAACTTTATATGGCTCTTTTTTGTCCCCCATTTCCATACCGGGTGTTCCTACTGTCATTCCCGGTACTGATATTCCTATAACTGAAGGTTTAATTTTCAATAATTTTCTTATATCTGACGCCGGAACATGTCCTTCTATTACATAACCATTCACTAGGGCGGTATGACAAGAAGCCATATTAGCAGGAACCCCATACTTGTCTTTTATTGCCTGCACTTCATTGGTTACGTGATCATTGACCTCAAACTTATTATTTTTCAAATGCTCTATCCATTTACCACAGCAACCACAACTTGGGCTGCGATAGACTTCTATCACCAGTGGCTGTTTCTCTGTTTCAGCCTTAACACTGATATTCAAACTTAAAAAAATTATAATCATCAATAATTTCATACTATTCATAACACACCTCATTCACCATTTAATGTCGCTATTATATGCCTACTTCCCGCACTATTTCGATGCTCACACAAATAAATACCTTGCCATATTCCCATCTGCAAGCGTCCATTGGAAACTGGTATTGTTAAATCACCGCCTAACACCACAGCCTTTAGGTGTGCAGGCATATCATCACTACCTTCCAGAATATGCCGGTAATAAGGTTCATTTTCTGCAATGGCGTGATTGAAATACGCCTCCATATCAACCCTTACATCAGGATCGGCATTTTCATTGATTGCTAATGACGCTGATGTATGTTGAATAAACAAATGCAGCAAACCCACCTTGATTTGTTTTAGTTCAGGAATATCTTTAATAATTTCATCTGTTACCAAATGAAAGCCTCGGTACCTAGCCTGTAATTCTATTTTGTTCTGCACCCACACTTATGTCACCCATAAAAAAGGTATTAACCAATAACTGATACAACTAATTATAACAACTGAGATTATATTTAGAACAAATCCCACTCTTACCATCTCGAAAACCTTAATCCTTCCACTACCAAAAATAATTGCATTGGGAGGTGTCGCAACTGGAAACATAAATGCACAGGATGCAGATAATGTTGCTGGTAACATCAGCCACACAGGATTTATTTCCATCACTTTTGCCGTTGAAAGCAGAATAGGCATGACTAATTGAGTTGTTGCGGTATTAGATGTTAATTCTGTTAATAAATTCATTCCGGTAGAAATAGACAAAATCAGCAGATAGAGAGAAACTGACTTCAAACCCTGCAACTGTAAGGCCAGATGGGCCGACAATCCACTCTCACTAAACCCGTAAGCCAGTGCAAACCCGCCACCAAATAACAAAACAATTGACCAGGGCAATTCTGAAAAAACTTTTTTATCCAAAATGGTAGTTGTCTCTCCCTTATCTCCAGTTGCGGGAATAAAGAACAGTATTGTTGCCATTGCTACAGCAACACTCCCATCATCTATCATTTCCCCATAGGGCAGGTAACTGCTCCAGCCTTGAAAAACCAAACCACCCACAGCAATACCTTTGCGTGTAATCCAAAGTGTTGCGGTCATTATAAAAACAATTAACACTGTTTTCTCGGCAGAACCAAATGTCCCCAATTGACTTTTCTCAGTAATAACCAGCTGTTTTAAATCGTTTGAATTTGGTAATTTTCTTAAATAAAGCATACTTAAAATTGCAAACAGTGCAATTAACAAACTTAATCCGACAGGAATTGCCATCATCATCCATTGAGCAAAGCCTACTGATTCACCACTTACCAGTTGATGAAACCGGGCAAAAACTAAATTTGGCGCAGTACCAACCAATGTCATCATACCTCCTATTGATGCCGAATAGGCGATGGACAACAGCAGACCCAAGGTAAACCGGTGGGCTTGTTGTTCCGTCAAAAACTGTTCATAACGGGAAATAATAGCTAATGCAATGGGTAACATCATTAACGTAGTCGCGGTATTTGAGATCCACATTGACAGCCCTGCTGTTGCCAGCATAAAACCAAGAACCAGTTGCACAGGATGACCGCCACACACAGCCAGTATATTTAGCGCTATTCGCTTGTGTAAATTCCATCGCTGCATAGCTAAAGCAATGATAAATCCACCGATTAATAAAAAAACCGTTGAATTCATGTATTGAGCTGCTGTTGCTTTACTAGAGGCTATTCCCAGAACAGGGAAAAGTGTGAGTGGTATAAGCGCGGTTGCGGCGAGAGGTATAGCTTCGGTAATCCAAAATATTGACATCATGACAGCACAAGCGGCCATTCTACTAGTTTGTTCGTTTTCACCAAAATTTGCGTATAGCAAAATATACAAAGGCAGAACTGTACCCAATGTCAGCCCCACCCTTTTCATAATCACTTTAACTTATCTTAATAAAATGTAAAAAACACCTATAAATGATATTGAGGACTAAATTCATGAACTGCATCAACCATTGCTTTCACATGATCTGGATTCACATCAGGCAAAATGCCATGCCCTAAATTAAATACATGCCCAGAACCCTGGCCATATTTTTGCAAAATAATCTTCACCTTTTCCCTTATCTTTTCTGGCGTTGCATATAGAGAAATGGGGTCCAGATTACCCTGCAATGCAACTTTATCACCTACCCGGGAACGCGCATTAGCAATATCAGTTTGCCAGTCCAGACCTAAACCACTGTATCCTGCATCGGCCATATCTTCCAGCCATAGCCCACCACCTTTGGTATAGAAAATAGTTGGAACCTCTGTTCCGTCAACATTGGTTTTAAGTAATGAACGCACCTGTTTTGCATAATTCAAGGAAAACTCATTATAGTCTTCGGTAGAAAGCAGTCCACCCCAGGTATCAAAAACCATAACAGCTTGAGCACCCGCTTCTATTTGGGCATTCAGATACAAGGCAACCGATTGAGCCAGTTTATCCAGCATTTTATGCATAACCAATGGCTGCTGATACATCAAGCCTTTTACTTTTTGAAAGGTTTTACTGCTCCCCCCCTCCACCATGTATGTTGCTAGCGTCCATGGACTTCCAGAGAACCCTATCAACGGTACTCTTCCCTGCAGATTTTTTCTGATTAAACTTACCGCATCAACAACATAACGTAAATCTGTGTCAGGGTCTGGAATAGGCAGTTTATCAACATCACTTTGTGTTCTGACAGTATTCTCAAACTTAGGTCCTTCACCCTCAGAAAAATACAATCCCAAACCCATTGCATCTGGAATTGTCAGTATATCTGAAAATAAAATCGCAGCATCAAAATCAAAGCGCTCTAATGGCTGCAAAGTGACTTCACACGCCAACTCTGGATTAGTACATAAATCTAGAAAACTACCAGCTTTTGCTCGTGTTGCTCTATATTCGGGTAAGTATCGTCCCGCCTGTCTCATCATCCATACTGGCGTTCTATCAACCGGCTGTTTCAATAGAGTTTTAATGAAAATGTCATTTTTTAAAGATGTCATACACTATCGTTAATTATTTATAATTTTTTGTAAATTGCTAAAACTTCTTACCCATGATTTTCTATATTTTGCGGGTAAGGATTTCATTTTATTTGCTGCTATCTCTTTACTTTTAAATGCACCATATATTACTGCATATTTTTCCTGGCCCTGTTTCGTCATCTGAAAAAACCGCAGATTCGCTTTTAATTTCTGATGCTTTTTTAAAAATTCAACAACTGCTGCTCGTTTAGACAGCACTATCAATTGTATCGTGTAATTATTACCTGCTTGCGCCAATACCCATAACCGATCATCTTTTTTAACATTTGGAGTTGCGACAGAAGGTATTTTAGTAATTACTTTATCTGTTTTTTTTACATTTAACGATTTTATTTTTTTCGCTACCTTTTTCTTTTCAATTGCTTTTTCAACCACTTTAGCCAGCTTGACAGGAATTTTATCAATAATAGCTCTATTCTTTTTCTCGCCTATTGTAACATGCTCGTTATCTAATCCTGATACCTTAACAGCAATCGGCTTTTGCAATCGCTGATGTTGCTGGACATCTTTTTTAACATTAACTTTTTCTGTATCAGGAACAACAAAACTACGGGTAACTTCTATCGTTGCAGGCGGAGGAACTGGAACGCTATTATATTTATTGACCAACTCATTCGAAGCTTCACTTATCTGCATATCTATATCAGAATTTACTACGGGAGATGAAACCTCAACTTCTTCAGCCTGTTTCAACATCACTTGTGCATCAATCATCGCTTTATTGGCTTGTAAATCCGAATCATCGGAAATCAACCAGCTAATTCCAATTGCACTCACCACCATTATCAATAGAAATGTAGCACCCCCCCATTTATAACCCGCCGTTGCACTATAATTTGATAAGTTGGGAAGTTCAGAAATAATCTTCCCAGGTAATCCGTGGGTTTCACGATATAACTTTTCAACCAGACGATCGCTAATTGCACTAAATGAAACAATCGCCCCCGGCTGAGCAGACAAATTTTGTAAAAAAACAGCACACTGTTTTTCTGATAACGGTGGAATTTCTATAAAATGGCACTCATCAATCGCTGAGTCCGAACTGCTTTTTATATGTAATTCATCATGTGTCAATGCAAAAACAACTCTTAAACAGGTAGTATCAGCTGCATACTGAATGAGTGTTGTTATCAACCCAGGAACCAAACGCCCAGCATCATCAATAATGATAACTATTTTCTGGTTCTGGTTATTCAGTGCAGAAAGAATGGATGAAAGTCCCTGGTTTTTAAACTCAGCATAATGTTGGGTTAAAAATTGAAACAATTGTCCCTGTATACTTTCAAAGCTTGAATTAGAAGAACCCTCAATATTAACCATAGGCCAGACATCTTTTTTACACGCTCTTAATTCATTTAATAATACGGTTTTTCCTATTCCAATGGGTCCACAAATAACCAGCGACTGCCTAAGATTAGAAATCAAATGAATTAATAAATCCAGTTTCTGCACACGTTCCAACGTTATTAACGTTGCTTCAACCGACTTTGGCTGCTTACCCGAGTTTTTATTCACATGATAAATGGACGACTCATTATCCGACATAATTTTTCAGCGTTTGCTCAAGCAGCGATTGATCAACATTAGTGGGTAGTGTAGCCTTACCAATAGCCTCAAGTAAAATCAGCCTTATTTCCCCATCCACATTTTTCTTATCTACAGACATTAAATCTAAAAATTGAGTCACTTTCATTTCTTTGGGTGGAATAACAGGTAAAGTTGCCGACTTTAATAAAGCAAGAATCCTTTCAACATCTGTTACACTGATCATGCCCATTGTTCTGGAAAGATCAGCCGCATAACCGATCCCTATCGCCACGGCTTCACCATGGAGATACTTGCCATAACCCATTCCGGTTTCTATTGCATGTCCAAAAGTATGGCCTAAATTTAAAATAGCCCGAATGCCTGATTCAAATTCATCTTCTGCAACGATTTCTGCTTTGTTGATGCACGAGCGTTCAATAACGTATGCCAGCGCCTCTTTGTCTCTCGCCAACAATAGTGCTATGTTTTTTTCCAACCACTCAAACAACTGTAAATCACGGATAAGACCGTATTTAATCACTTCCGCTACGCCCGCAATTAGCTGTCTATCATCCAGTGTATCCAACACATCCATATCTGCAATAACACACTGCGGTTGATAAAATGCGCCTATCATATTCTTACCCAGCGGATGATTAACACCGGTTTTCCCCCCCACTGAAGAATCTACTTGCGCTAATACTGTAGTAGGAATCTGTATAAAAGGGATGCCTCGCTGATAGCAAGCGGCTGCAAACCCGCCCATATCCCCTATTACACCACCCCCAAGGGCGATTAATGTTGCATTGCGACTGAATCTTTTTTGCAGTAGCTGATCAAATATTTTATCCAGGTAGGCTAAGTTTTTATATTGCTCGCCGTCTGGAAGCTCTACAGTTTCCACCTGGAATCCAGACAAACAGTTAATAACACGATCCAGGTACAAGGGAGCTATGGTTGTATTGGTAACAACAATTATTTGCTTTGATTTAATATGCTTTAGCAATATTTCCTTATCTTGCAACAAACCTGAACCAATATAAATTGGATAACTCTTTTCCTTTAATTCTACTCGCAACTGTTTCATTTTAATCAATATGTCTCGTATTCATACAGCTCTTTGCTGCAAGGCCCATTAAATTATCTTGTCATTCGACTAGCGGGAGATATCTTTATGCCAGATATAACCTGCCCAGAGTTAATTCTACTTTGTCAGATTATAAATGTTGGGTGCGTACAACGCACCCTACGAAGATACTTTTGTATAGTATCTCTTCAAATGTGACAAAGTAGAGCAAGGCATCTGCAAATAAATCATTTGAAGCATTATCTATTTATCATGCTCCGAGAAAC
>Ga0256847_1001275_pt1 | contig 13238 bp, 14 predicted proteins | sample TeddybearmetaG_FD_189099 | JGI IMG/M metagenome (GOLD analysis project Ga0256847, IMG submission 189099) | Hydrothermal vent microbial communities from East Pacific Rise, Pacific Ocean - Teddybear | ecosystem: Environmental > Aquatic > Marine > Hydrothermal vents | place: Pacific Ocean: East... | reverse complement strand
TACGCTAACATTGATTGTTTGGCCAGAGTCAGCGCCCACTTGAAATTGTTGAGACTGGAATGAACCGTCTAACAGTTTAATACCGTTAAATGAAGTGGTATCAGAAATTCTGTCTAATTCAGAAACTAACTGATTTACCTCAGCCTGTAAACTTAAACGGTCAGAAGATGAGTTGGTAGAGTTAGCTGATTGCACGGCTAGTTCACGAACACGCTGTAGAATATTAGTGCTTTCTGCTAATGCACCCTCAGCTGTTTGAGCTAATGAAATACCGTCGTTAGCATTTCGGCTGGCTTGTCCCAATCCTTTAATTTGTGAGGTCATACGGTCTGAAATCGCCAGACCTGCAGCATCATCTTTTGCGCTGTTAATACGCAAACCCGATGATAAGCGTTGTAATGAGGTGGCTAAACCGCTCTGAGAGCTGTTTAGATTACGTTGCGCATTGATTGATGCAACATTGGTGTTAATACCTAAAGCCATGATAGTTCTCCAGTTTTGTTAGAAGCCCGTGCATCTAACTTGTATTGAATGCGCGGCGAATAAAATGTTAGCGTTACCCGAAACATTGAATGGGTTTTTGCTTTTGTCACTGAGGTTATCGTCTTGGCTTTGAGTTTCTTTAATATTTTTTTGTGAGCTTGTTCTCATTCCTGAGATAGGAGTATAAAATGTGTTTTTTTGTATTTATATAGTATGAAGGGTGTATGCATTTTATATTAGGTTGTGTCGGTTGGGCTAAAACGCGTTAGCGACGTGTCCAATGTTTGGTATGGTGAGTTTGTAGGATGGTTAGTTTAAACGTTTGTAATGCGTGCTGCTCTTCCAGTTGTAATGTTTTGTATAAATGCTAAACGATTTATTTTATCAATAAGTTACAATTTTGAAACCTGCTGTTATACTTGATATAACGGAATTTAGACTAAAGAACATCGCCTGTGTGCCGATAAGTTTTATAGTTCTAATAAATTCAGGTTATATAAAAGGTGTTGCAATGAGTGCAAAAATGAATTCGGCTTTAAGTAGTTATAGTGATTATGGGTATAACTCTGAAATTGAGTATGCTGACCCACATCGTTTGATTCAGATGTTGTTTGAAGGCGCTTTGAAGCGTATTGCGTTTGCCAAAGGAGCAATGCAGCGGAAAGAAATTGCCGAAAAAGGCAAGTTCATCAGTCAAACTATTGAAATTGTAGGTGGTTTAAGGGCCAGTCTTGATGTGGAGAATGGCGGTGATATAGCGGCTAATCTTGAATCACTTTATGATTATATTGGCCGTCGTCTGGTCACTGCAAATTTAAAGGATAGCGAAGAAATTCTGGATGAGATTAGTGGTTTGCTGCGTGATGTTAAGATAGCCTGGGATGCAATTAACTCTTCGCCAACTGAGCAGGTAGCACCAGATGCGCCTGTTGCGGCTACTGAGAATAAGGCCGTTAAGCCAGTTGAAGATATTCCTGTTAAAAATTCTGCTCCGCCTGTGAATGCACGGGCTAATAGAGCGCTAAAGGCTTATTCCGGTTAGTTTTATGACGGATCATAGTGTATCTGATGTGCTATTGTTTACTCAGGATATGCTGATGCTTGTCATTGAGGAGCAATGGGATCAGCTGATGGAGATGCAGGTACTGCAGGATAAAATGCTGAGGCAGTTGTTTGCCGCAGCTGACTCCATGTTTTCTAAGCAAGAGCAAGAGGATTTACTTGAAGTGCAGCGGCTAAATCAGGAGGTTTTGAATGCTGCTGAGGCTCATAGAGCAGATATCGCTACTGAATTAAGGTCTATGAGGCAAGGGCAAGCAAAGGCAAGCGCTTATCAGGCATTGTAGTAGTGATGTCAAGGTTGCTGGTCTATTTATGGTTTATAAATAGACGGTCGAAAAATATCCATTTTTATTAGATTTATCCATGCCAGTTGTCTGGTAGCTTTGATTGTATGAATCATGTAGGGTGGACTTCAGTCCGTGATTTTTAATGTGAGTAATTATTATTATCATCATCATTGTTGTTTATAGCGGACTGAAGTCCGCCCTATAAAGAATCAACCCGTCAAACTAACCCATCTTCGTGACTTATATTTCACTAAGGCATTGATTTATAGTATTCGGTGATTTTTCATCAGAAAAAGTCCTTTAAAATCAATGGTGTTTTTAACACCCTCTGTAGTGCCATAAAACTTATGGTTACCCCTTGATTTTTCCTGTCTTTTCATTGATGCTAGGGGTATGTATATTCGAAGAACCAAAATCAAAACCTCAGAGACCGGTGACGCTTATTTCACTTACCGCATTGTCGAGTCCGTTCGCCACGGCAAGCAAGTTAAATAGCACACACTGCTCAATATAGGCAAACACTTTGCTATTGAACAGGCACACTGGCCGTTGCTGACAGCTAGAATCGAACAACTGCAGCAGGGCACTCAGCCGCTTCAGCAAGAACTGTTTGATTTAGCGGATGATTTAAATCAATTACTGGAAACAACGGCCCAACGCTATAGTGCACTAATAACCACAAAACTGTCACAACCGGTCGAGTCGACGCCTGCGCAAGATTATCATCACGTTGACATTAATCATGTAGAAACACTTCAGGCTCGTACCGTGGGTGGTGAGACACTGGCATTGCATGCCGTACAGCAGTTACAGCTCGATCAAAAACTGACCGCACTGGGCTTTAGTAAAGTGGATTCTGCAGCAGCACTGGGTAGCATTATAGGGCGTATGGTTTCACCCGGGAGTGAATTAAAAACCCATGATTGGCTGCAGTCCCGAACAGCGCTGGGTGAGCTATTAGATCATGACTATGGCAATACCAGCCTGACACGCTTATATACCGTGAGTGATAAGTTACTCAAACATCAGATGGATTTGGAAATATTTCTAGCTGAGCAGGAGCAAAGCTTATTTGATTTGAACCGACACATTGTCTTGTACGATTTAACCAATACCTATTTTGAAGGTCAATGTAGCCGCAACCCCAACGCTCAATTCGGTCGCTCCAAAGAAAAATGCAGTGATTGTCCCTTGGTCACCTTAGGTCTGGTTCTGGATGGTGATGGCTTTCCACTCAGTAGCCAGGTCTTTCCTGGTAATGCCAGTGAGCCGGACACATTGGCGCTGATGGTTGAGGGACTTCAGGACAGCCATTCACTCAATGCAGTAAAACCTGTAATTATCATAGATGCGGGAATTGCCAGTGCAGAAAACATTGCCTGGTTAATCGAGCGAGATTATCATTATCTTGTAGTCAGTCGAGAAAAACACGCCAAAAACCCCAGGGAGCAGGAAAACGCCATCATGGTTCGAGAAACCGAACGTAGCAATGTTGTCGTATACAGCGAAGTGGATACACAAACAGGAGAAACCCGACTGTTTTGCCATTCGGAACAAAAAGCCAAAAAAGAGCAAGCCATCCGCAACCGCTTTCATGTTCGTATGGAAGAAGCCCTTAACAAGCTTCATGCAGGCTTGAGTAAAAAGGGTACGATAAAGAAATACCCTAAAATACTCGAACGTATCGGTCGACTGCGAGAAAAAAACAGCCGTGTGGCACAAGACTACCGCATTGAGGTGATTGCTGATGAAGAAAAAAACAACGCCATTCGAATTGAATGGCAACGTGAACCTCAAAGTGAACAAAAAGATAAGCTCTGTGGTGTCTACTGCTTAAGAACCAACATACCCGATTGGCCGGAAGATCAATTATGGACTACCTATACCATGCTGACAGAGATAGAGGCCACTTTCAGAAGTCTGAAAACAGAGTTAGGGCTACGTCCTGTTTATCACCAAAAAGAAGATCGCGTCACAGGACACTTGTTTATTACTATACTGGCCTATCATTTGCTGCACACACTACGCTACCAACTGAAACAACAAGGCATTCATCTCTGCTGGGAAAGCATTCGCAACATCATGTCTACTCAGCAACGCATCACTATTACCTTACCGACAAATAACAATCAAACGATTCATCTGCGAACAACATCCAAAGCAGAAGTGCGACAGAAACAAATATACGCCGCACTAGATATCAACCCCGACCCATTAGGGAAAAATAAAACAATGGTTGATAAAAAAAATCTGTAGTGCCAACCAAGGAGCTCTAAAATTTACAACTCATTGTAATTAAGAGGAATTGTAAATATAAGTCACGAAGATGGGCTAAGGTCGCTAGATTACGGATATTTGGATTTTTATAGTAGGAAGTGAGGCTTTAGCCTCGCCCAAATTATGCGAGGCTAAAGCCTCACTTCCTAAGAAAGCACTATTTAGACATTTTTTCGGCAGTGCAAGCTTAGGATTACACTCTCTGTAATACTAATTCCAAAACCAGTTTGCTGCCAAAGTAAGCTAACATTAACAATATAAATCCTGCCAAAGTCCACTTTACAGCTGTTTGTCCTCTCCATCCGTATTTCATTTTTCCAATTAGCAGGCATGTAAAAGTAATCCACGCCACTATAGATAAAATGGTTTTGTGTACTAAATGTTGTGCAAACAAGTCTTCTATAAAAATAAACCCGCTGGCCAGAGATACTGTTAGAAATAGTATGCCTGTACCTATCATCTGGAATAATAAGGATTCCATGGTTTGCAAGGGGGGCAAGGTTTGAATGAGTCGTTTCAGTGGTCGCTTTCTTAATTGACGTTCTTGTATAGCAAGTAACAGGGCTTGTAAGGCGGCTATATTTAACAGACTAAAGGCTATGATGGAGCTGAGGATATGGACACCCATTTGCCAGCTACTAATGTGTATTGCATGTGCTTTTTCTGGGTATAGCAAGGCTGCCAATAGTGTTAGTGTGGCCAGCGGAAATATAATTAAACCCAGTTTTTCCACTGGATTTCTGAGGGTTGCAAGTAATAATAAAAAAGCGACCAGTGAAGAGATCAGTGATGCGGTATTGAATAGACTGAAATTAAAATTTTCTAATTGCTGGAAAATGCTGAAGGTATAGGAAAAGTGTAAACAAACTGCCAGCCAGGCTAGGATAATAGATAGTGTGCCTGATTCGTTTTTTACTGCATCTTTAATCAGTAATGCTGTGCTGATTATATAGCAGCAAATGCTGATGATGCCTAATATCAAGGGGGTCATAAGTTTATTTGTCCTTTATGATCGCGAAAAGGCAGGTGCTCTTAATATATGGTGATATTAAGGGTTTACAGTAGCAGAATCAGCCTTTTGTGCGAAAATCAATCTGTAATTTTATCCACAATGAGTATATTGCTAAATGATATGGTAATATATTGGGCTGATTACGCATAGGATAAAAGTCCTGTGCTGAGTAAATAAAACTAAAGATGCTGATATGTTTGATAATTTAACCGACCGTTTAAGTGGTGCGCTTAAAAATTTAAAGGGCCAAGGAAAGCTTTCTGAAAGTAACGTTAAAGATACTTTACATGAAGTGCGCATGGCTTTACTTGAGGCTGATGTTGCTTTGCCTGTTGTTACTGATTTTATTGAAAAGGTAAAAGAAGGTGCATTAGGAAAACAAGTTCAGAGTAGTTTAAATCCAGGGCAGGCGCTGATTAAGCTTGTTCAATCTGAGCTGGTTAAGGTGATGGGGGAGGCAAATGAAGAGCTGAACCTTAAAGCTAACCCGCCTGCGATTGTATTAATGGCAGGTTTGCAGGGGGCTGGTAAAACCACCACTGTTGCCAAGTTAGGTCGTTGGTTAAAGCAGAATAAAAAGAAAAAAGTCGGTGTGGTTAGTGCGGATGTGTATCGGCCGGCAGCGATTAAGCAATTGCAAACTCTGGCTAATGATCTTGATCTGGTGTTTTTTGACAGTGATGTTTCGCAAAAGCCGGTAGATATTGCCGTTAATGCAATAGAAGCAGCAAAAAAACAATTTCTTGATGTAGTAATAGTTGATACTGCCGGTCGCTTGCATGTTGATGAAGAAATGATGGGAGAGATTAAGGCGCTACATGCGGCAATTAATCCAGTGGAAACATTGTTTATTGTTGACAGTATGACGGGACAGGATGCTGCGAATACGGCAAAAGCATTTGATGATGCGCTGCCGTTGACAGGTATTATTTTGACCAAGGCAGATGGTGATGCGCGGGGTGGTGCAGCATTATCTATCAGGCATATTACCGGTAAACCGATTAAGTTTATTGGTGTGGGTGAAAAAACGGATGCTTTGGAACCTTTTTATCCTGATCGTATTGCTTCTCGTATTCTGGGTATGGGCGACATGCTTTCTCTTATTGAAGAGATTGAGCAGAAAGCGGATAAAAAGAAATCTGAGAAGCTGGCTAGAAAGATCAGTAAAGGCAAGAGTTTTGATTTGAATGACTTTAAAGATCAGTTGTTGCAAATGCAAAATATGGGTGGTGTTGGTGCCATGATGGACAAATTGCCGGGTATAGGTAATGTTTCTCAAGATATGAAAGATAAAGTGGATGATAAGGCATTAGCTCGCCAGATTGCAGTGATAAATTCTATGACGCTTAAGGAAAGACGTTACCCTGATTTAATTAAAGGAAACCGTAAAAAGCGTATTGCTGCAGGTTGTGGGCAGGAATTGCAGGATGTCAGTCGAATTCTTAAGCAGCATAAAATGATGCAGAAGATGATGAAGAAATTTGCTAAAGGAAATATGGCAAATATGATGCGTGGAATCAAGAGTAATATGCGCGGTATGAGAATGTAGTTAGGCAGCTGGCGATAAGTAATCTACCCTGATTGCGCAGGATTTTTATTTGTATTCAACTAACACATGGATGTGCAAGTGTCGCTTGAAGCAGGATGCTGGTATGACCATAGCCAGCTATGCTAATGTTTCCACCTCCCTTAAGTCCGCCCTACAATCATATAAAGCACATTTAATTTACCTTTAATTCCCTCAGTTTTTAATTTTACACTTCACTTATTTGAAAAATCGCGTAGAATAGGCGGACTGAATTTTGATTGAATGTTTTTTTAAGGTATTTACATGGTAACTATTCGTCTTGCAAGAGGTGGTGCGAAAAATCGTCCATTTTATCACGTTGTTGTCACAGACAGCAGAAACAGCCGTGATGGTCGTTATATTGAGCGATTAGGTTTTTTTAATCCTTTTGCACGTGGCCAGGAAGAAAGATTACGTTTAGAAGATGAGCGTATCGCATATTGGAAATCTGTGGGAGCACAGCCATCTGAGCGTGTTGCAAAACTGATTAAAGACGCAGCTAAAGCTGCTGCATAAACATTTTGCCTGAGTGTGAGCTCATTAGCGTTGGTGAAATATCTGGCGTATTTGGGATTAAAGGATGGCTTAAAGTTTATTCACTGACAGATCCTAGAGAGAATATTTTAACGTATTCTCCTTGGCTTATAAAAAAAGGTAATGAGACTAAGGAAGTCGTAATTGTTGATGGAAAGCGTCAGGGTAAGACAGTGGTTGTCTGTATAGAAGGTGTTTCTGACAGAGATGTTGCAGCAACTTATAGCGGTTGGAAAATTTATATTAAAAGAAGCCAGTTGCCTGAAACTGAAGAAGGCGAGTATTACTGGGCTGATCTTGTTGGTTTGCGTGTAGCAACAGAACTAGGTGTTGAGTTAGGTAAGGTAGATCATCTTATTGAGACCGGCGCTAATGACGTGCTGGTTGTTATAGATGGCGAACAAGAGCGATTAATTCCATTCTTGCAAGGACCAACCATTAAAAAAATAGATCTTAAAGACAATTTGATGATTGTCGATTGGGATCCTGATTTTTGATTGTCAGAATTGCGCTTTGATTTAGCATTTGTATGCGATTTGATGTGATCACGCTGTTTCCAGAGATGATTCTGGAAGGCTCCGGGTATGGTGTTACAGGTAAGGCAATAGAGCAAGGCGTTGTTGGCTTGTCGGTCTGGAACCCAAGAGATTACACCTGTGACAAACACCGTACTGTCGATGATAGACCTTATGGCGGTGGCCCTGGCATGGTGATGAAATACCAGCCACTTTGTGATGCGGTCAAAGATGCAAAAATAAATAACAGAAATACAGCAAGTAAAGTTGTTTATTTAAGTCCGCAAGGAAAACAGATTACTCAGGAATTGTTGTTAGAAGCCAGTCAGGCATCTCAGTTGATCTTGGTTGCCGGACGTTATGAAGGAATTGATGAACGCTTTATTGATGCTGTATGCGATGAGGAATGGTCGCTAGGTGATTATGTCATCAGTGGAGGAGAGTTAGCTGCTTTGGTAGTTATAGATGCAATAACACGATTAATTCCAGGGGTTTTGGGCGATGAGGAATCAGCAAAGCAGGATTCTTATATGGATGGTTTGCTAGATACGCCACATTTTACCCGGCCGGAACAAGGCGAGTTAGGTTCTGTCCCTGGTGTATTGCTGAGTGGAAATCATAAGGCAGTAGATCGTTGGCGACTAAAGCAGGCATTAGGTCGAACGGCCTTAAGACGACCGGATCTAATGAAGGTTAAAAAATTAAGTACAGAGCAGGAAGCTTTGTTAAAAGAGTTTAGGAATGAAGAATAAGTGTCGGATTGAGTCTTTATATTCCTTGTTGTAAAGTTGATGTTTAATTGGGTGTGGTAATGACAAATATTATTGATGTATTAGAAGCAGAACAGCTAAGAAAAGATATCCCTGATTTTAGTCCAGGTGATACTGTCGTTGTTCAGGTTAAAGTAAAAGAGGGTGAGCGTGAGAGATTACAGGCCTATGAGGGTGTGGTAATTGCAAAGCGTAACCGTGGATTAAATTCTGCTTTTACTGTGAGAAAAATTTCTCATGGTGTTGGTGTTGAGCGTGTTTTTCAAACGCACAGCAAGCTAATTGGTAACATTGAAGTTAAGCGTCGTGGTTCTGTACGTAGGGCTAAGTTGTATTACCTACGCAACCTGACGGGTAAAGCGGCTCGTATTAAAGAAAAATTGGGTTGATCTGGTTTCTCTTTTGGAAAAAGGCAGCTAAATAGCTGCTTTTTTTTTGCTCTGACTTTTTTATCAGGGTATCATCCTAGAAAAATCAGTTGAGTACGAATTTTGTGGAAAATCTGGGCGAGGCAGAAAAATGCTCCTGCATTTTCTACATTCAATACATCCATGTATTTCAAAGACAAAAAATAGTGCGTAGATAAAGCTTCCGCATCCTGCTTACGCCCCTTACCTACTTCCATGTAGGCAATGGCCATAGTCCTTATCAAGCGCTATTCTGCAGAATTTTTCGTTCAGATTTCTTCACAAAATCGTGAAGCGGTTTCATCTCACCAAACGGGTGACTGGTAAAAGCTTTGGACACAATTAATATACAACAAGTTACGTACAAACCTAGCGGTCAACTGATTTTTCTAGGTTAAAAGTGTGTTCCTCATGGTATTGGCGTGGCGTCGACCTCTAGTTCCCATGCTTCGCGTGGGAATTCATACAGGAACGCTCTGCGTTCCGTGACGTAGAACGTCACTAACTGCATTCCCACGCAGAGCATGGGAACGAGTTTTGGGTGGTTTGTTTATTGTTGGCTGCCTTCTCTATTTTTCAACACTTAACGGTGACATAGCCTTTTTTTGCTCTGTCCATTGTCATTTGTAGTTTTATGCCCGTGCGCACACCCAAACATCTACCCGTGAAACACCCGCTTTTTTTAATACCTTTGCCAGTTCGTTGGTGGTAGATCCTGTTGTCATAACATCATCCAGTATTGCAATATGTTGAGCTTTAATTGCTCGTTTGACAGTAAACGCATTTCTAATGTTTTTATCTCGTTGTTTGGCGGGTAAGTCGATTTGATGTGGCGTATTCCGGTTCCGAATGCAGGATTGTATATCTATAGGAATATTGAGCTGCCTGGAAAGGACTTTGGCAATTTCAATGGATTGATTAAATCCACGTTCCTGGTATCTTTGTTTGTGTAAGGGTACAGGTAAAATTAGCTCAGGTATTTCTGCTGTTATTTTAAGCTGTGTTGCTAACAGATAGCCAAGCAAGCGGGCATTTTGATATTGCCGGTTAAATTTTAAGGTAGCAATTAAATAGCGAATGCTACCCTGATGTATAAAGGGTGCATGAGTTTCATCAAAGGCGGGGGATTTGCTTAAACAGCGTCCGCAGAGTCGTGGTGTCGAGCTTGCTGTTGCAAAGGTTTCTGCACATTTATAACAACAGTGAATGTTTCTCTGCAGGTCTGTCATACATCCCTGACAAATGTCTTGCGAATCAACCCCTGTGTTTCCACATAAGATGCAAGTAGGCGGAAGCAGGTAATCCTGTATAATATTGAGCCAGTTGTTTACCATTATTGTTTAACCAGGTTGACAAGTCACTTTAAATATAGAGATTAATCGAATGTCTGCAAATCCCAATATAGATCATATTTCATCAACAGCACAATTAAATGCTGCTGGCTTCATAAGAAACGACTGGCAGTTAGACGAGGTGAAAGCGTTATATGTTTTACCCTTTAATGATCTTCTCTTTAAAGCACAAACTATACATAGAGAAAACTTTGACCCTAATGAAGTCCAGGTTAGTAGTCTATTGAGCATAAAAACCGGCTCTTGCTCTGAAGATTGTGGTTATTGTCCTCAAAGTGCGCGTTATGATTCTGATTTAACACCTGAAGCGTTAATGCCAGTGGATGAGGTTATTAAATCAGCTCAATTAGCTAAAGATCAGGGTGCCTCACGTTTTTGTATGGGAGCAGCATGGCGTAGTCCAAAAGATAAAGATATTGAACGTGTTGTAGAGATGGTTCAAGGTGTCAAGGCGTTGGGCATGGAAACCTGTGTGACTTTAGGTATGTTGACGGATAACCAAACTAAAGCCTTAAAGGAAGGTGGGCTGGATTATTACAATCATAATCTGGATACCTCGGAAGATTATTATTCTGAAGTGATTACTACCCGAACTTATCAGGATAGACTGGATACTTTGGCACGAGTCAGGGATTCGGGCATTAATGTCTGTTGTGGTGGCATAGTCGGGATGGGTGAGTCTGATGATGACCGGGCTAATTTGCTGATTGAATTAGCTAACTTACCAAAACACCCAGAAAGTGTACCCATTAATATGCTAGTTCAGGTTGAAGGGACACCTTTACAAGGCACTGAATCGTTAGATCCTATCATCTTTATCAGAACGATAGCTGTTGCCAGAATTTTAATGCCTCAATCCAGAGTGCGTTTATCAGCAGGTAGAAAAGAAATGTCTGATGAAATGCAGGCCTTGTGCTTTTTTGCAGGAGCAAATTCAATTTTTTATGGCGATAAACTGCTCACTACAGACAACCCGATGACGAATCATGATTTAGCTCTATTTGATCGTCTAGGCTTGCATTCAGGCGGTTCTAGCTACGCTTAATGAGTTCTTCATTTTCTAATTTAGCGCATGAGTTAGAACAAATAAAGCTGCAGAACCTTTATCGTTCCAGACGCCTTATCTCATCACCTCAAGGAGTAGAAATAGAAATAGATGGTCAACAGGTCATCAATTTTAGTAGTAATGATTATTTAGGTTTGGCAAATCATCCTGAGGTAATTAATGCCTTTAAAAAGGCAACGGATGAATATGGAGTGGGTAGTGGTTCTGCACATTTGATTTGCGGTCATAGTCGTAGTCATCAAGCCCTGGAAGAGGAGTTGGCTGATTTTACCGGGCGTGATAGGGCTCTGTTGTTTTCAACAGGTTATATGGCAAATATCGGTGTTATTTCTGCTTTGTTGAATCGGGGAGACCAGGTTTTCGAAGATCGTTTAAATCATGCCTCATTATTGGATGGTGGCTTGCTCTCTGGGGCAAAATTTAAAAGATACAGACATAGTGATATAAATGATCTGCAAAGAAAAATGCTGCATACAGAAGGGCGCAAATTAATTGTGACGGATGGTGTTTTCAGTATGGATGGTGATTTGGCTGTGTTGCCTGAATTAACACGTCTGGCTAAGGATGAAAATGCGTGGCTAATGATTGATGATGCACATGGAATAAGTGTGTTAGGAGCAACTGGCGGCGGTATTTTGCAGCATTATGGTCTAACGCAACAGGATGTTCCTGTATTAATGGCAACTCTGGGTAAAGGTTTCGGAACATTTGGTGCCTTTGTTGCCGGTTCCGAGATTTTAATTGAAACATTAATTCAAAAAGCCAGAACTTATGTGTTTACTACAGCAATGCCTGCTGCTGTTGCAGAAGCTACGCGAACCAGTCTTAAACTTGTTATTACAGATGGTTGGCGTCGAGAAGTGTTAAGGCTCAGGCTTGAACGTTTTCGTTCGGGCGCAGAACAATTGGGACTAAAGTTGATGCAAACGGATTCAGCGATACAGCCTGTATTAATTGGAGATAGTCAGAGAGCAGTTGATATCAGTAATGATTTATTAAAACAGGGTTTTTTAGTCAGTGCCATTCGTCCGCCCACTGTTCCGAAAGGCGAGGCGAGATTAAGGATTACCTTTTCTGCGAATCACCGGGAGCAACATGTTGATCAGTTACTGGATGCATTGGATACAGTTGCTTTATGATAAAAATTCATCAAGAAGTCTACGGACAAGGTAGGCCGATCGTAATGATTCATGGCTGGGCTATGCATACAGGAATTTGGCGAGAATTCGCTCAGCAACTGGCTCAACATTATCAAGTCACTTGTGTGGATTTACCTGGACATGGTTTAAGTGAAACCATTGAACCTTATACTTTGGATCAAATCAGTGATGCTTTAATTGAAGTCTTGCCGGAAACTCCCTTTACTATACTGGGCTGGTCACTAGGGGCTTCAGTCGCACTGACTATGGCCAAGTACTATTCACAACGAATTGACTCATTAATACTGTTGGCAGGAAACCCCCGGTTTGTGGAAGATAGGGGCTGGGTAGGAATGCAACCAAAACTGCTGGAAGATTTTGCCAATAATTTGCAGTTAAATTGTGCTGCCACTTTAGTGCGTTTTTTAGCTCTACAAGTTAATAGTCTGCCAGATAATAAAAACCTTTTAAAACAACTTAAAAAATCGATACAAGAATGTGAGGTCCCTGCAGAAAATGTATTGCAAGGCGGTCTGGACATTCTTATGAATGAAGATTTGCGTGGTTATTTAACATCGTTAAGTTGTCCGATAAATATAATTCAAGGTGATAAAGATGCTTTGGTTCCAGTACAGACAGTTTGGGATATGCAAAAAATACAACCGGCCTGTGAAATTAATATTATTTCTGGAGCAGGGCATGCGCCGTTTTTGTCTCATCAATCAGAAGTGATTGAAATAATATCCCGTTTTCTATGAGCGCTGTTA
>Ga0256847_1001274_pt1 | contig 13241 bp, 10 predicted proteins | sample TeddybearmetaG_FD_189099 | JGI IMG/M metagenome (GOLD analysis project Ga0256847, IMG submission 189099) | Hydrothermal vent microbial communities from East Pacific Rise, Pacific Ocean - Teddybear | ecosystem: Environmental > Aquatic > Marine > Hydrothermal vents | place: Pacific Ocean: East... | reverse complement strand
TGAGCAAAATATCAGTAGATTCCTGATAAAACAATGCAGCAATGACGCTTTTTTTGATTAATTTAAGAATGCACTTACCGTGTGTTATGTTCTGACATGGACAGTTTTAGCATATCGGTTCATAATAATAACTGATACAATATTAATTATTCAGTTATTTTGTTAGTAGACATTCTACCGGTAGATATTTTCCAGAAAGCGAATATTTCGACCTATCCATAGCCCTCTCCTTCAACGTAGAGTGAATATTACATCCCTTAACGGACTTTGAACATGGAAAAAACTTACATTTCTGCACAATCATTGCTGGATATGTCATTTCGTCTTGGCATCGACATTTTAAAAAGCGGATTTAAACCAAAGTTTATCGTCGCTGTTTGGCGAGGTGGAACACCTATTGGCATCGCGGTGCAGGAAGTCATGGATTATTATGGCGTTAAAACAGATCATATTGCAATCCGAACCAGTAGTTACGTTGGCATGCAGCAACAAAAAGAAGTTAATGTTCACGGTCTTGAATATATTATTAACAACATAAACGCCGAGGATAGTTTGCTCATTATTGATGACGTTTTTGATAGTGGTCGCTCAATAGAAGCGCTATTAAGAGAGCTTCGCCATACCTGTCGTAGAAACACGCCCAACGTGATCAAAGTAGCTACTGTGTACTATAAGCCCAACAAAAATGTCACTAGCATTAAACCTGATTTTTATATCGAGGAAACCGATGATTGGCTCGTTTTTCCACATGAACTAGTGGGCTGTACCGCAGATGAGATTAAGAACAGCAAAAATGTAGACCTACCGGAATTAGACCTCTAACTTTTGAACATTTATTTCAAACCATCAAGTTCATGTTTGCAATTAAGCAACAATGGACTTGCGCGCTGTTGGTTTATTTTTGGTTTGTTTTGGTTGTGTGCCATCTCCCCCGCTATCGCTTCTGAAAATGAAAAAGTATCAACTATTATCTACGCAAAGATACTTAATCAGGGATTGATCGAACCTTTTGAAAATCCACTAATAAACTTCGGTAGACAAAAAAACTTTGAGCCTTCCGCAGTTTATCTAGTAAATAACAATGTATTTTTGATTAACGATCGGCCACTTCCAGAAGAGTTCCCTTCTCCATTAATTGGTTTTTCAAAAGAACATTTAAACTTAGAAATCATTAAGAAAGATTCAATTTTCTCTGTAACCTCAGCAGTCATCAATAGTGCAATGAAAATTGAAGCGGCAACACAATCATTTGACAAACAATTGACATTTGCTTCTGCGAGCTTTAGCTATTTTATTGAAAATGAACCCGAAAAAGATGCCTACAACTCCATCCTATACTGGTCTTCTGATGAACCTGGTAATGCTAGAATATTTAATCCTAGTGTTAGGTCCGGAGTTAAGTCCTCTCTCAGTTTACGTAAAAAAATTAAAGATACGTTGAAATCGACTCTATTTCCTAACGGACCTAATTATTTTAAGGTTGAAGGGCTGGCTTATTTACCCGAGAACAAACTAGCTTTTGGGATCCGAAGTTTGGGTGCAGATTATGATAGTTCTACCTATCAATTTATTATTATTACGGCAGATATTAATTCAACACCTCTGAAAACTGAAAGAGCTTTAACACTGTCTAATTTCGAATTGTTGTATCGGCAAGATAATAAACACTTCAAGAAGCATCAAAAATATATTCAACACGAGATTGGTATTAGTTCCATAGAGTACGACTTCAAAAGAAACGGGTTCTTTATTCTCACTTCGTTTGAGGATGATGATGATAATATGGGAGCTTACTTATGGTTTTACCCTGATAATAAAGTTCCTCAACTAGTTTTTAGCAAAAAACAACAACCATTAATATTCAAACACAAAGCTGAAGCTTTCATACTGTTGGATGAGCAGACATTACTGGTTATTCATGATGATGATCGTGAAGAACTAATGGTAGATACTGGGCGTAGCCTAATTAAGAGAGACACCAATCAAGGTGTCTTTTCAATTGTCCGTTTGGAAAATTAATAGAGGAGCCCTCACTCAGTATTCACCCACCCCAATTTTAATTCAGCTTTAGATCTCTAGCCAATAACTTAAATACATCTTCAGGGTTGTCGACATGAACTATAATTGACTCGACTTCATGCCGTTTAATCGTGCCACGTTTAATCATATCTTCCAAACGATCATACAAACTTTGCCAATGCATTTTTTTACTACCAACAATGTAAATTGGTACAGGTGTTAATTGGCCACTTTTAATTTGTTCGATAGTTTGAAATATTTCCCATTCGGTACCAGTTCCACCAGGCGCAAAAACCATTGCGGCGGAATGCATAATCATAATACCCTCTCTCGCGGCAACACTGGTAAAAATTAAACCATCAGAAATAATCGTTTTTGCTTTTTTCTTGCTCGACTGATATTGCCAAAATGCTTTGCTTGCATCTCCTCCTTCTTTTTTGCGAGAAGGTCCATAATAGGTCGTGTAACCAATGCTAGGGCCGCCTGCTTTGGTTGCGCCTCGACTACCTGCTTCCATTATTCCAGGGCCTGCGCCGGTCATTATCGGATAGGTTTTTCCGTATGCTTTTGTCCATTGGTAAGCTAGCTTATAAATTTGTTGATACAGCTTATCGTTTGCTTGATTAACATCAGAATCGTCCAGTTGGTTTTTTTCCCCTATTCGTGAGCTGCCGAGGATCGAAACAAATCGATTGGGGTATTTGTTTTTTATGAATTGCTCAGCACAATAATAATCGCGAGTAAAATCCTCGACTGATAAATTGTTCTCTACACCTTTATATACTCCGGTATAGCTGGCATTGTCGATTGTACTAACACAGTCTTCATTTAGGCTCTTGGCGGCAACTGATGTTTGCAGCAACAAAAGAATAATTATTGAAATCGATATAGATGTATTTCTCATTTTTTACCCTTAATCAAAGAATTAAACTTGTAGGTTGAGTAGAGTGTCGCGAAACCCAACAGTTTTATTTGTTAAATCATGGCTTTTTTGATTTTTATTCTGCCTGATTTGTGCACCATTAATGCACACCTAAAAAAGCATATTTAATAATAAAAATCGCCGCCATCACTAACACAGAAATGTTTGCCTTAGTGATTTTCCCGGCCAGTAATTTCAATAAAGCATAAGTAATTATGCCAAAACCAATACCGTCGGCAATGGAAAAAGACAACGGCATAATCACCATAGTAACTACCGCAGGCACATATTCTGTCATATCTTCCCAGTCAATATTGGTGATGTTTCGCATCATTAAACTTGCTACAAAAAGCAACACTGGAAAGGTGGCATAACTTGGTATAGAACTAACTAATGGTGCAAAAAACAAGCTTGCTAAAAATAACATGGCAACCACAACCGCTGTCAATCCGGTTCTACCACCGGCATTTACACCAGCGGTACTTTCTATAAAACTCGTAACCGGCGACGTCCCTATGACTGAACCCGCTAACATGGATGAGCTATCAGCCAATAGCGCCTTATCTAATCGAGGTAGTTTTCCATCTTTATCCAGCAGATTTGCTGCATTAGCAACGGTCACTAAAGTTCCAGCAGTATCGAACATGTGTACAAACAGAAAGGCTAACACAATACCCGTCATGCCCAAGTTAAAGGCTCCAGCAATATCTAACTCAGCAAATGTCGTAAGACTGGGAGGCATAGACACTACTCCGCCAAAGTCCGATATTCCTAAAGTAACGCCTATAATTGTCGTCGCAATAATACTGAGAACGATGGCCCCGGGAATTTTTCGGATTTCTAAAGTGGCAATCATCAAAAAACAAAATATCGAAAGCAAAACAGTTGATTGACTAATATCGCCTAAAGTGACCAGAGTTGCAGGATGATCAACAACCAAATTCATTTTTTGTAAAGCAATAATCGCTAAAAACAAACCAATACCGGCAGCAATGGCCATTTTTTGAGATCGCGGGATCGCGTTAATGATCCATTCTCTGATTGGTAAAACGCTCAATATAAAAAATAGTACACCAGATAAAAATACTGCGCCAAGCCCCACTTGCCAACTGTACCCTTCTCCTAATACCACGGTGTAGGTAAAAAACGCATTGACTCCCATACCAGGAGCTAGTGCAATCGGATAATTAGCCACAACACCCATTGCAAAAGTCCCCAATGCAGCGGCGAGGCAAGTGGCAACAAAAGCGGCACCAGGATCAATGCCCGCTTGAGACAAAATTTGTGGATTAACAACGATAATATATGCCATGGTCAAAAAAGTCGTAAGCCCGGCAATGACTTCTGTGCGTACCGTGGTTTTGTGTTCCGTTAGTTTAAAATATGAATCCAACATTTTATGTTCCTTTTGTTATTTTTTATTCTTGTTTTAGCTTTAATGGTCTTTATTTTAACTCACTAATTATGCAATTCATCTAACGATGGTGAACGACTATTCCAGGTCAATAACAACAGCGCCATTCCAATAAAAGCTGCCGCCAAGTAAAAATAGATAACATAATCCCAGCCCCAGCGTTCAGAAATCATTCCAGTTCCATAATTGGCTATAAAAGCACCGATATATCCAAATAGTCCTGTTAGACCCACCGCAGTTGCCGCCGACTTCTTAGTCGCAAAATCAGCTGCTGCAACAGCGACTAACAACATTGGGCCATGCACAAAAAATCCGACAGCGAACAACGTTGCTGCCATTAAAAAAGCACTTTGCGCAGGCACGTATAAAATAGCAAATACAGACAATACAAGCAGCGCCATAAATATAACTGATACTCGCCCGCGGCGTCCTTCAAATATAGTATCCGATAACCAACCCGCGACAATTGCACCGGCTATCCCTGCAATCTCAAAAATTGCGGTTGTGTTTGCCGATTCGATGATTGAAAGGCCCCGACTCTCTTTTAAAAAACTGGGCGCCCAATCAAGCAATCCAATTCGAACAATATAAATAAATAAGTTTACCAAACTCACTAACCAAATAAGCTTGTTTGTTAGTACATATTTGACAAATAATTCTTTGGCAGACTCTTTGATTTCCTCTTTTTGCTCACTCAGATCTACTTTGCCATCATTGAGCAAAGCTTCCTGATAAACTTCTATGCTCGGAAGTCCGACGTCTTCTGGCTTGTCTCTAAGCCTGTTAATTAGAAAAAAAGCATAGACTAAAGCAAAGGCAGCCGGGGCAAAAAAGACAGAGCGCCAAGTCTCAAAATAGGCAATCAAATATCCGCCAGCTGATAAAATAACTGCGGCGCCAATATGGTGGGACATATTCCATATTCCCCATTGTTTGCCTATTTCAGCAGAACTAAACCACTGTGTAATCAACCGACTGCAAGGCGGCTGACCCATGCCTTGAAAAATATTGTTAATGATCCAAAACAGAGCGAAAAAACTAGTCACTGACAAACCTAAAAATGCGCTGGTAGTCTCCGTAGTAAAACCTAAAATAACGGTCAATAAAGCAGAAAGTAACAGACCTATGCCCATAATATAGCGAGCACTAAAATTATCGACCAAAACTCCGCTGGAAAATTTAGATATGCCATAAGCGATGGAGGCAAAACCGATCGCAGCACCAAATTCTTCTTTGCCTATACCAAACTCTTCACGAATATAAGGATTAGCAACCGACAAATTTTTACGGATAAAATAAAACACCGCATAGCCCGTCAAGATCGAAAACATGATCCTTTTACGCCAATATGGATATTCGCTAATCGGTATGTTGGTGCTGGCATTGCTCAAACTACTACTCCTTATTAACCTAACACGATGATTCTAGATACTCGTCGATTTCAGTTAAGTGTTTTTGTTTTTCATCATCTGATAAGAAAGAACCAATAAAGCTGTTTTTGGCTAGTTGAATAACTTGTTCTTTGCTTAATCCTAACTTTTCACTCAAGGCATGATAATTATCATTAATATAACCACCAAAATAGGATGGATCATCAGAATTAATCGTAGCTAACAAACCATGTTCTAACATACTAATCATCGGGTGATCAGCCAAATCCGTCACCACACATAATTTAAGATTCGAAAGCGGGCAGACAGTTAACGCTATTTGCTGATCGCGTAGTTTTTTGATGAGCGCCTCTGACTCTAATGCTCGATTACCGTGATCTAAACGATCTATTTTCAGTATGGACAAGGCTTCTTCCACATACTCAGGAGGCCCCTCCTCTCCAGCGTGAGCGACAAGCTTGAGCCCTAAAGATTTTGCTTCGGCAAACACATTTTTAAACTTAGCCGGCGGATTTCCTACTTCAGAAGAATCAAGACCCACACCATCAATCATTTCTAAATGCCCTTTTGCCTCGTTTAAAGTATCAAAGGCATCTTGCTCACTCAAATGACGAAGAAAACACATGATGGTTTTATAGCTAATCCCAAACTGGGTAAAACCATCCTGTAATGCTCGATTAATTCCAGCTATCGCCGTGGCAAAACTTATACCTCTCTCGGTATGACCTTGGGGATCAAAAAATATCTCAACGTGCCTTACATTATCCTGTTGACATTTTGTCAAATAAGCCATGGTTAAATCATAGAAATCTTGCTCTTCGATCAAAACACTCATGCCAGCATAGTAAATATCTAGAAAATCTTGCAATTGAGTGAAATCATAGGCCTGGCGGATTTCTTCCACCGACGAATAAGGCAAAGTTAAATTATTTCGCTTTGCCAAACTAAACATTAATTCGGGTTCTAAAGAGCCTTCAATGTGTAAATGCAGTTCTGCTTTTGGGATGTTATTGATTAATTTAGTTAGATCTGACATGGCTTCCAGCTGAAGTTGAGATTTTTTTATTATAAAGTGTATACAAGAGATTCGTCCTGACTATCAAGTCAAGTTAGCAAAGCTTAACATACCTTTGTGATTTATTGAATGCTCGAATGGAATCGTATATATCTGAGATAAAATCACTCCCGAATGTTGTCTAATCCATATACCTGAGTAAGGAAAATTTCAATTAATTTTCGTAATTCCAACTTGGTTGTCCTTGACTAACAGCCTTTTCAATGTTGTACAAGTGGAGTTGGGGTTGTTTACATTCTCGACCCGCCGAAAAGTGACTAGCAAATTATTTTGACTCACGTCACAAAGGGCATAGCCCCGCACTCTATTTTCAAAGAAAACTAATGGTAGATTTTCAGATCGAACCGCTTGTTGATATCGCTTATTTCCACCACCACCTGAGGATATCGAGGTAGTGACAAACTCGGTTATTAATGGTGGGGAGTTAAAATCGGTAGCCACTCTATTAACGATTCCCGCGTAAAAAGCATGGATATCTCCTCCTATTGCAATTGGATTTGATATGTTTTTAGATGCTACCCAGTCCAATATTCTTTGGCGCGATTCAGGAAAGCTATCCCAGCCATCATGGTTATATCCAATAGTAGGCCCCGCTTTGATATCCATGGGAGCCATAATGGTTGACTGAATTATTATGTTCCATTTAGCACCGTAAGCGCCTAGGCTTCGCTTTAGCCAGTTTTCTTGTTTTTGCCCTAACATTGATTTGTTTTTTGTTTTTGAGTTAGGAAAATCTCGATATTGACGACAATCTAGTAGGCTAAACTGTATTAAATCACCTATCACATTATTTTGATAAATTTTAACATTCGAATCGCGTAATTTAGAAGAAAGGCGGATGGGCATGTTTTCGTAATAAGCTTTGAACGCGGCAGTTTTGCGTTCTATGAAAGAAGTATCTTTGGATGTTAAACCAGAAAAATCACCTCCCCAGTTATCGTTAACCTCATGGTCATCCCAGATCACTAACCAGGGACATACCGCATGGGCTTTTTGCAAACTCTTATCTTTTTTATAACGGGTATATAAACTGCGATAATCTGCTAGTGAAAAAGCTTCAGCAACTGGAATTCTTCGGTCACCACCGATATATTCTTTTTCGTAAATGTAGTCGCCCGCGTGTATTATCAGGTTAGGTTTTTTTAAAACAATATCATTGTACGCAGAAAAATAACCGCCTGAAATATCTTGGCATGAGACAAAGGCAAATCTGAAATTTTCAATTTTTTCAGCGACCAATGGAGAGGTAACACCTCTACCTATTGTGCTGTAATATCTACCCACATGAAATTGATAAAAATATTCTTTATTATGTTCTAATTCCGAAACATCAACATGTACGGCATGCGCGTTTTCTGGTTTTGCAAAAAACTGGCCAGATTGCGCTGTTTTTTTCATTGATTTATCGGTGGCTACTTTCCAATTAACCAAGATTGGCTTTTGTGGTGAACTTTGAAGATCATACTCAGAAAATACTAGCCGTGTCCAAATAACAAATCCATCAGAAACTGGATCACCCGAAGCAATACCTAGCTTAAAGGGGTTTTCAAATTTGGAAGGGATTGATTTTAAGTATCCAGATGGGAGTTTGCAACTAGATATTAATAAACCACTTGCTGCTATGCTTGAAGCGAAAGCTAATAGTCTTCTACGAGTTAAATTTATATCCAAGACCAAACCTCACATAATTAGTGTTTATTAGTCGTTTGTTTAGCGGTGCTTCCTTTACGCTTAGAACACGACGTTGGTTGAATAACAGACGTCAGGTTCATTATAAACTAAAAATCATAACTAATTTCAGCACCATATAATCTTGGTTCATTAACAAACCCAGTTAAGTTATTAAAATCAATGGCTCCAATTAAGTTTTCTTCATTAGTCACATTTCTTACGAATAGTGCTGCTTCAATACCTGATTGAAAATCCCTGTAGCCAACACGTACACCACCAGAGTAGTTCTTATTACTGTAGAACTCCTCTGACTCATATAGAAAGAAATTTGTTTTACCCTGAACGGACCAGTCGGTAAAGAAAAACAATTCAGCATCACCGTTCATTGGAACCGTGTAACTTGCGGAAATAGAGTAAATCCATTCAGGAGCTTGTGGGAAAGAGTTTCCGTCAATTAGTGCTCTAGTCCTTCCATCAACCAAAACGATAGGATCTGTTACTGTACAACCACCTGTGCAAGAAGAGACCAATAAGTCTTTGTCCTTTATTTCTGTATGGTTGATACTTGCACCCATAGTGATTAACAGGTTATCTGTGAGCAGGTAGGTTGCATCAATTTCTATGCCTTTTCCTACACCCTTGTTTGCATTAATTAATTGGTTGAAGTTGCCTGCACCGCCAATCGCTGTGAACTGTTGATCATCAATTTCATAATAATAAGTTGAGGTATTTAAACGAAGACGATCATCTAATAATAATGATTTTATACCAATGTCTAAAGAATTGGCGACTTCCGATTTTGCAGTTGTACTGCTGTTAGTAAATAGCAGCCGCCCTTGAATAGACGGTGCTCTGTAGGCATTTGCGAGTCTTGCGTAAACCATTACATCCTCGTCAAGATCATAGTTTGTACTAATATCCCAACTCAAATGCTCGTCACTTTCCTTTTCAAAAGCATTGATTGGACCTAAAAACCCTAGAGGTCGAGTTCCAACAAATTCTTTTTCATCGTTTGAATATCTTAAACCCGCGGTAACTCCGAGTTTATCTGATAACTCATAATTAACCTGGCCGAAAAGAGCCCAGGCTCGACTTGACTGAGTTGTAATCGCAATGATGGTCGGATCAGGATTACCAAAGCCATTCCACGCAGCGCTATCGACGGTAAATTCATCATCAAAATAGAATAATCCGAACTGCCAGCCTAGCTCAGTATTTTGATTACTCGATAATCGTAACTCTTGAGTGGTTTGAGATAAATCTGAATCTAATGAACCTGTTTCTGAAGGGAAAGGTATAAAACCCGTATTTGCGGTTGCGCCAACACCGGCCCCACCGTCTACGTCATTGATACCATTGCTACTACCGGTAAAATGGCTCGTAATTGACGTTAAAGAATAACCACCAAAATCATATTCCAATTTAAGAGTACTGCCAGAGGTCTTGACTTCAGATGTATTATTTCTACCTCCATCATAGTAGACAGTATCTCGGTCAAACCGATCGTTCAACTCATTAGAACCGACATCTAGTATATTTGCTCGAAATATAGAGGTTGTACCCTTTAGGCTTCTTGATTGCAAAGTTAGTAGCGATTGAAAGTCTTCGTTTGGTTGATAAAGCAAATGCATTCGTGCAGCCTTTTCGTTGTGCCCACCCAGATCATCACCACTCGAAACAAAGGCGGCGTCATCATTGGCGTTATTTATCCAGTCAGATCGCCTATTAATTTGAGCGGCAACTCGCACAGATACTGTGTCTGAAAGTGCTCCACCAACACCAAAGCTATAAATTTGAGCGCCAAAACTTCCTACAGATGCTGACATGGAACCTTCGAATTCTTCGCTTGGCTTTACTGTTTCAAACTTAATGATCCCTGCAGGAGTATTACGTCCAAACAACGTTCCTTGTGGGCCTCTTAATACTTCGACTTGTTGTATATCAAATAAAGGAAAACCTTTTAACAGAACATTCTCCATAACGACATCATCCATAATTATTGATACCGGTTGCGAAGCGGTCAGGTCAAAATCAACATTTCCTAAGCCTCTAATGTAAAATCTTGGAGCTGTACGTCCACTCGATCCTTCAGCGTAGACACTTGGTATACGTCCTGCAAGTGCTCGTATGTCTTCCCCACCATCAAACATCGCATGAAGATTTTCAGAATCAATTGTAGCTATAGAAATAGGTACAGACTGAAGGTTTTCAGAGGTTTTACGAGCAGTAACGATGATAGTTTCTAACGTTGATTCATCTATACTTTCTGTTTTAACTTCATTTTGCGGATCAAGTTTTGAATCTGCGTCGTTGGTAGTCGGGGTGATTTTTGATTGCTCATCAGTTTTTTTAATTGAGATTGTCCTATCATTAACATAGCTGTAACTTAATTTTGTTCCTTCAAGTAACGATTCGATTGCTTGTTGTTCGGTAAAGGAACCTGAAAGAGATTTTGTTTCTTGGCCCTCAGTGATTTCTGAGAAGAAGACGATTTGTTTACCAAACAAACTTGCTACTTTTTTTAACGCATCTGCGAGAGGCATTGCATCTATTTTGATTTGTAGTTGTTCTTTAGCATCTGAGGTGACGACGTTTTCTGCCTTGGCGATATTCGTCAGCATTAAAAGTAACAGTGATAAGATGATGAGTTTTGAGAAAGCTTTAGTTTGAGTGAATACTGAATTAATTCTCATTTCGTGTCCCTTAAGTTATTATATTATGATTGTAATTATGAAATAGTAATGCACAAAGAATTCGATTTTATCGCCTTTGCACAACCTAAGAGTTCATAAATATAAAATGTGAGTACTCATAATTTCGTTTTATTGCAATTAACTGTACCCAATACCCCAATCATCTACGTCTTACAATGTGAGAACCTTTAGAAAGCCAATGATTCAGCTACAAAATATGAACTTGAAAAGTAACTCTAACAACAGCAACACACAATTTGTCGCCTCTTTATACAAAGAGTCTCATCCAAAATTATTTGGATATTTACTTAAAAGCTTAAGAAGCAAACAAGATGCGCAAGATCTATCACAAGAGGCTTACCTGAGATTGCTCCGAGTAGATCAAGTAAAACTAATCGATAATCCTCAAGCATATCTATTTCGCATTGCTGTTAATTTAATATACGAATTACGAATTAGATCCAATGGAAATAAGGCACTTGTTACAGACTCTTTAGATGATGTAGAAGAATTAATATCGAGTAATGATCCACAGTCAGCTTTTGAAATTTCGGATGCTATAGCCCAGCTCGAAAAAACCGTTAAAGAACTTCCTGCAGTCTATCAATCTATTTTGTTAATGCGTAAACGCGATGGCTTAAGCCACACTGAAATAAGTAAAATACTCAACATTTCTATACATACTGTAAGAAAGTATTTGACCCGAGCGGTTACTGAATGTCGTAAAAGAGCCATTCCGGATAATCACGATGAAAAATAAATCAGTTCAAAATCTAATTATTATGGAAATGGCAGCTGAATGGGCCGTATTAATGGATGAATCAAAACTTTCAGAAAAACAAAACAAAGATTTGGCTCATTGGTTGCTTGAAAGCCCTGTCCATATCAAAGAACTCTTACTTGCTTGCACTTTATTTGATGCGACCGCTAATATAGATCCTAAAAAACGTATATCTCTAGAAGCTTTGATGGATAAGCATTCCTCGATAATCCCGCTCAATACTAAACTAACTGCTGCACTGACGAATTCAAAACGCAAAAGACTCTATAAATTTCCTGCACTCGGTCTAGCAGCTACGGTCCTTGTAAGTTTATTGACATTTACTCTTATTAACAATAACTCATGGTTCAATAATTCTGGTTACACTAAATCCTACGTCACCGCCCGTGGAGAGCAAAGAAATGTCCTATTGGAGGATGGATCGTATATTTACCTAAATACGCTTTCAGAAATTGAAGTAGACTTTAGTTTTGGGTATAGAAATATTTCGCTAAAGCGTGGAGAAGCCATTTTTAAAGTCGCTCATGATACTAATCGACCATTTCGAGTTTGGGTAAAAGATGTGATGATACAAGCCATCGGCACCGAGTTTAATGTCAGAAGAAAAAACGACGCAGTTGAACTGATGGTTATTGCGGGAAAAGTTGCATTATTAAAGGATTTGCTCCCGGAAGATTATAATAATATCGACTTTCTGAATTTAAACACCCAGTCCGCAGATAGTACACTTGGAACAGAGTTGTTTACCGTGGGGCAAGGAGTGTCAATTGATAGTAGTGGTCAGAGTAAGACTAATTTTTCTGCCGATCTAAAGAAGAGAACCTCGTGGATAGCTCAGCAATTAATATTCAGTGAAGACTCATTGACCGATGTAATAATTGAATTCAACCGGTATAACAATGTACAGATCAGCCTCGATGATAATGTTACTGAAAATTTACCCATTACGGGCGTTTTTAATGCACATGATCCAAACTCTTTGTTAGATTTCCTACAAAACTCTGGGAAATTTGAAGTTCGAACCATTAGCCATAATCGAGTTATGATTTTTTATGTGAACTAGCTCTTTATGCCCTTGTACATAGAGCTAAAACTCGCTTCACGGAAATTATGGGGTTAGGTGAATTGACGGTATATTTTTTACCGTTGGTAGACCAAACGAACTCATTAATCTTGGGATTTCTTTCGACGAACTCGACTGTCAAAATATCGTAAATAATTGTTGACCCTCAAAAGGATAATCATTAGAATGCGCCGCTCTTGATGGTTTGCATA
>Ga0256847_1001273_pt1 | contig 13245 bp, 11 predicted proteins | sample TeddybearmetaG_FD_189099 | JGI IMG/M metagenome (GOLD analysis project Ga0256847, IMG submission 189099) | Hydrothermal vent microbial communities from East Pacific Rise, Pacific Ocean - Teddybear | ecosystem: Environmental > Aquatic > Marine > Hydrothermal vents | place: Pacific Ocean: East... | reverse complement strand
CTCTTCAATAGAAAGTCCTGCCTTTGTATTTAGCAACATCAACTCTGTATGCAATGAAATTCCGGGCATGGTTCCCCAAACATCGGTTGCACTTCCAGATAAGTATTTGGCACCGGCTTTATAATAGGTTGGTTCGATAACAGTTGTTTCGTTAGCAATTAAATTAGAGTATGCTGTTTGTTCTTCTTCACCTATATTGTGTTTTCCTGTAATCTTATCGGCTGGTCTATTGATGTCTTCTTCGTCAAGAATTACAGCAACAGGGTCGAGCCAAGGGTTCTTCGATTCGGGTAAATCTAGGTACGACAAACTCATGGTTGGCATGATAAACGAATTGGACGCTGCAAGGTTTTTTGCATGTACTTCGAGTAACGAATCGCCTTTTTTTAACTGAGTTAGATAGGAGTAGTATTGCCATTTCGGACTATCTAAATCGTTTGAAAAAGGTTCGTTTGCAACAGCATTAGCCATATCACGGGGAGCAACATCTAATGAATAACGAGTTGTGTGTACAAAAGCATTAATACCAATTTCCATTCCTTCTTTATAAGTTGTCTTTCCCATTTCACCTATGGTTGCCATCCCAATTGCTTTGGCATGTTCGTAAACCATTTTTGTTTGATTGGGCGTTAATGCATACATCATTAATAACACACGGTAATTGGCATCGTATAAGCTATCGATTGCCATTATTAATGCTTGATCTGTAGTTGGTTCTTCTCCTACTCCTTCTAATCTATATATTTTTGGTGTTGGATTTGCATCGGGAAAATACGGACCGCGGCGGTATCCGTCGACTTCGATTATAGAAGTAATTCCTTTATACAAATATGCATTTGCATAGGCTTGATTATTCATTGTTGCAAAACCGTCAATTAGTCCGGGCATAATGTATTTACCTGTTGCATTAATTGTTTTTTCGGCTACTAAGTCTTTTGGTTTTTCATTAAAACTGCCATAAGAAACAATCATATCTCCTTCAATATATATATAAGAAGATTCAATGATTTCGGTTGTTTCTCCAGGATTAATAAGTGTTGCTTCTTCAATTAAAATACTGCCTAATTTTGGAGTAGGTTTTGGCGAACATGCTGCGAGGGTAATAAAAAGAAATAAAAAATAGTTTTTCATGTTTTATATTATTTCAGCTAAAAGTAATAAAAAAATATTTGCGTAAGTTAAATTTTTAATGAGTTTAAAATTGTCCTAGTTTATATGTATTTTTGAAATCAACAATTTACAAATTCAATATATGAAAAAGACATTTCTATTATTTATAGTATTAATTACACTTTTTTCTTTTGGAACATCTTGTAACGATTCAAAAGAGCAAGCAGAGAATAACTCGTTAGGCAATGTTGAAAAAAACAAAATTGACTTAAAAACGCCAAAAAACATCATCTTACTTATTGGTGATGGAATGGGTTTGAGTCAAGTTTCAGCAAGTCTATACTTTAATGAAAACACACCAAATTTCGAACAGTTTTCGACAATTGGCTTAATTAAAACATCGGCTTCAAATAGTTTAATTACAGATTCTGCAGCTGGTGCTACCGCATTTGCTTCAGGTGTTAAAACCTATAATGGCGCTGTAGGTGTCGATAAAGATTCGGTTTCAGTAAAAACGATTATCGAATTAATTTCAGAAAAAAATATGGCAACAGGGGTTATTTCTACTTCATCAATAACACACGCAACGCCTGCATGTTTTTATGCACATGCTACCTCGAGAAGATTAGCCGAAGATATTGCTGCTTTTTTACCTGCTTCGGAAGTTGATTTTTTTGCCGGTGGCGGATTGCAGTTTTTTAATAATCGCACAGACGGAAAAGATTTAATTGCTATTCTGAAAGAGAACGGATTTGATGTAAGTACAACTTCATTACCTGAAACACTTTCAGAAAAAAAACAAGCAATTTTATTAGCTGATAATGCTATGCCAACCATGCTAGAAAATAGAGGCAATTTTCTTCCAGACGCAACAAAATTAGCTTTAGAATCATTATCTAAAAATGAAGATGGATTCTTTTTAATGGTTGAAGGATCGCAAATAGATTGGGGTGGGCACGCTAATGATTCGGAATATCTTATTACAGAGTTATTAGATTTTGACAAAACACTAGGAGTTGCATTAGACTTCGCAAGAGAACATGGAGACACACTTATTATTGTTACCGCCGATCATGAAACTGGTGGTTTTACATTAGCTTCAGATGGAGATGACTATAATAAAATAAAACCAGTATTTTCGACAGACGGACATTCGGGTACAATGGTTCCGGTTTTTGCTGAAGGACCTGGCGCTTATTTATTTAGTGGCATTTATGAGAATACAGAAATATTTCACAAAATGATGCAGTTATTTTCTGAATAGTTAAACAATTTTAAAAAAACAACAGTAAAATTTTGCTACTTTAGCCATAGAAACATTTTATGAAGTATTTAGCCGATATTGGATCTTATTTTTTAATGCTAAAGACAGTCTTTTCTAGACCAACTAAAGGATCGGTTTTAAGAGAGCTTATTTTTAAAGAAGTAGACGATTTAGTTATTGATTCTTTAGGAATTGTAATTTTCATATCCTTTTTTGTTGGTGGTGTAATCACTATCCAAACGGCTTTAAATATTACCAATCCTTTAATTCCCGATTACCTAGTTGGATTTGCAACTCGTCAATCTATGGTCTTAGAATTTGCACCTACTTTTATTTCAATTATTATGGCTGGTAAAGTGGGTTCATTTATTACCTCTAGTCTTGGTTCGATGCGTGTTACCGAGCAAATAGATGCTATAGAAGTTATGGGTATTAACTCCTTAAACTATTTAGTTTTTCCAAAAATAATAGCTCTTTTATTCTTTCCATTTATTATTGGTATTGCCATGTTTATAGGGATTTTTGGTGGCTGGGTCGCAGGAGTTTACGGTGGTTTTTCTTCCTCAGCAGATTTTATAGAAGGCTTACAAACCGATTTTGAACCTTTTCATGTTGTTTATGCTTTTATTAAAACTTTTGTATTTGCGTTTATTTTAGCAACAGTACCTTCATGGCATGGTTACTTTATGAAAGGTGGTGCACTTGAAGTTGGTAAGGCAAGTACGCGATCTTTTGTTTGGACTAGTGTACTTATAATACTCTCAAATTTTATAATAACTCAACTTCTTCTTAGCTAATGATATCAGTAGATAATTTACATAAAAGCTTTGGGACTGAGCATATTTTAAAAGGGCTCTCAACTACCTTCGAAAAAGGTAAAACCAATCTTATTATTGGTCAAAGCGGAAGCGGTAAAACTGTTTTTTTAAAGTGTCTAGTTGGGCTGTTTAAAGAAGATGAAGGTAGAATATATTTTCAAGACAAGGCTATTCAAGACATGAACGATGACGAACAACGTGATCTTCGAGAAGACATTGGAATGCTTTTTCAAGGAGGAGCTTTATTTGATTCGATGAATATAGAAGACAATGTAATGTTTCCTTTAAAAATGTTTACAAAACAAAAAAAATCTGAAATGCTTACACGTGTTAATGAAGTTTTAAAACGTGTTGATTTAGAAAATGTGAATAAAAAATTTCCTGCCGAAATTTCTGGAGGGATGAAAAAAAGAGTGTCAATTGCTAGGGCTATTGTAAACTATCCAAAGTACCTTTTTTGCGATGAACCAAACTCTGGTTTAGACCCTAAAACTGCCATTTTAATCGACAACCTTATTCAGGATATTACTAGAGAAAATAATATTACTACAGTCGTTGTAACACATGATATGAATTCGGTTATGGAAATTGGTGAAAATATTGTTTTCCTAAAACACGGCAATCTTGTTTGGCAAGGTACTAAGGAAGAAATTTTTAAAACTAACAATAAGGATGTCACAGATTTTGTTTACTCTTCCGATTTATTTAAAAAAATAAGAGAAATACAACTTAATGAATAAGGCTTTATTCAATTAAGTGTTTTATAATCAGACAATTTTATGTAAATTTAGCCCACTAAAACCAAACCTATGAAAAAGATTACAATTTTTGCAATGGCTATATTATGTAGTTCAACCATTTTCTCTCAAGTAACATTTACAAATCACTCTGAATTAATTGGAAGTTATTCAAATCCTGGATCTGAATGCGCTGTCGATATGAACGGAGATTATTTAGACGATTATGTTCGTGTAACTAGCTCTGGAGTTGGAGTAGATTTCCAAAATCCAGATGGCACCTTTAACTCTGTATTCTTTAGTATGTCAATTTCTAACCCTCCAGGTTGGAGTATTGCAGCTGGTGATATGGATGATGATGGATTTACAGATTTAATACTCGGTAATAGCAATAGGGTATCTATTCTTTGGGCAGACTCTAGCGATGGTATAAATATTACTGGCTTTACTGAAGATGATTCAGACAGCACCTATATATTTTCACAACGCTCCAACGTTGTAGATATCGATAACGATGGCGATCTTGATGCATTTGTCTGTCATGATGTAGATGAAAGTCACCCATACAGAAACGATGGCTCAAGAAATTTAACGCTTGACCAATCATTAATACAAACAATCGATATTGCTGGAAACTACGCTTCTCTTTGGGTAGATTACGATAATGATGGCGATACCGACATGTATTTAACAAAATGCCGCCAAGGATCTTCTCCAGGAGATGCTTCTCGAGACAATGCAATGTATAGAAACAATGGAGATGGAACTTATACAGAAGTTGCAGGTTCTATTGGCATGAAAGATAATGCACAGTCTTGGGCTACTGTTTTTGAAGATTTTGATAATGATGGTGATTTTGATGCCTTTACTGTAAATCATGATTTCCAAAATCGTTTTATGCAAAATGATGGAAATGGAAACTTTACTGATATTATTGCAACTACTGGAATTAATGCAAATGACCTTGGAGCTTGGGAAAATCAAGGAGCCGATTTTAATAATGATGGATGGGTAGATATTTTATCTGAATTATCTAGAGAACTTTACCTAAACAATGGCGATGGTACTTTTACAGGTTACGACCTTAATTTTGATGAAGGTGGTATAGGCGATTTTAATAACGATGGATTCCTGGATGTAGTAAGAAGTGGTAATCTTTGGTTAAATGAAGGAAACGAAAATAATTGGGTTAAAATAAACTTAATTGGTATTGAAAGTAATAATAGTGGTATTGGAGCTCGTATCGAAATTTATGGTGACTGGGGCATTCAAATTCGTGAAATTAGATCTGGACAAGGATTTAGCCACATGTCATCGTTAACTGGTCATTTTGGATTAGGAACTAGCGAAACAATCGATAGTATTGTTATCCGTTGGCCTTCAGGTACAGTCGATGAACATTTAGATGTTGATATTAATACAACACAACTTTACACTGAAGGAGAAGTTCTCGCAGTAGATGACTTTGCTTCAAACCAAATTACAGTATTCCCAAATCCAACAAGTGAAAGATTATCTTTTTCTTATAACGGACTTTCAGAAACTCCGGTAAAAATTGTTGATATTAACGGAAGAGTAGTTTTAAATACCATAATCGATTCAGGAAACGGAATAAATGTTTCTTCAATTAAAACTGGAATTTATTTTGTACAACTTGAATTAGAAAATAAAAGTGTAAGTTATAAATTCATTAAAGAATAAAACTAACAACATATAAATAAAAAAGCCGCTCGATTAGAGTGGCTTTTTTATTTATAAACACAACAATGTTAATTCATCTCTCTAACAACCATAGTATCTAATTTTAATTTATACTGAAGCCAGGTAGATAATTTTTTTATGTCCTTTTCTTTTACTGAAACTTCGATTGAATCATTCCATTTAACCATAAATACAGAAAGTGTATCTATTTTATTAAAATTGCTTAAAAGTGTTTTAGAATATTGAATAGATTCTAGATTTTCATAGTTAATATGTGCCTCTTCCGAAATACTTTTAAACGGAATCTGGTCGCGTTCAAGTTTGCTTAATTTTAAAACTTGATCTTCTAAGAAAATAATTTTCTGACTCTGTGTCAATAAATCTAATGAATCTCTCGAACGAAGTTCTTCCATATATTTAATTTCGTCTACATAATCATCTTTAAGAATAGCCTGTATTGGCAATAGCTTTGTTTCATTTAAAGCACTGTATTCATTTAATCGATTTTTTAATATATTTAAAGCCGTTTCAGATATTTGATCTTGACCAAATGTAGTTAATTCAATTATAGAAACTCCTTTATGAATATACTCATAAGTTGCATTTCGCTTAATATAGTTTGCATTTGGCAATGCTTCTAATTCGGTACTAATAAATCGTTTTGCATCATTACTAAACTGATTTTTACTATACACCTTATAAAACGTTAAGCTAGCAGGAATCATAACTAATATTGCTAAAAAAGATGCAACTCTAGAAATCATCTTTCTTCTCTTAGAATTTGCATATTTTATCATCGGAAACCGTAGTACTTTAACTACTAAAAAGGTTGCTAAGGCAATAAAAATTGTATTAATAATAAACAAATACATGGCGCCTCCTGCAAATTGCAATCCTTTCGAATTATGGATTAATGCTTCGGCTAAACCATAACCAACTGTACATAATGGCGGCATTAACGCAGTTGCAATGGCAACGCCAAAAATCACACTCGCTATTGTTCCTTTTTTTGTTCGTGCAATAATTAATGCCAAACCACCAAAAAAAGCAATTAAAACATCTCGAATATCGGGTTGGGTTCTCGATAATAATTCGGAAGATTCTTCACGCAAAGGAAACAACCAAAAGAAAAGAAAAGCTGTTAAAACACTAAGTATAATCATTACTCCAAAATTGATTAATGATTTTTTCAACGTATCAATATCATTAATCGCTATTGAAAGTCCGATACCCAAAATCGGCCCCATTAAAGGTGAAATTAACATAGCACCAATTACAACAGCTGTATTATCTGCATTTAGTCCAACTGACGCTACAAAGACAGAAAATATTAAAATCCATGCTGTTGCTCCTTTAAAAGGAATATCGGCTTTTATCGCTGTAATAGTTTCATCACGATCGGTATCTTTTCTAAAATCTAATAAGCTAACTAAAAATGTTTTTAGACTTCTAAAAAGTCCTTTCGCATCCTCCCTTATTTCTTCTTTTTGTAAGTCTTCTAAAGTTTCATCAGACTCATTAGATGATATGTTATTATTTTCCATACTTATGAATATTCTTCGCCAAACTTATTTTTCACATTATTTAATAACTCTTTTATTTCCTGCTCTTTTTTCTTCGGAAAGATAAGTAGTACATTTTCTTTATCTACAATAATAAAATCATTTAAATCTTCAAGTACAATTAATTTTTCTTTTGCTGAAAACACCATGTTTCCATTTGCATTTTTTAAATATGTTTTAGCACGTACTATTGCATTTTCATCTTCATCTTTATCTAATTTATCATATAGTGCTCCCCATGTCCCAAGGTCATTCCAATCGAAAGAAGCTGGTAAAACAAACACATTTTCAGCTTTTTCCATAATACCGTAATCGATAGATATATTTTCTGACTTCGGGAAGTTTTCAGAAATAAAATCATTTTCCTTTTCTGTATTATAACAAGCAACACCTTTATTAAAAAGTGCATGCATTTCGGGCAAGCTAGTTTCAAAAGAATTTAAAATACTTTTTATACTCCAAATAAACATTCCCGAATTCCATACATAATTTCCTTCTTTTAAAAATGATTTTGCAGTATCATAATCAGGTTTTTCAGTAAATCGTTTTACTTTAGAAATTTCAGAATCAGCGCTTTTTTCATACTGAATATAGCCATATCCAGTATTTGGAAAACTAGGTCGAATACCTAATGTCATTAAAATATCATCTTTTTCACAGGCATTAAAACTCTTCTGAATATCACTAACAAATGCTTCTTCATCTTCTATCCAATGATCACTTGGCGCAACCAACATTATAGCGTTAGGGTTTTCTTTTTTTATTTTTAATGCTGATACTAAAATACAAGGCGCTGTATTTCGCATCGTTGGCTCCAAAACTAATTGTTTTTCAGAAATTTTAGGTAATTGCTTCATTACCAAATTTTTATACATACTATTTGTAAGCACAAAAATATTTTCGCTTGGAACAATTTTGTTTAATCGGCTAAAGGTTTTTTGAATTAGCGTATCTCCAGTACCAAGCATATCATGAAATTGCTTTGGAAGGTTCGTCGTACTAATTGGCCAGAATCGTGATCCAATTCCGCCAGCCATTATAACTGCGTAATAGTTTTTATTTTTCAAATTTTGATAATTATTTATTTTAAAAATTCTACTTCGGCATTTGGGTTAAATAAATAAATCCTTCCCGATGCTATTTCTAAACACTCATAGCGTTTAACTCGTTTATTACCGCGTTGAAAAATTTTACCATTATACAATCTAAATTTTCCACCCATAGGTATTTCAAAGATATAGTTTTTATCGTTGGGAGCATCGTACTGTTTTAAAGCTAATGAAAGTTGTGTGTCTGTATCGCTAGAAGCCTTCGGGTTTTTAAAATGAAGCGCTAACAGAGGTAATAATTTAGATGGAAAAATTACCGGATTTAAAAAGGGCAACATTAAATATTGAAAAGTTCGTTTCCATTCTAAACCATGTGGTTTTATAAACTTACCATACTTTTTAAAAGCTAGTAAATGCGCAATTTCATGAAGCAATGTTATCAAAAATCGATACGTATTTAAATTGGAGTTTACAGTAATTTGATGCTTTCCAGTAGGTAGTTTACGATAATCACCATGACGCGTAACACGTTCATTCACAATCTTAAGATGAATGTTATGCTCCTTTATCAACTCAAAAACAGGATTGATAGCCGCTTGTGGAATGTATTTTTGAAGGGTTAGTTTCACTTTAGAAAAATAAAAAAAAATATCTTAAATTATTATCTTCTAAGCTTCTCTTTATAAAAAAGATATTAAGGAGTAGTGCTTGAAATTTGTAATAGCTTTCCGTTATAAAACTTGTTCCCGTTTAAAGAAAATTCAGTAATATATTTTGCCATTTCTGAAGCGTTTATTGGGGCTTTAAAACCTGGAAAGGCTTCTTCTAACATTTCAGTTTGAACAGCTCCAAGTGCCAACACATTAAACGAAGGACCTGTTTCTTTGTATTCTTCAGCAAGTATTTCAGTAAGTGTAATTAAAGCACCTTTACTCGAACTATACGCGCTTAGCCCTGCAAATTTAACGCTTCCTTGAACGCCTCCCATACTGCTAATATTTACAACATGCCCCTCTTTTTTCATAAAAGGAAGCACAGCTTGTGTAAGTGCTACAGCACCAAAAACATTAACATCAAAGATGTCTTTAAAATCATCAATAGACGTTTTCTTAAATGGCTTATTAACTAAAACACCCGAATTATTAATTAATATATCTACATGTTTCCAATTTTCTTTAACGAAATTAACTGCCTTTTTTATATCTTTTTCATCGGTAATATCACAAGGAAAACAATAACAATTTGAGGCACCTAATCCCGAAATTGGCACATTATTCCTAGATAAGGCTAATACATTGTGACCAGCATTTGCAAAAAGCGATACTAACTCGTATCCTATACCTCTACTCGTTCCTGTTATTATTATATTTTTCATGTATCTATACTATTTTATCAAATTGGTCATACTTCGACCTTGCTCAGCACAAGTATGCTGTTCGCTATTAGTTATTCCTTGGGAGTGAATTCCGAAATTTCGGAACTAACTTGCTCATTTCATTCTATACAAACATTGTCACAGGGTTCTCAATAAATTGCCTTAGCGTTTGTAAAAATGCCGCTCCTGTAGCACCATCAACTGTACGATGATCACAGGCTAAGGTTACTGTCATAGTATTACCAACAACAACTTGTGAGTTTTTTACAACTGGTTTTTGAACAATAGCTCCTACTGATAAAATGGCTGAGTTTGGCTGATTAATAATTGATGTAAACTCTTTAATACCAAACATACCTAGGTTAGAAACTGTAAACGTACTGCCTTCCATTTCTTGAGGTGTCAGTTTTTTATTTCTAGCTCTTCCAGCAAGATCTCTAACCGATGCACCAATTTGATTAAAGGTCATTTGATCGGCAAATTTAAGCACCGGCACCACCAAACCATCATCTACAGCAACTGCTACACCAATATGAATGTGCTTGGCGATTAAAGTTGCAGTATCTGTCCATTGTGTATTCACACGCGGATGTTTTCTCAATGCCATTGCACAGGCTTTCACAATCATATCGTTGTATGAAATCTTAACATCAGGGTCAGCATTTATTGCCTTTCTAGCTGCCATTGCGTGATCCATATCTAACTCAACCGTAAGATAATAATGAGGTGCTGTAAATTTCGATTCGCCTAAACGTCTAGCAATTACTTTACGCATTTGCGAGTTTTTAACCTCTTCAAAACTTTCGACTCCTGTTGGAATATAGGCTTGAGCACTCGAAGTGTTTGGTTGATAATTTTCGATATCACGCTTAATAATTCGTCCGTTTTCACCCGAACCATTTACTGTAGAAAGATTAATTCCTTTTTCTTGTGCTAAACGTTTCGCTAATGGAGAAGCTAAAATTCTTCCGTTAGATGAATTTGTATACTGTATTGTTGTTGAAATAACTGGCTGAGTTTTTTCGTGAACAACAGGATTTGTTTCTTTTATTTCTTCGGAAGGTTCCGCTGAAACATTTCCTTCTTTATTATAGTTTTCAAGGATCCCTGAAACGTCTGTACCTTTTGGGCCAATAATTGCAAGAACAGTATCGACAAGCGCTGAATCACCTTCTTTAATTCCTATTTTTAGCAGTACACCCGAATAGAATGATTCGAATTCCATTGTTGCTTTATCGGTTTCGATTTCGGCTAAAATATCACCTTCTTCAACAGCTTCACCTTCTTTAATTAACCAAGTTGCAACTGTACCTTCAGTCATCGTATCACTAAGGCGTGGCATAGTAATTACAGTAACACCTTCGGGAATACTTACCTTTTCTACAGTGGTGTTATGAGATTTCTCGTTATCACTCGAAATGATAGTTTCTTCATTTGAAGCTTTTACAGAACTTGTGCTTTCAGTTAATAATGCTGAAACATCTTCTCCTTTTTCACCAATAATTGCTAATAAGGTATCAACCGGAGCAGTTTCTCCTTCTTGAATACCAATATGAAGCAAAGTTCCTTCATAAAAAGATTCAAATTCCATAGTGGCTTTATCGGTTTCGATTTCGGCTAAAATATCGCCTTCTTCAACTTTATCTCCAACTTGTTTTAGCCATTTCGCAACAACCCCTTCTTCCATGGTATCGCTTAATCTTGGCATATTAATTACTGTTGCCATAGTTATAGTTTATGAGATAAAAATGGATAATCTTCTTGTTCGTAAACGATATCGTACATAATATTTTTTTCTGGGTACGGCGATTCGTCTGCAAACTTTTCGCATTCATTCACACGTTTTTTAACATCGGCATCTATAGCATCAATTTGTTTTTGGGTTGCGTATTTTTTCTTTTTAATTACATCGAGCACCTGTTTTATAGGGTCTATTTTTTGATACTCAGCAACTTCATCTTTAGTACGATAATGTTGTGCATCACTCATTGAATGCCCACGATATCTGTATGTTTTTAATTCTAAGAATGTTGGTCCGCCACCACTACGCGCTCTTGATATTGCTTCATCCATAGCTTTTGCTACTGAAACTGGATTCATGGCCTCTACTTCTTTACAAGGCATTTCGTAACCTAAACCTAGTTTCCAGATTTCGGTATGATTTGCAGTACGCTCGACAGAGGTTCCCATTGCGTAACCATTATTTTCAACACAAAAAACAACTGGTAATTTCCATAGCATGGCAAGGTTAAATGATTCATGTAATGACCCTTGACGTGCAGCTCCATCACCAAAAAAGGTAAGAGTAACCGAATCGCGATCGAAATATTTATCGGCAAATGCTAGGCCAGCACCAAGTGGGATTTGACCTCCAACGATACCGTGACCACCATAAAAACGGTGTTCTTTAGCAAAAATATGCATCGAACCACCAAGTCCGTGTGATGTTCCGGTAGCCTTACCATAAAGTTCGGCCATTACTTTTTTAGGATCTACACCCATACCGATAGGTTGCACATGATTTCTATAAGCAGTAATCATTCTATCTTTAGTAAGATCCATTGCATGAAGGCTTCCAGCGAGTATTGCTTCTTGTCCGTTATAAAGGTGTAAAAACCCACGAACCTTTTGCTGAATATAGACTTGTGCAAGTTTATCTTCAAACTTACGCCAAAACAGCATGTCTTTATACCAATCTAAATATGTTTTTTTTGTAATTTTTTGCATCTGATTAAAATAAAACGAATAGCAAAAATAGTGTTTTAGTAAATAACTGGAAAGCTGATTTTATTAAAAAATCGTTTCTATTTAATAATTTCTATTTTTTTAAGATCATTAACTCATTTCTTTCTGTTTTTGATAAGAATATGCTGTTAAGAAAAGACCTCACAGGTTTTGAAAATCTGTGGAGTCTATATAAATAATTAGGTGTAATTTTTAAAGAAACGTGCTGTCAAATATTAGTGGCAGCAGGCTTTCGATAGAATTTGCTTTAACAACCTTACCAGATTTTCCCATAAAGTATATTTCGATGGGAGTTTTTTGTCTGTTTTCGTATTCGGCAATAGCTTGTCTGCAGGCACCACATGGCGGGGTGGGTATTGTAAGCTCGTATTTTTGCGAGCTTGCTGTAAGTGCCATACTTGTAATTGGCATATTTGGAAAACGTGCTCCTGCGCTATAAATAGCAACTCTTTCGGCACAAAGGCCAGATGGATATGCTGCATTTTCTTGATTGTTACCAATAACAATTTCGTTATTTTCGAGTCGAAGTGCTGCGCCTACATTAAATTTTGAATAAGGAGCATATGCATTTTCTCTAGCTATAACAGCTTTTTTCATTAAGGCTTGTGCTTTGGGTGGAAGTTCGTTAACACTATCGTAAACCGTTAATGAAATTGATATTTTTTTTTCTTTCATGTGTCTATATTATTTTTTAAATCGGTCACATGCTGACTGCCTGCGCAGGTAGGTTCGCTATTAGTCATTTTTCCTTTAGTGAGAATGGATTTATCATGCTCGTTTCATAGAATGAAAATCAAATATATCAAATTAAATTGAATAATTGTTGCGTTAGGGATAGTAGTGGAAATCCTTTTTTGTTGTTAGCAACATATTTGTTAAAGACC
>Ga0256847_1001272_pt1 | contig 13254 bp, 13 predicted proteins | sample TeddybearmetaG_FD_189099 | JGI IMG/M metagenome (GOLD analysis project Ga0256847, IMG submission 189099) | Hydrothermal vent microbial communities from East Pacific Rise, Pacific Ocean - Teddybear | ecosystem: Environmental > Aquatic > Marine > Hydrothermal vents | place: Pacific Ocean: East... | reverse complement strand
ATTGGCCCGTTTTCAACCAAACCTTCACCAGTTTATCCGCGTATCGCCGACCCAATTTTGCATCTCGCACAATTTTCTCCAATTCCTTATCGAGAAATTCATGCGGGCGTTTCCAATCAATCTGATCTGCATAACCGGGAAAAAAAAATGTCATAAAATCCTGGAACAGGTTTTCAATCGCTTCTTTCCACGGGCTGTCATAGTCATGTGGCATGTTTGCCCTTTCACTTCGCCAGTTCGCTCTATTTTACCCCATTTGTTCGCGTTTTTCTTGGTTTGCTAATGGGTCAGAAAAGCGCCTAATCTGCTTTTATACAGGCGTGTCTTAAAAACGAATATTGATCTTGGTGGTGACCATGGCATGGTCACTGGCTTGGCGGTCATACTCAAAAATGGGGTTGAGTAGGTGCCCATTAAACGTATGGTGCTCGATCACACTGGCCATACTTTGTTGATAACTCGCGTTAAAATCGTTGGACAATAAAATATAATCCAACACATTACCTTGGTTGGCAAAATAGTGTGAGGGCTGCCTCGCGGGGTGGTTTTTTTGTGACTCGGATAGATTGCTGGTGTGCGACTGTAACAACGTCGGGTTGCCATCAATCAATTGATGTGAATCATGCAGCGCAAAATGATCAAAACGTGTTTTCGCGGCCATCGGTAAAGCGCTGGTGGTCGTTTCACCGACCATCCAGAGTGTGTGGCTGTTCACCAAATGTTGCAAGGCCGAGGCACCGATTTCATCATTAAAATCCCCCAGCACCATCACCGGTAGGGCCGCGCTGACCCCCGCACAACGCTGTTGGATGATGTCGTAATACAAACAAGCCACCTCTGACCCCCGCTGTAACGTCGAGGCCCAGCCACCCAAGGTGTGTTGGATCAGTGCTTGTGCAATGTCAGTTTGCCAGTCCGGTTCGGCTGGGGGGCTGTCCTTCACCGCCTCGGGTGCGCTCAAAACCCCACTCAAGGTCGGCCGTTTTGATTTCAAGTGCAGCACATAAACCCAACAATCCCCCAGCAAGGGTAAACGCACCACAGCCCGCAAGATGCCACGACTGAAGTTAAACTCTGGGGGTAGATGCATGGCTTCCAGCATCGAGGTTGGCACACTGACGGCTTCACACTGCTGAATCGGAAAACGCGAGGCCAAAGCCACAACCGGTTTATCCAACACATAATCCTGTTTCACATGCGGTGCTTCAATCGTTGCAAAATAGGGTAAATCGTGTACTTGAGCCAAGGTTTTTAATGCCGAGGGGCTAAACACCTCTTGAAAACCGATAATATCCGGTTTGGCTTGGGCCAATTGATGGCCCGTCCAACGCTGTTTTTCTTGCCAGTCTGGCCCGCTGTAAATATTCTCGAAATCGTAATACGCCTGCGGAGGTGCCGCATAATTCAGCAAATTAAACGTGCCAACCGTCAAACAAGTTTCAGAGGAATCGTCAATCATCACACCTTTTATTGTACGTTAAGCTCAGGGTATTGGTTAAGTTTAGACCAAAGTGCGTGCCTTTACGTAATCGGTAACTGCACACCCGTTTGCCGTTGGTATTTTCCACCTCGGTCTTTATAGGAGATTTCACACACTTCATCCGCCCCAATGAACAGCATCTGAGCAACGCCTTCATTTGCATAAATTTTTGCCGGTAACGTCGTGGTGTTGGAAAATTCCAAGGTCACATGGCCTTCCCACTCGGGTTCTAATGGGGTGACATTAACAATGATGCCACATCGGGCATAGGTGGATTTACCCAGGCAGATGGTCAGCACTTCTCGGGGAATTCGAAAGTATTCAACCGTGCGGGCTAACGCAAAAGAGTTCGGGGGGATCACACAATAGTCCGCCACAACATCGACAAAACTGGATTCATCAAAAGCTTTGGGGTCAACCACGGAAGGGGTGTGAACGTTGGTGAATAATTTAAACTCGCGTGCACAGCGCACATCATAACCATAACTGGAGGTGCCATAAGAAATAATTTTACCGTGCTCCCCCATTCTCACTTGATGAGGTTCAAACGGTTCGATCATTTTATGCTGTTGAGATTTTTCCCGAATCCAGCGATCAGATTTGATACCCATGATGCATCCTTTGTGTCATAAGGCGGGTAAGCCTACCCGCCTGACCAAAGATTGACCAGTGATTTAGTTGTTTTGAATCACAATATTGGGGAATTTTGACGCATAATTTTTGGCGCTTAAAGACAACTTGGCACTGGTTCGACGTGCAATTTCACAGTAAATTTGGGCGATGCGACTCTCTGGCTCAGCCACAACACTGGGTTTACCTTCATCCGTCGAAATACGAATACTCATATCCAAGGGTAAGGAACCCAGGAAATCAACATCGTATTGTTCCGACATGGACATACCACCGCCTTGCCCAAAGATGTGCTCTTCATGACCACATTCGCTACAAATATGAATGCTCATATTTTCCACAATGCCCAACACCGCAACTTCGACTTTTTGGAACATTTTTAAGCCCTTACGCGCATCCAACAAGGCGATGTCTTGCGGTGTGGTCACGATCACCACACCACTGACAGGCACTTTTTGCGCCAAGGTTAATTGCGTATCCCCAGTGCCGGGGGGTAAATCAATGATCAAATAATCCAGGTCTCGCCATTTGGTGTCTTTTAACAACTGCTCCAGCGCTTGTGTGACCATCGGTCCACGCCAAATCATCGGCGTTTCTGAATCCACCAGATACCCAATCGACATAGATTGTAGGTGGTAACTGTTCATCGGCTCTAACGACTGCCCATCATCCGACTCAGGTTTGCCTTCAACGCCCAACATTCTGGGCTGGCTTGGGCCATAAATATCCGCATCCAACAAGCCCACGTTGGCACCTTCCGCCGACAACGCCAACGCCAGATTCACCGCCGTGGTGGATTTACCGACGCCGCCTTTACCAGAGGCAATGGCAATAATATTTTTAACATTATCAATCGGTTTTAAGGTTTTTTGCACGCTGTGAGCGGCAATTTTCCAGTCTACTGCCACGCTCGCTGAGCGCACGCCCTCAACCGCTTCTACCCGCGTTTTTAACTCGGCTTCCAATTCCGCTCGGAAACTTTTTGCCGGGTAGCCTAAGGTGATTTTAACTTGAACTTGATCACCGTCAATATCAATGCTTTTAACCGATTTGGTTGAGACCAGATCCTTTTCTAAATGCGGATCAATATACGCCTGTATCGCAGTTTCAATGTGTGCTTTGGAAACGGTCATTCTGACTCCTTAATATGAAAGTAAGACCTGCCTATGGACTAATTGGCGGCAATTTTACATCATCCCACCAGGGCCGTCGTGTTTTTTCAAAGCACGATGCAGACAAGGTTTTAAGCTTTGTCTAAACAACCTTGTCATACCGCCCTTTACGAATACCCTATTTTTTCGGTAATCTAGCCCGTTCTAACGGGTATTTAGGGGGATGCTATGCGAAAAATTCTGGTCACCAGTGCTCTGCCTTACGCAAACGGCTCAATCCACCTCGGGCATCTGGTCGAATATATCCAAACGGATATTTGGGTGCGTTTTCAAAAAATGCAAGGCCACCAATGCACCTACGTTTGTGCAGATGACACACATGGCACCCCCATCATGCTACGCGCCCAAAAAGAAGGCATCACCGCCGAGCAACTGATCGCACAATCCCGGCAAGAACACACCGCCGATTTTGCCGATTTTGACATTGCGTTTGACCATTATCATTCAACCCATTCGGATGAAAACCGCGTGTTATCGGAACGCATTTACCAGCGTTTACACGCAGCCGGGCACATTGTTCAGAAAGACATTACGCAAGCCTATGACCCCGAAAAAGGTCTATTTTTACCGGATCGTTTCATCAAAGGGGAATGCCCCAAATGCCATGCCAAAGACCAATATGGGGATGGCTGCGAAGTCTGTGGCGGTACTTACAATACAACTGATTTGATCAACCCCTATTCTGCCGTCTCCGGTGCAAAACCCATCGAAAAAGTCTCCAACCACTATTTTTTCCGTTTGGAACATTTTGATGCATTATTAAAAACCTGGACCCGAGGCGGCCATTTACAAGCAGAAGTCTCCCACAAATTAGACGAATGGTTTGAGCAAGGCCTGAAAGATTGGGATATTTCACGTGATGCGCCTTATTTTGGCTTTAACATTCCCGGCACAAAAGATAAATATTTTTACGTCTGGCTGGATGCACCGATTGGGTATATGGCCAGTTTTCAAGCCTACTGTGACAAAACGGGCTTAGATTTTGATGAATACTGGCAAACAGACAGCGACACAGAGCTGTATCATTTCATCGGTAAAGACATTATTTATTTCCACGCCTTGTTTTGGCCCGCGATGTTACAAGGGGCTGGTTACCGCACCCCAACGGCCATTTTCGCGCATGGGTTTTTGACTGTGAACGGGGCCAAAATGTCGAAAACGCGGGGGACGTTTATTAAAGCCCGAACCTACCTCGCGCACTTATCCCCCGAATATTTGCGCTATTATTTCGCCGCCAAACTGAGCCACCGGATTGATGACATTGACCTCAATTTTGAAGATTTCACCCAACGGGTGAATACCGACCTGGTGAACAAAGTGGTCAATATCGCCAGCCGATGCAGTGGTTTTTTGCATAAAAAATTCGCCGATAAACTCGCCGCTCAACTGTCCAACTCCGCGTTATTAGACGATTTTATCGCCGCCGGGGAGCACATTCAACAAGCCTACGAACAACGCGATTACGGCAAAGCCACGCGAGACATCATGGCCTTAGCCGATAAAGCCAACCAATATATTGATGCAGAAAAACCCTGGGTGATTGCCAAACAAGCCGATACTGAGGCCAAATTACACGATGTGTGCAGCACCGCGATCAATTTATTTCGGATTTTAATCATTTATTTAAAACCGATTATCCCCACCACGGCCGCACACGTTGCCACGTTTTTAAACGAACCCAGCTATACTTGGGAGGCACGCAAAGCGCCTTTACTCAACCACACCATTGAGCAATATAAACCGTTGATCACCCGTGTTGATCCGAAAAAAATCGCCGCCATGATGGATGCTTCCAAAGCCGATTTACAGACCGAAGAGGCCAAACTGCAAACACCGTTGAGCCTGGATCCGATTAGCCCGGAAATTGGGATCGATGACTTTAGCAAAATCGACTTACGCGTGGCCAAAATCACCCACGCCGAACACGTGGAAAAAGCCAACAAATTGCTCAAACTGACGCTGGATCTTGGCGGGGAAAGCCGCACCGTTTTTGCGGGCATTAAAGCCGCCTATCAACCGGAAGATTTAATCGGTAAACACACCGTCATGGTGGCCAATTTGGCCCCTCGAAAAATGCGCTTTGGCCTGTCAGAAGGCATGGTCTTAGCCGCAGGCCCTGGTGGCAAATCGTTGTGGATACTCAGCCCAGAGGACGGGGCACAACCCGGCATGCGCATCAAATAATATGGCTGACACACTCTCCCACTTTTTTCTGATTATTTTGGGTACCGTGTTGGTCAACAACATGGTGTTATCCCAATTTTTAGGCTTGTGCCCTTTTATGGGGGTGTCACGCAAGTTAGAAACCGCCATTGGGATGGGATTGGCCACCACCTTTGTTTTAACGTTATCCTCCATTTGCAGTTATTTGGTGAATCATCTGCTGCTGTCTTTGGGGGTCGAATTTCTCCGCACCATCAGTTTTATTGTGGTCATTGCGGTGGTTGTGCAATTCACCGAAATGCTGGTGCGCAAAACCAGCCCTTTACTGCACCAAGTATTGGGCATTTTTCTGCCCTTAATCACCACCAATTGCGCGGTGTTGGGCGTGGCCTTACTCAATGTGCAAAAAGAACATACGTTTTTTGAATCCGCCGTGTATGGCTTCGGCTCGGCGTTAGGGTTTTCTTTGGTGTTAATTTTGTTTGGCGGCATCCGCGAGCGCACCAGTGCCGCCGATGTCCCCCAAGCCTTCCAAGGCAACCCCATTGCCATGATCACCGCAGGTTTGATGTCACTCGCGTTCATGGGTTTCACCGGGCTCATTCGATAACAGGGCTGTTATGACACTTTTATATGCCATTCTGATGCTCAGCACGTTAGGCGGGATTTTTGGGTTAATCCTGGGCTATGCCGCCATTCGCTTTCACGTGGATGAAGACCCGGTGGTCGATCAAATCGATAAAATTCTGCCACAAACCCAATGTGGCCAATGTGGTTACGCGGGTTGCAAACCGTATGCCGCCGCCATTGCCCAAGACGATGCGGACATTAACCAATGCCCCCCCGGCGGTGAAACCACCATCATGGCCTTGGCCGACCTCCTCGGGAAAGAACCCAAACCGCTGGATGAAAGCCACGGTGTCACCAAAGCCAAAACCGTGGCTTACATTCGAGAAGCCGATTGCATCGGCTGCACCCGCTGCATTCAAGCTTGCCCGGTGGACTGCATCATTGGCGCAGCCAAACTCATGACCACCATTTACCAAGTGGAATGCACCGGCTGTGAACTGTGTGTGCCAGTCTGCCCAACCGACTGTATCGATATGTTAGCGGAAGCCACCAGCCTGGCCCAATGGCAATGGACATACCCCAGCCAACCCAGCAACGAGGTCAGCCGCTAATGCAATGGCCTTTTCATGGCGGCTTAAGCCTCAATCGGCACAAAAGCCCCTCCGCCCAACACCCCATCCAAACCGTGCCGCTACCGGATTATTTGGTCTTACCGTTACAACAGCACATTGGGCAAGCCGCCAAACCGTGTGTCGCGGTCGGGGATTATGTGGCCAAAGGGCAATTAATCGCACAAGCCGATGGCCCTGTCAGCGCTGCGGTGCATGCGTCATCGTCTGGCCACGTTGTGGCCATTGAAGCACGGCCTTTAGCACACCCTTCCGGCCTCAATGTGCGCTGTATCATTGTGCAAACCGATGGCCAAGACCACTGGTTAAGCCCCCCGAGCCCGACTGAAAACGTCCTCAGCCAGGCCCCTGAAAAACTGCGCCAAGATTTGGCCGATAAAGGCATTGTTGGGCTTGGCGGCGCCACCTTTCCGACCCACCTGAAATTAGCCCCTGGCCCACAAACGAATATCGACACGCTGATCATCAATGCGGCTGAATGTGAGCCCTATATTACCTGTGACAATGTGCTGATCCAGCACCATGCTGCACACATTTTGTATGGTGCGGTGATTATGCGGCGTATTTTAGGCGTGAAACACATCATCATCGGCATTGAAGCGGATATGCAGGTGGCTTTCACCGCATTAACTGACGCCCTACAGGACGCAGGCCATCAACACCTACAGATTCAAGCGGTGCCCTCTCTTTATCCCACCGGGGGCGAAAAACAACTGATTAAAGTCCTGACCAATCGGGAAGTCCCCAGCAGCGGTTTACCGGCCCAAATTGGCCTGATTTGCCACAATGTGGGTACCGCGTATGCGGTGTATCAAGCCATCGTCAACAACACCCCGTTGATCTCACGCTTGGTTACCGTGACCGGCTCGGGCATCCAACCCAATGGGAATATCGATACCTTGATTGGCACCCCAATTGAGCACCTGTTAAAGCATGCGGGAGACCGCTTAGAGGGCAGCCAAATCATTGTCGGTGGGCCGATGATGGGGTTTGTTTTACCCACCACCCAAGCGCCCGTCACCAAAGGCGTCAATTGCCTGTTACTGCACACGCCCCCGGCCACCACAAACGCCTTACCGTGCATTCGATGTGCCAAATGTGCGGACGTTTGCCCGATTAAATTATTGCCCCAGCAATTATATTGGTATGCCAAAGCCAAAAATATGGATGCGGTACAAAACTACCATTTGTTTGATTGTATCGAATGCGGCTGTTGTGCGTATGTGTGCCCCAGCCAAATCCCCTTGGTGCAATACTACCGTTACGCCAAAACCGAAATCTGGCATCAAGAGCGGGAAAAAAACAAATCGGATCTGGCCCGGCAGCGACATGAAGCGCGTTTAATCCGCGTTGAAAAACAAAAAGCCGAGGTTGATGCCCGCCGTAAAAAGAAAAAAGCCGCGCTCAAAAAACCCGCGACAGACACCCAACAAGACCCGAAAAAAGCCGCCATTGAAGCCGCGCTGGCCCGAGTCAAAGCCCAAAAAGCCGGCACAGCACCGAAAAACACCCGCGACCTCACCGACGCACAACAGCAACAAATTCATGCGGCGGATGCTCGCCGCCAACCCGCCAACGAGGACAAATAATATGCGCGCCTCTCCCCACATCAGCAACAATGCCACTGTCTCTCGCCTGATGCAGCACGTTTTATTCGCGCTCAGCCCCGGTATTCTCACCACCGTGTGGCTGCTCGGCCCCGGCATTTTGTTCAACCTACTGCTGGCGGTCGGCACTGCAGTGTGCGCAGAAGTGCTCATGCTGAAACTCCGCCAACGCCCCATTATGTTATTTCTGCGCGACTACAGTGCCATTGTCAGCGCGGTCTTATTGGCCATTTGCTTGCCCCCCATGGTGCCCTGGTGGATTCCGGTGATTGGCAGCCTGTTTGCCATCGTCATCGCCAAACACGTCTACGGGGGTTTAGGTTATAACCCGTTTAACCCCGCCATGGTCGGTTTTGTGGTCTTACTGATCGCCTTTCCGGCCATCATGAGCCGTTGGCTGATCCCACCAGCACACAGCATTTTTTCTTTCAGTGAGGTGTGGCAATTTGTCTTTTCCGCACACCTGCCTTTAGGCCAAAGCCTGGACAGTTTAACCACGGCAACGCCCTTAGATACAGTCAAAACCCAATTAAAAATACCCGTGCCACTCGGCACTATCCTACAACAAGCGGACACACAAGCGTTTATCCGCAGCTGGCAGTGGATAAACCTGGCTTACCTGCTCGGCGGGCTCTGGCTCATCTACCAGCGCGTGATTCAATGGCTCATTCCCGTCGCGGTGTTAACCGGGTTATGCAGCATGGCTTTGGTGTTTGCGTTGGCCCAACCGGCACACTTCGCATCCCCGTGGTTTCATTTACTCTCGGGGGCGACCATGGTGGCTGCTTTTTTCATCGCCACCGACCCGGTAACGGCGGCAACAACGGTCAAAGGTCGGATTTATTATGGCCTGGGCATTGGCCTCTTGATTTACGTTATTCGCACTTGGGGAGGTTACCCGGATGGCATCGCTTTTGCGGTTTTACTCATGAATATGGCGGTGCCCATCATCGACCAACTGACCCAGCCCAAAATTTATGGCAGCAATCGCCATGAATAAAAGCCAAATTTTAACCACTGGCGCACTGCTGTGTTTGTTTTCGCTGATCAGTGCGCTCTCCGTTGGGCTCATTCACAGCCTCACATTTGAACGTATTCGCACAGAAAGACACAATGTGTTGCGACAAACCCTGAATGCCTTGGTCCCCCAAAAGCGCTATGACAATGCGCTGACACAAGACACACTGAGCCTAACAGACCCTTTATTGGGTCACACACACGCGGTCATCGCGTACCGCGCCCGCCAACAAGGCAAACCAGTGGCCGTGGTCATCGGCAGCATCGCACCCGATGGCTATAATGGCGCCATCACACTGCTGGTGGCGATTAATTTAGATGGTAGTTTGATTGGTGTGCGGGTGGTTTCCCACCAAGAAACGCCGGGTTTAGGGGATAAAATCGAGCTGCAAAAATCGGCTTGGATCAAACAATTTGACGGTGCGTCATTAACCCACCCGAGTGAGGACAAATGGCGCGTACAAAAAGATGGCGGCGATTTTTTAGCCTTAACCGGTGCCACCATCACCCCACGCGCCATTACCAAAGCCGTGTACAACACGTTACGCTATTTTAAGCAGCATCAAACCGATATTTTCTTACCGAGTCAACAACCATGACAGACTACCGCAAAATCATGCTCGATGGCCTCTGGCATAACAACCCCGCCACCGTACAACTGCTGGGTTTATGCCCCCTGCTGGCGGTCACCGCCACCGCGATTAACGGCCTCGCCCTGGGGTTGGCGACGTTATTAACCTTGGTCGCCTCGAATGGGTGTATTTCGACCATTCGGCATTGGGTTCGGCCGGAAGTGCGCTTACCCGTCTTTGTGTTAATCATCGCCTCAATCGTGACCATCATTGAGCTGTTAATGAGTGCTTATTTGCATCCGTTATACCTGATTTTGGGCATCTTCATTCCGTTAATCGTGACCAACTGCGCCATTATTGGCCGAGCCGAATCGTTTGCTGCGCGGCATGCCCTGAAACCGGCTTTGGTGGATGGTTTTTTTATGGGTTTGGGTTTCACCTGTGTGTTGTTTGTGTTGGGCAGTTTGCGCGAAATCATCGGCCAAGGCACTTGGCTGGCCAATGCCGATTTAATGTTTGGCCCGGCAGCCAAAACCCTCACCGTTGATGTCAGCGCAGAGTACACCGGTTTTTTGTTGGCCGCCTTACCGCCTGGTGCCTTCATTCTGTTAGGCTGTTTGCTCGCCCTGAAAAAAATACTCGACCAGCGTATCGCCAAGCACACCGTGGTTATGCCCTTAACAACGCCGTTGACTGAACATGAATAAACACAAACGCCAAATGATTTTTAGTCGTTTGCAGGCCAACAACCCCACCCCCACCACCGAACTGAATTTTTCCAGCCCGTTTGAGCTCTTAATCGCCGTGGTTTTATCCGCACAAGCCACGGATAAAAGCGTGAACAAAGCCACCGCCGGGTTATTTCAAGCCGCCAACACGCCCGAAGCTTTTCTTCGGCTGGGGGAGGATGCGCTGAAGCAACACATCAAAACCATTGGCTTATTCAACACCAAAGCGAAAAACATTTTGAAAACTTGCCATTTATTGGTCGAGCAACACCAGCAGCAAGTGCCAGAAACACAAGCCGCGTTAGAAGCTTTGCCGGGGGTCGGCCGAAAAACCGCCAACGTCATTCGCAACACCGCGTTTGGGCAACCGACCATCGCGGTTGACACGCACATTTTTCGCGTGTCCAACCGCACCCGCATTGCCCCTGGAAAAAACGTCGTTGAGGTCGAAGAAAAATTGCTCAAAGTGGTGCCTAAAGTCTTCCATCAAGATGCCCACCACTGGCTGATTTTACATGGGCGTTATGTGTGTATCGCACGCAAACCCAAATGCCCAGGCTGCCTCATCAATGACCTGTGTGAATACAAAGACAAAACCATCGAGCCCTAATCATGTTTTCAAACAACCGCAACGACATGCGCCAATTCTTTTTTGATACTTGGCAGAAAGCACAAAACAATCAACCGTTAGAAACGTTGGAACATTTGGTCGCCGAGATTATTCAACAACACCCGGAATACCAGGCCGCCATTAACAACCCCTTGGCGAGTTTACAAAAGGAATATTTTCCCGAAATGGGCGAAACCAACCCTTTTTTGCACTTGGGTCTGCACATTTCCTTACAAGAACAAGTCGGCACCAACCGGCCCAAAGGCGTGACCGCGTTGTATCAAACCTTGTTGGGCAAATTTGGCGATGCACACCGCGTACAACACGCCATGATCGAGTGTTTGGCGAAATCATTACACCAAGCACAACAAGACGGGGGCACACCGGATGAACGCCGCTATGTGAAATGTTTACGCAAAATCAAACGGGTGTAAGCAAAAACCGCAGGCTGCCGCATAAAAACCCCTTCAATGGTCTACAATAGGATAAATACACTCCTCTTTCATTCTATTAAAAATATAAAAAAGCATGAAAAGCAAAATTATACCCACAAAAACAGAAACCGTATTAAAACCCGATGCTTTTTTGGTCTCTAAAACCGATACTAAAGGCAAAATCACCTATGCCAACCGCAATTTTTTAGACATTGCCGGTTACGCTGAAGTCGAACTATTCGGCCAGCAACACAATATCGTGCGCCACCCCGATATGCCCAGAGGCATTTTTGCCTTACTCTGGGAAACCCTGAAAAATGGTTCTGAATTTAATGCTTACGTTAAAAATTTGAGAAAAGACGGCGGCTTTTATTGGGTTTTTGCGAACATCTCCCCGAACTTATCCGCACGTGGCAATACCGAAGGGTATTACTCGGTGCGCCGTAAACCCAGCAGCGAAGCCATCAAAAGCATCAGTACGTTATACCAAACCATGTTGGCAGCAGAACAAAAAGTCGGCACCAAAAGAGCCATTACTGCCTCAACCGCTGTGTTAAATACATGGCTCAAACAAACCACCGGTGAGACCGAATATGCGACCTATATCCTCTCCCTTTAGTCCTGTTCAACTCAAATTCATGCGTTTGGGTTTGATCTTGGTGTCATTTGGTTATGCGCTTTACCACATGGGTTTTGACCCGGTTTTGTTTTTATTCGCGCTGATTGCGCTGGCCTTGCTGTTTTTATCCCACCTCAATTCCCGCGCGTTTGATCAAATGCGCGCACAATTGGAAGATTTAGGCGAGCACTTTAGATCCGGTAATTTATACCGAAGAATCACCCACATTCCGCCAAACTCCCCGTTAAAACGCGTGGCTTACCGGCTCAATGAAGGCATGGATCAAGTTGAATCGTTTATCTCTGAAGTCGAAACCATTGCCACCTTTGCGGAACAAGATTTATATTATCGCAATGTTTTTTTTCATGGTTTTAAGGGCTCCTTTGAACGCTCTTTAAAACACATTCACCGTTCCCAGAAAATTCTCGAAAACAGCTATTGGCACCGCCAAACCGAAACCACCAAAGAAACCATTAACGAATTAAAAACCAATAACTTGCTGTCTAATTTACTCGGCACACAAACCGATATTATGAGCATTGCCAAAGAGATGGACGAGGTTGAAGCGACCTCCGCCAGCGCCGCCAAAAATGCCTTAGAAAGTAAAGCTTCGGTCGCCTCAGTGATTCATAATACACAGCAAGTGGTGCACAAAATCACGGAACTACGACAATCCTCACAGGATATGGATGAAGCCAGTGAAGAAATCGCCAATATCACTGGTTTAATCGCCTCGATTGCAGACCAAACCAACCTACTCGCCTTAAATGCGGCGATTGAAGCGGCCAGAGCCGGGGATCATGGTCGGGGGTTTGCGGTGGTGGCCGATGAAGTCCGCACACTGGCGGCGAATACGAAAAAAGCCACGGATAATATCGTCTCCATCATCGGTCGCGTGTTAAATGCCAGCCGCTCAATGGCCGCAGATTCGGCCGAGATGCAAACCTTAAGCGCCGAGTCACACACCTTCGTCGAGTCTTTTGAACAGAAATTTAATGATTTTGCGGATATGGCGCAGCGTAA
>Ga0256847_1001271_pt1 | contig 13261 bp, 8 predicted proteins | sample TeddybearmetaG_FD_189099 | JGI IMG/M metagenome (GOLD analysis project Ga0256847, IMG submission 189099) | Hydrothermal vent microbial communities from East Pacific Rise, Pacific Ocean - Teddybear | ecosystem: Environmental > Aquatic > Marine > Hydrothermal vents | place: Pacific Ocean: East... | reverse complement strand
GTCACGATGACGATGGTCTTGACCCCTTCGCCTTTGACCTGCTGCGCAATCTGCTCCGGCGTCTGACCCGATTCAACATGCTGGCCACCGGTCATCGCCACGGCGTCATTGTAGAGGATTTTGTAAGTGATATTCGCGTTCGACGTCACCGCCGCGCGGATCGCCAGAGACCCCGAATGCGAATAAGTTCCATCGCCGAGATTGACGAACATATGATCTTCGTCAGTGGCGAAATGCTGGCCGATCCAGCCAATCCCCTCGCCGCCCATCTGACTGGTCATATCGGTGTTTCGGTCAGGCATGAAATTGACCATGTAATGGCAGCCAATTCCGGCCAGCGCGCGCGACCCTTCGGGTACAACGGTCGATGTATTGTGCGGGCAACCAGAACAAAAATGCGGGGTTCGCACGGTCGGCGTGGCATTCGTGCGCGCCGCTTCTCCGGCGCGTCCGACACGGGCAAAATAGGCATCGGCTCGCACCGTATCATACCCCTTTGGCACAACTTTCATCAGTGCTTCAGCCATCTCTGGCACCGCGATAGAACCGACCTGGCTGAGCAGGGGTTTTCCGTCGATATTACGCTTGCCTTCAACCAGTGGGCGCTGCTGCTCACCCAATGGGTACAACGCAGCGCGCAATTGATCCTCAATCAGCGGGCGCTTGTGTTCAATCACCAAAACCCGTTCCAACCCCGAACAAAACGCCCGAATACCTTCCGGTTCCAAAGGCCAAGGCATCGCTACTTTATAGATCGCAACACCCAATGATGACGCCTGTTCTGGCGTCAAACCAATCGCTTCCAGCGCCTCGAAAACATCGCGCGCAGCCTGTCCGGTGACGATCAAACCAACCCGCGGCTTCGCACTCGGCAATATCACCCGGTCAAGCTGATTAGCCCGCACCCAAGCCTGCGCAGCGGGCAGTTTATACTCGCGTAAACGCCGCTCTTTCTCGAGCGGAGTATCGCCGCGGCGGATATGTACACCGCCCTCAGGAAAGTCGAATTCTGGTGTAATAAAACTCAATCGATTCAAGCTAATATCGACAACTGAACCAGAATCCATTGTGTCTGCCAGCGCCGTCATCGCGCTCCACGCACCGGAAAAACGGCTCATCGCGAACCCATGCAACCCGTAATCCATAACGTCTTGAATCGAAGCCGGGTTAAGCACAGGGATTTCAGCATCAGCCATGGCAAACTCAGACTGCGAGGGTAGCGTCGATGACTTGCACATATGGTCGTCGCCAAGCACCGCCAGCACGCCGCCAAGCGCTGAACTGCCCGCCGCATTAGCATGTTTGAATACATCGCCCGTGCGGTCGACACCCGGCGCTTTGCCATACCATATACCGAACAGACCATCACGCGTCGCGCCCGGAAACAGACCAAGCTGCTGACTGCCCCAAACCGCAGTTGCGCCCAGATCTTCGTTCAAACCCTCCCAGAACTCAATATCATGATCATCCAATCGCGATTGGATGGCGCGCAATTGTTGGTCATAACCGCCCAGCGGTGAGCCGCGATAGCCAGAGATAAACCCGCCCGTATTATGGCCCGCAATCCGGTCCAACCGCTTCTGATCCAGCGGCAAGCGAACCAGCGCCTGAATCCCGGTTAGGTAGGCTTTTCCCTCGACAAGATCGTATTTGTCGTCCAGCGTAACTTCACGATGTTCCAAAGATGCACTCCTGAAGTGTCGTTATTTGGTCATATATCCCAATATTTCACCGAAATAGCTTGCCTTTTTTGCGCAATTCGGCCTAATTATGGGCATAGAGTTTCTTTTAATTGCAATAATTGGAAATATTTTGCCTGACGCACCTGATCTAATCGATGCCAAAATACTGGATCTGATCCAAACCGACGCCTCCCTTTCGGTTGCAGATATTGCCGAACGTGTTGGTCTTTCGTCCTCACCTTGTTGGCGCCGGATCAAGCGGATGGAAGAGGCCGGGATTATTCGCGGCCGGGTCACACTGCTTGATCGCAACGCGCTGGGGCTTGGTTTTGAAGTGGTTGCAAACGTCAAACTTTCCTTGCCCAGCAAGGACAATCTCGAAGCATTTGAGGCCCTCGTCAACCAATGGCCAGAGGTGCTGGAATGCATGACGGTGACCGGCGGGGTCGACTATATCATGCGTATCACCACCACCGATATGCACGCCTATGACGGATTTCTGCGCGAGAAACTGCTCGGATCCGCTCTGGTTTCAGACGTCCAATCGCGGATTGTTCTCAACGTCGCGAAACGAACCACCGCCTTACCACTCGGATTGGTGAGCGATTACAAGCCAGCCTGATGAAGACCATCGCGTTAGCCTTGTCGGTCTTGTTCACTGCCGCTTGTAACGCACCTGTCCCAGCACTCCCACCTGAAGCACCAGCGGAAAAGACCGAAAACCTGTTTCCCGCCCCAACCAGTTGGTTGGGCGAACAGGTTGATGCGGCACGCATTGACAATAAGCTCGTCGCCATCGGCGCGGTCTATGCAACTTCAAACGGCATTCAGGACATCGCTGTGGCTGGCCTGCGTCGCAATGGCGATGCTGAGCTCGTAGAGATCGGCGATGCCTGGCATCTTGGCTCGAACACGAAAGCACTTACGGCGCTACTTTATGCTCGGCTTGTCGACCAAGGCCAAGCGAAATGGGGGGCAACATTACCTAGTCTATTTCCTGATCTCGCCGCTGAAATGGCCCCGGCATGGACTAATGTCACGATAGAAGACCTGTTTGCGCACAATTCAGGCGTCGGTCAGCTTGGTGGTCTTTGGGTGATGTCGAGGCGGTCTGACAAGGCGCCGCCAACTGAACAACGCATAGAAACCACTCGCACAACCTTGTCCGCGGCTCCGAACGGAACCTATGGCCATTTCGAATATAGCAACCTCAACTACATCATCGCGGGCGCTGCGATTGAACGTATCCTGACCAGCGATCCAGCCAATCCAGTCTCTTGGGAACATGGCATGCAAGATCTGATCTTTGCCGCCCTGCCGAATGAAGCGGCGCGTGAGGGTTGGGGCTTTGGCCCCCCAACCAGCGGGCTTGAGGGCCATCGCAAGAACCTACTGAAAGCGCTCAAACCGATCGGTACCGGCCCTAGTGCCGACAATCCTGCCGCGCTCGGCCCAGCTGGTACAGCGCATGCGCCGCTGGAAGCTCACGCCCTGCTGGCAGCTGAGTTCTTGCGTAATGACAGCACGCTTATACCGATCTCGACCCGTGAGAAATTATGGACGCCTTACCCAAATCCAGACAGCACTTACGCCATGGGTTGGGGGTTGCTGGATCATCCGGACTATGGCCGCATCTACACGCATAACGGCTCAAACACGATGTGGCTGTCCAGCATCATGATCGCGCCTGATCTGGATTTGGTTGCGATTGTGAACCTCAATCAGTTTGATCAAAATTTGATCGGGGTAAGCCAGACTATTTTCGCAGAAATACTAAAGAAAGTGTCAGCAGAACGCGCGAATTAGTAGGCTTCAACCTGCGTGACATGACCATCTGAACGCGCCAGAATCTGCGTCTCGTCGCCCGGCCAGACTTGTAACCGCGTTTGCATTTGCGGGTTAGAATGATCCCCGCCGAAAAGTCCTTCTGACTCGTAGCAAAGCCACGCTAACGGCGCTTGCGATGTCGCGTCCGCGCCATGTTTCGCAATCAGGTTCATGATCCGCTTGATTTGTTCCTTCGGCGGATAGATCAAGAATACCGAGTGAAAGATCACCGTCAAACCGGTTGCAGGCCGCTGTGCCAATTTCTCGATCAGCCACGCTTCCGCGTCAGCTTGATCAACCTGCGTTCCTGAAGAAACGGCGACGGCGATGGCCGCATCTAGTCGCTGCAATCGGTCCGGCTGGTCAGGCCAGACATATGACTTCAAGCGCCGAGCCGCACCCGGGTCAGACACATCTAAGGGATTGAGGTCACACGCCGCTCTTGAGCCGATGTCGACAACTGCGTCCAAATGAGTTGGCGCCGGCCCTTGCCAATCTGTCTTTATCAAAACCTCGCTATCACCGGGCCGCGCCCAGCTTGCGGTTTGATAGCCGAACCTGTCCCAATTTTGATTCAGCCCTGCACTCGCCCCAATTTCCAGTAAATGCATCGGCATATCGAAGCGGGCAGCTAATGCCAAAAACCCCGGTAAAAGCGCAATCGAACGGCGCGTCTCATTGGTCTGGGGCGGGCTTTGCATGAATAGCTTCACAGCATCGAGATTGCCCTCAAGCCAGCGCCTTGCAGCTGCCCACACCCGGTCAATATTATAGTCGCGGTTTGAAGCTGGAAACTCCGCCGCAAGCGCTTCAGCATCACCGGCCAAAACGGCATGATGAAGCGCACCAAGGATGCGTAGTCCCAAAGCGTCCTTGCGCGGATTGCCATCCCAATCATTGCACAGGGCAGCAATCACGCCGCCTGCATTGAAATCATCATTCATTCGGCGCAACAAAGCCGCTGTGAAGGGTGATCCCAACCCTTCATTCCACCCAGCTTGTTCGATCAGATGCGCGCTGATCCGTTCTTTGGAACCCAAGTTCTTAGGACCGCTCCACGCACATGGCGATGCCTTCGCCGCCGCCAATGCAGAGCGAGGCCACGCCTTTCTTGGCATCGCGCTCTTCCATCGCCGCGATCAGCGTAATCAGGATACGCGCTCCAGATGCGCCGATTGGGTGGCCCATGGCGCAAGCGCCGCCATTCACGTTGACGATATCATGGCTGATGCCAAGCTCTTTCATCGCAATCATCGGTACGACGGCAAATGCCTCGTTGATTTCCCAAAGCTCAACTTCGTCCTTGGTCCATCCCGCCTTGGCCATCGCTTTTTGCATCGCGGGCACGGGTGCGGTGGTGAAATTCTCTGGCTCGTGCGCATGGCTGGAAGACGAGACAATTGTTGCGATCGGTTTCAGGCCACGTTTGTCGGCTTCGGATTTCTGCATCAGTACCATCGCCGCAGCGCCGTCAGAAATCGCCGACGCATTGGCCGCTGTGACAGTGCCATCCTTAGTGAAAGCCGGGCGCAGGGATGGGATTTTGTCAGGGCGCGCCGTGCGCGGCAGCTCGTCTGTATCGACGACAATTTCACCCTTGCGGGTCTTGATGGTCACAGGCGCGATCTCGCGTTTGAACTTACCAGTCTCGGTGGCTTTCTGCGCGCGGCTGAGCGTTTCCAGCGCGTAAGCGTCCTGTTGCTCACGGGTGAACTGGTATTTCTCAGCGATATTATCGGCAAAAATGCCCATTGGGCCACCCGCATAAGCATCCGTCAGGCCATCCAGCGCCATGTGGTCTTTCGAGGTCAGATCGCCATATTTGTGGCCGCCGCGCACGTTCAGAAGGTGCGGAGCGTTGGTCATGCTCTCCATACCGCCTGCGATCACAATAGTTGCCTCGCCCGCCAGAATGGCATTGCGGCCCATCACAGCGGCCTGCATGCCAGAGCCGCACATCTTGTTGATCGTGGTCGCCTCGAGGCCCTTGTCCAGACCAGCCTTGAAACCAGACTGGCGCGCCGGGGCTTGGCCCTGACCGGCAGGCAGGCAATTGCCCATGATGATCTCGTCAGCCTCGTCTGCGCCGAGTTTCGCTTCAGCCACCGCCGCTTTTACCGCAACCGCGCCTAATTCATTGGCCGACATCGCCGACAAATCACCAAGCAGACCGCCCATTGGCGTGCGCGCCATTCCAACAATGACAACCGGATCAGATGCAGACATAGGAAAATCCTCTTTGGCTTGGGGCTGCGCCAGCACTTATTGTGCAGCTGCGAACAAATGGCGCTTCAGAGGGGTAAACGTCAAGTCGCGTTTTGGTTTGCGCGATCACTTTCACGCATGATCACGCGGTAAATCCTCCGCGCAATCGCCGCCTTAACGTACCCTTTGCGGGTCTGTCGTATCGAGGTTCACGGCGCGCTCAATGATGTCGATCAACTCATCATCAATCTCGTCAACAGAACAGACTTTCACGTGCCGCATGGCTTTCCCTGTGCCCTCTATCCGGCCGAGATAATCACCGGCGAGCCGCGCCCCGCTCCACAGCTGCAAGTTGCAGCGGTCTTTGTGCGCCATAACTGAAAACACGCGCTCATTGCCGCCCCAACTTGGAAATCCCCAAGCCAGTTTAACGTTGAGTTGCGGCCAGCGCTGATCAATCGTCTCGCGCAACGCCTGCGCAATCACAGACGGCTCTCCCTCCAGTCCCGCAAAATATGCGGCAACCGTTGTCGGCTTAGCCATAGGAACCTCCCAGCATCATTCTGATACCCCTCAGCTGCCATACCTCAGTGTGCGCTGCACAAACCAGAGCCAAGCCGGAAATTCTCATAAAAAAGGGCGATCCCGCAGAACCGCCCTTGATAAGGTTGAATAAATGAAACCTACCAGATGCGAATACGCTCTTCCGGTGGCAGATACATTTCATGATCAGGGCCAATATCGAAGGCCTCATACCATTCGTCAAAATTCGGTACGATCCCGTTGACCCGGTAATAGGGTGGGCTGTGCGGATCGGTCTTGAGTTGGCGGCGGGTCGCCTCTTCGCGGTACTTGGCACGCCAGACTTGCGCCCACGCCATGAAGAAGCGTTGGTCGCCAGTATAACCGTCGATCACCGCAGCCTCTTCACCGTTCAGGCTCATCTTGTAAGCCTTGTAGGCAAGTGACAGACCGCCAAGGTCGCCAATATTCTCGCCCAGCGTCAGCTCGCCATTCACGCAAGTTTCGCCATCATCGAGCGGGCAAAGCGCGTTATACTGACCAACCAGAGCATCGGTGCGGGCCTTGAAATTAGCCTGATCTTCTGCCGTCCACCAATCACGTAGCACGCCGTCGCCATCAGATTTGGCACCTTGATCATCAAAACCGTGACCAATCTCGTGCCCAATCACACCGCCAATCGAGCCGTAATTGATCGCTGGGTCAGCTGAGAGATTGAAGAATGGTGGCTGCAAGATCGCCGCCGGAAAAACAATCTCGTTGCGGTTCGGACTATAATAGGCATTCACCGTTTGTGGCAGCATAAACCATTCAGTGCGATCAATCGGCTGGCCGAGCTGCGACAGCATATCGGCGTAGGCCCATTTTCCCGATGCCAGATCATTGGCGAATGCATCATTGCCAACCGCCAATCCATCATAAGTCTCGAACTTTTCAGTATAGCCAATTTTCGGCGTGAACTTGTTGAGTTTGGTCGTCGCTTCAGCTTTCGTCGCGTCGCCCATCCAATCGATCTCGGTCAGGTTTGCCGCCATCGCTTTACGCAGATTGGCGACAAGCTCGTCCATCGCAGCCTTGTTCTCAGACGGGAAGTATTCAGCTGCGTAGACCTTGCCGACAGCCTCACCTACAGCGCCTTCGACGCTTTGGACGCCGCGCTTCCAACGATCACGCTGTTCTTCCTGACCGCCCAAGGCTTTGCCGTAGAAATCAAACACAGCGTCATCAACCGCGCTCGGCAAGACCGAGGCGTGATCAGCCAAGAATTGCGCCGTCAACCAGGCTTTCCAGGCTTCAAGGTCATAAGTGTTGGCAACTTCGAAAATCCCGGCGACACCGCCGCCGCCTACTTTTGCAACAGCTTCTTCATCAAGATCCTGAGCCGCAACTTCTTCCGGAGTTGGGGTGACTTGGCGAACCACAAAATCAAGCTGAGCATCGAGCCCCATGCCTGATATCAGGCGACCAGCTGGGAAATTACCCGCAAGTTCAAGAACGCTATTCTTGCTCATTTTGTTATAGGTCAAGCTACGATTGCGCCCGGCCGCTCGGTCCCAATGCGCCTTTGCCAGCTCAGTTTCCAGAGCTATGATGGAATCCGTAGCCGCTTCGGCGTCGTCGTATCCTGCTTGGCTCAACAGGCTTGTAACCATGGCCTTGTAAGCCACGCGCAGTTCGAGGTTTTTCTCGCTATCAACAAGATAATAGTCGCGGTCGCCCATCCCGAGGCCACCTTGATTGATGTAGAAAATATAGGCCTCAGTATTCTTTGAATCGACATCGACCCAGCCACCAATCGGCACAGCAAAACCATTCGCAGCAAACACATCAGCAAGATCAGCGCGGGTTTCAATTGCCGCGATACGGTCGAGATATGGCTGCGCACCGGCCAAGCCTTTTGCGGCAATCGCATCTGTATCCATGAACGCGTTATAGTAAGCAGCAACCTTGCCTTCGAGTGTTGCCGCATCCGGTTTCGCGTCAGCCAAATCTTCAATGATAAACTTGACGCGTTGCTCGGATTTTTCAGCCAGCAACGTGAATGAACCATAGCGTGTACGGTCGGCTGGAATCTCAAACTCTTTCATCCACGTGCCATTGACGTGATTGTAGAAATCATCACCCGCATGAACTGATTTATCCATGGATGCGATATCAAGACCAAAACCACCCCAATCATCGCGAGAGGTTGTTTTCACGACCCGGTCAGCAGTCGTGTCAACCGCCTCGGTAACGACTTCAGTGACGGTTTCAACAGCGGTCTCTACAACCGCCTCAGTCGTATCCTGAGGCGTCGTAACACAAGCCGCCAACACGGCCGAAGCGGCCCCCAACATCAGTAGTTTCTTCATTTTCATTCTCCCTGAACTTTCGAATTATTGAAGCTTGTTTATTCTGCAGGCATCGGCCTTGAGCCATCGCCGCTAGTTCCAATCAGTTCTTCTTCGTCGATATTGGCTTCACCAGAATACGACTCGCCAATCCGGCGGTAAGGTCGCCCGCCCCAGCTCCACCGGAATATGCGGCCAATTTCGACGCCGGCAGCATACATCGCCGGCACCAGGAACAGCGACACGAACAAAGCAAACGCCACCGCACAGCCAAGTGCGACAACCATCGGTTTGAGAAATTGCGCCTGAACTGACCGCTCAGCAAGCAAAGGCAGAATACCCACAAATGTCGTCACTGACGTCAGCAGGATCGGGCGGAACCGCGAAACGCCTGCATCGACCAGCGCTTGAACTGCACCGATACCAGACGCGCGGCGCCGGTTCACATAATCGAGTAAGACCAGATTATCGTTGATCACCACACCAGCCGCAGCGGCGATCCCAAACAGAGAGAACATCGCCATCGGCACACCAAAGATCCAGTGTCCAAACACTGCGCCAGCAAAGGCGAATGGAATTGCCGTCATCAGTAGTAGGGGCTGCGCATAGGACCTGAAGGCAATGGCCAGCAAGATATACATCGCGCCGATTGCAAACAGGAGTTTCTGTTGAATTTCCGCGAAGAATTCCTGTTCCTGTTCAAATCCGCCCGCAGCACCACGTTCGACATCCGGGAATTGACGTTCGAAGTCAGGCCAGAAATTGATGTTCATGTCCTCCATGACATAGCCGCGCCCGCCATCCCCCTTGATGTCAGCATAGACTGACACTGAACGGGTACGGTTACGGCGCAAGATCCGGCTGATCCCCGGCGCATAGGTAAATGTGGCAACCTGAGTTATCGGGACTTCACGGCCATCCACGGTTCGAATGCGCAAATTGTCGAGACTGTCGAGATCGCTTCGAGCCGACTTTGGCAGGCGCAGCATCACCCGAACATCTTCGCCATCGCGCGGCAGGCGCTGCACTTCAACTCCAAAATAGGCTTGGCGTAACTGCAGTGAAACATCCGCTAATGAGATGCCGAGCGATTCAGCCCCAGGCTTCAACTCGATCTGAATCTCATCCGCCGAAGAGGTCAGATTATCGCCAATATCATAGGCAGCAGCATAAGTTGCCAATTGCGCCTTAACCACATCTGAGGCTTCGCGCAGACGGTCAAGATCATTATGGTTCAAGGCAAATCGAACGCCGCTATCTTCATCATTCTGGGTGAAGTCGAAAGATATTTCTTCAGCGTCCTGAATCGGGCCGGTTCGCTCACGAATGAGGTCGGAAACCGTTTTTGTTTTCAGGGTCTCAGGACGAAACTCTGGTGACGCCATTCCTATCCAGGCTTGTATCTGACCATTGCTCGCAACGATTGAAGCACCTTGAATAATGCCATTACCGGACCGGTGCCCGGCCCCATCACCGGAAAGCCCGTGCAGCATGGCGACTGTTTCACCCCATTCGTCTTCCAGTTCCTGCGCCGCGATATCGACGCCGGCCTGCAATTGGTCGCGGATTTGAAGCGTACGCGAGAACGGCGTGCCTTCAGGAACGTCAATCGTCACTTGAATAAGGTCGCCTTCAATCTGAGGCATGAAGTTGAACGGCACATTCTTGGTGATGTAGACGGCAGAAATCGCCAAGAACAGAATGCTGAAAAAGGTAGCAATCGTTGCATAACGAAACCGCAAGGCGAGTTCCAGAACCGGCTTGTAAACATGTTCCGCAAACCACAGCAAACTGTCCGCAATACGCCGCTGAACCAGCATCAGTTTCCCAACAGGCCCCTCAAATTTCTGCTTTTTCATATGCGACAAATGCGCTGGTAGAATGAAAATACACTCGATAATCGAAAAGATCAGAGCAGCCACAACCACAAAGCTGATTTGCTGGGTAAATGTTCGCGTTGGGCCGCTGATAAACGCCCAAGGCAGGAATGCGATAATCGTGGTCAAAACCCCAAACACAATCGGTTTGAGCACCATCTGCGTGCCGACGATCGCCGCATCCACGCCTTCTCGCCGGCCACTTTCGACTTCCTTATGTATGTTCTCGCCGACCACAATGGCATCGTCGACAATCACCCCAATCACCAGCAGCACGGCAAAAGTCGATAGAATGTTCCATGACACGCCGAAGAAAGGCAGCATCATGATCCCGCCTGCAAATGCGGTAATGATCCCCATCGTCACCCAAAGGGCCACGGCTGGGCGAAGGAACAACAACAAGACAATCATCACCATCACGGCCCCTTGCAGCGCCGCTTTTGAGATCAAATTCATCCGAGCATCAAAGATGACTGAATCATCCCACAAAATATCGACACCCACCCCTTCAGGAAGAATACCTGTGGAGGGATTATTCGCACGCTCGATATAATCGCGGAAGCCTTTAGCATAGCGACCAATATCCATCTTGTCCGGCGCGACTACAAAGACAAAAGCTGTCGGTTGGTTGTCATAAGTGGCTTTCAGATCGGCATCGATAAAGCCATCAATCACGGTTGCGACGTCGCCAACCCTGATCGTACCTTCGGCAGTTGTTTGGCGGACAATAATATTCTCGAATTGCTCCTGCGTATCCGCAAGTTGGCGCGTCGCCATGCTGACATCACCGGTCGATGACCTAACCCGCCCGCCAGACGAGTTGAGCGATGAATTACGGATCGCCAAAGCGACATCCGAGAAGCTCAAAGTATAGCGCCGCAGATCATTCTCGGAAATTTCAATTGAAACTTCTTCGCTTAGCACGCCCTGCACTTGCGCAAGTTCACCGCCTGGTAGTTCGGCAACATCGTCGCGCACCTGATCGGCGAGGCGCTTGAGCGTCAGCTGATCAACGTCGCCGTGCACAACCATACCGAAATACCAGTTGCGCTGTTCCCAGCGCGTCACCTGCGGCTGAAATGCAGCTTGCGGTAGATTGTTGATCTGATCGACACGAATTTTGATCTCGTCGAGAAATTCTTGCATGTCGATATCATCACGCCCGCGAATATTGACAAAGCCGCCGCCTTCGCGAGCCACTGATACCAAGCGCTCAAGTCCATCAATGTCAGCAACCACTTCCTCGATCCGGGTGATGATCTGCTCTTCGACATCCTGCGGCGAGGCGCCATTCCACGCCACCGAAACCGTCGCGCCCGCGACAGCGACAACCGGGAACATCTCCCGTTCCATCCGGTTAAACGCGACCATGCCGCCAATGAAGGCGACGATCATCAGAAGGTTCGCAGCAACCGCGTTTCGGGCGAACCAGGAAACTATGCCGTTCATTGATCTACTCCCTCAGGTCCTGAGACAGAGACAACCGCCGATCCGTCTTCAGTTTCGCTTGCATCTTTTTCATTCTCGCCTGGCCTGTGCGTCAAAATTGATCCATCCGGCTGGCGCTCCAGCACCACAATGCTCATGCCATCAAACGGGGCTTGTAGTGGGCTGATAATCGCCAGATCACCAACCTTGACATCGTCGCTGCGAAACCATGCGCCATTCGGGTCGCTAAACACCATATCGACTTCATGAATGCGCAATTCACCAGCTTCGACATCGCCAAGGAAGACTTTGTTTCCGCTGCGGATCGCCCCTCGCGGCGCGACAAAAAGATCATCGACACGGCTGCCTTCAACACTCGCGGTTACAAACAGACCCGGCGCCATTGGCGCGCCATCGTCTGCACCAGCCCCATAAGGATCGTTGAGTTCCGCAATAACATTGATCAGACGGGTCCGCGGGTTCACGGCCGCTGACGTGCGGGTAATCCGGCCGACCCATTGGCGTGGCTTACCGCCAACCTGGCCACTAAATGTCGCGATTGGGCCTTTCTCAGCCGCCGTCTCAGCGAATGCCAGTGGCAAACCAAGCTGGCCCAATTGTTCGTCGGTGATTGGCATCGATACTTCGACAACGTCAGTGGCAAAAACACGTCCCAGCGCCATTCCGGGGCTGACAAATTGCCCGGTATCTACCGTTTTTTCTCGTACCCGCCCCGTAAACGGCGCGACAACAGCCGTGCGACCGAGCGCAAGTTCCGCATCCGCTAGTTGCGCTTTGGCTGAATCCAGGCTCGCTTGCGCCTCCAGCAGTTGCGGTTCACGCCGGGCCAGCGGGCTACTATCTGTGATACCAAGGCTGATCAGGTCCTGCTGGGCAATTTCTGCCTCAGCCTGCTCTCTGGCAAGCCGTTGCTCAGCGCTGGCCACACCAGCCTGCGCGCGCACTACCCCGAGCTTATAGTCTGCATTCTCGAGCCGGATCAGCACCTGACCTTTGCGGATGAAACCGCCGTCAATAAAGTCCGACGAGACATAGGAAATGCGGCCAGCGATTTGCGGCGCAACAAGAATTTCACGTTGTGGGCGAACCTCGCCTTGGGCCTGAATTGCGAACACCAGATCATCTTTGACGATCCGCTCACCAAACACAGATAGGCCAGACGGACGTTCAGCCGCCTGTTCAGGTTTTGGCTTCAACGTGTTGAGAACAACAAAGCCGCCAACACCAATGCCTAGCAACATCACGACGGTCATTAATAGCGGAAGTATACGGCTCATGGGAGGATTGCCTCTTCGGGACTGGATGTGGCCGCGACAGTCGGGGCCTGCGGCTCTGCCACAGGTAGTCCGCCGCCAAGGGCCAGATGATA
>Ga0256847_1001270_pt1 | contig 13265 bp, 10 predicted proteins | sample TeddybearmetaG_FD_189099 | JGI IMG/M metagenome (GOLD analysis project Ga0256847, IMG submission 189099) | Hydrothermal vent microbial communities from East Pacific Rise, Pacific Ocean - Teddybear | ecosystem: Environmental > Aquatic > Marine > Hydrothermal vents | place: Pacific Ocean: East... | reverse complement strand
CCGGATGAAATGCCGCAGAAAACACCTTCTCTTCTGGCTAAATCTCTGGTCATTTGCTCGGCCTCCTGCTGAGACACATCAATAATCCGATCAATATTCTCCATACTAAAAATCTTTGGTAAATATTCTGGCGTCCAACGACGAATACCCGGAATTTGCGAACCATCCTCTGGCTGTACACCAACAATCTGGATATCAGAATTCTGTTCTTTCATATATTTTGAGGTTCCCATAATGGTTCCGGTGGTGCCCATAGCGCTAACAAAATGAGTGATCTTCTGATCAGTCTGGCGGTATATTTCTGGACCAGTAGTTTCATAATGCGCCAGCGGATTGTCCTCATTTCCAAACTGGTCCAGTAAAGTTCCTCGACCTTCAGCTTTCATCTTATCTGCCAGGTCACGGGCCAGTTCCATACCAACCTGTCCTTCCTCTGGTTTGACCAGAATAATTTCAGCGCCATAAGCATTCATGACTGCCCTGCGCTCCTGACTCATCTGGTCTGGCATGATGAGTATCATGTGATAGCCTTTTATTGCTGCTGCCATGGCCAGTGCAATTCCAGTGTTACCACTGGTCGCTTCAATCAGGGTATCACCAGGCGATATATCCCCTCTTTCCTCGGCTTTTTTAATCATACTCAAAGCCGGTCGATCTTTTACCGAACCGGCAGGGTTGTTACCTTCCAGTTTTAGATAAATGGTATTACTGGTGACCGGGTTCAGGCGCTGCAATGTCACCAGAGGCGTGTTTCCGATATAATCTTCTAAAATCATAATAAATCTTTAGCGTTGTTGGTGCATTTTACTTTGTTGCCAGATCCACCGGACAACTATTTTGGGGATCTAGTAATGTGCCGAATTCTACTATCTTTTAGCAGAACAACCCTGCTATTTTTTACAATCGTATATATACCTTTCAATCTTTTTGCTGCTTCGGTTGATAGCTCGATTGAAAAACCGGTTGATAAATCGATTGATATTGGGGATGAATTTTTTGATGATAAAATTCCACTAATACTAACAACTTCTCGTCTCAATAAAACGCTGGCTGAATCTCCTGCCAGTGTTAGCATCATTGACCGTCAAATGATTGAAGCATCTGGAGCGCGCAAAATATCGGAACTATTTCGTATGGTACCGGGTTTTATTGTAGGCAGTTACAACGCTACTTCACCTGTCGTGACCTACCACGGTCTGGGTCGTCGATTTCAGCACCAGATGCAATTGCTGGTGGATGGTCGTTCGGTTTTTATTCCTTCTTTTGGTGGCATTCCATGGACAAATTTGCCATTACAACTGGAAGATATTGAGCGTATTGAAATCAACCGTGGTCCGAATGCGGTAACCTATGGCGCCAATGCCTTTCTCGCATCCATTAATATCATCACCCGGCATGCGGCTGAGGACTATGGATTCGGTTACTCCTTAACTAAATCTCTGGACCAGGATAGTGATATCGCTGATGGCTATCTGCGCCTGGGTAATCAACATCAGAATATCGACTGGCGATTGAGTCTGGGCTCGCAGACTGATGATGGTTTCGTCGATGGCCCGACATCCAGACATTTTGACTCAAGAGATGTCAAAAAAGTCAATTTTCGCACCGATTTTCAGCCTGCCCTGAACCAGTCATGGACGCTGCAACTAGGCATTAATCGCACAATGGCTGGCCGAGGTGACGCCACTATCAGTGATGGTGAAGTGCAGGTACATGAAGATGATATTCTGCGTACTGAAAAGGTAGTCAACAGCTTTCAGAGTTTGCGATGGGAATCGATCAAGGATTCCTATACCAATCAATTTTTAATTACCCATACCAATCAGGATGTAACCGACCATTATGAAACCCTCCCTTTCACGTTTGGAGGCATACCAGAAGTGAGCGGAACCATCAACCTTGACAGGGAATCGGACAGGATCGATGTGGAAGCATTTCATAACCGCGAAATCAATTCATCCTTTCGTTTTGTTGTGGGAGGCAGCCTGCGTGAAGATAAAGTTAAATCTTTCTATATTTTCAATGACAATAGCTTCCATGACCTCTCGGTAAAACGTCTTCATGGCAATATTGAATGGCGACCTTCAGACAACTGGTTGGTTGATATTGGAACAGTAGTTGAAGAGTCAGAATTAACTGATCGTGAGGTTTCACCACGGTTATCATTGATCCATAACCTTAATAAACAACATAGTTTACGCCTGGTCCATTCGATAGCCAGAAGAAACCCGGTTATGTATGAAGTCATGGGCAAATCGATATTCACTGCGCAGACCCCTTTTTTAGGCAATATTCCCATACCAGTCAAAGTATGGAATGGCAACCCTTCATTCATACCAGAAAAAAACACATCGATTGAACTGGGATTGCACTCTGAATATGCTGCAAGCGGACTCAGTACTGATATAAAAATATTTGAATATAAAATTACCAATCAATTACATGCTATCAACCCAACCGAGTTCAATACTGTCCTTAATACGGATATACCATTCGAAAGTGTCGATAACTCTGGTTTTACTCGAGTCAATGGCCTTGATTTTTTACTCAACTTTGCACCCCCAACACAACCCTACCGTATTTATAGCGGCTTCAGTGTCACTGATGCCTCGAGCCGATATAGTGACGTTGAAAGTTCATTTCCTGCATCCACCGCCTACCTTGCTGGATACTATAACCTGAACTCCCAGCATACCTTATCTGCTTCCTATAATTATATTAGTGAACTGGACTGGCTGGACACAAGCCAGATCACGCCAATCACGCGTAAACTTGATCTTCGCTATCAATTTGCCATTGATAAACCCACTGAACTGAAATTCGAAATTGTTGCACAGAATGTACTGGATGACTTTGCCGATTACAGAGATGAACAAACTCAACAAACTATTGTCTTTATAAGGTTCTCAGGAAGTTTGTAGGTATCGTGAAAAGGATGGCATTGCTTTTAAGGCAATTTTTGCTACTGCTGATTTGCCTGCCCGTAAATATTATTCAGGCCGATGATTCGTCTGTTAAGCAAATATTGATCATTAAAAGTGCGGATAACCAGTACTATCAAAAAACCTTACAGGTATTAATGCAGGAGCACAGCGAGCTAAATTTCCATGTCCTGTCACTTCAGCAGATACAAAAAGAACCCGCACAAATTGAGCAATCACACCTGGTTATCACTCTAGGTATAAAGGCCGCCACCTTCGCGATTAAACACAACTGGGATATACCAAAAATTCATGCGTATATCACCAGGCGTCAATTTCAGAATGTTGTACACGAATACAGCAATAGCACGGCTGTATTATTGAACCAGCCATTAGAACGGCATTTGCGACTGATTAAAATTCTAACCTCGGTAAATTCAATTGGCATTATTAACCAAAAACCCCGTCAACTCAGTGCTCAAGAAAAATTCACATTGCAGCAACTAAAACTGGAATTAAAACAATACCACATTGAACCAAATGCTAGCCCTCTACCAGCCCTACGCCGATTGCTGCGCGAAAATCAGGTTTTATTGGCACAAGCAGATGCGCGTATTTATAATCGTAATACACTAAAAGGCATCCTGTTAACGGCCTACCGACGAAATATCCCGATGATTAGTTACTCACCAGCACATGTTAAAGCGGGTGCGCTGGCTTCAGTTTATTCCTCTCCAGTTGATATAGGCAAGCATGTTTCTGAATTACTTGAAAAAAAATTACATGACACAGAAACCAGGTCAGCGCAATATCAGTATGCGCGATATTTTACAGTTGCCACCAATATAAAAGTGGCCCTTTCTTTAGGCATAAAATTACCAACCCATTCTCGAATAATTGAATTTATCAATCAGGGACTAGTACTCCAACAACTGGATAATCTATGAATAAGAAATTCAAAATAAAATATCAGATATTGTTAATTACACTTTTGCCAGTCTTTCTGATCGAATCAACTCTGACCTATTTCCACATTAACAAAAGCATTGACCAGGCTGAGCAACTTCTTAAAAGTAAAGGACAAATTATTGCGAAACAGATTGCAAGTGCATCTGAATTCAGCATTTTCTCCGGCCAGTACAAGCAGATCCAGTATTTATTGGATAGTTCGATTAATACTCACGGTATTATCGCAACCTCGGCCCATACTGCCGATGGGAAAAAGATCGCACAGGCAAACAATGATGAATTTTCTGATTTTGAAATTTCAGACTATTTCTATTTTAGACAGGAGATTCAATCAAAAAATGTTGAGCTATCAGATGTATTCGAAACCAATCAGGAAAATATAGCTGCCAGCCAAAAACTGGGTTGGATAAACCTGTATATTTCAAAGCAAGACCTGAATATGTCGATTACACATATCTTTCAGGATGCAGCTATCATTTTTATCATCGGCCTGATTTTTGCCGTTCTGCTGACCAGCTTTATCAGTCAGGGCATTACCCATCCAATATACACTTTGCTTACTCATCTTAAAAAAGTCGAAACTGGCACTTTGGGACAATCCATTGATGTCATCGAAAACAATGAAATAGGAGAACTTCAGACAAGTTTTAATAGCATGACCCAGGCTTTACAGTCCAGCCGATTAAAACTGGATAATAAAATTAACCAGGCGACCCATGAATTACGGCAGGCTGTTTCAAGACTGGAATATAAAAATACTGAACTGGAGCAGGCCAGGGATCAGGCACAAAATGCCAATGAAACCAAAACCCGGTTCCTGGCCAATATGAGCCATGAAATCAGGACACCAATCAATGGAATTCAAGGTTTCATTAAGATGCTGGATAGGTCTGAACTCAATTCAACCCAGAAACGATATTCTCAGATAATACTTAAATCAACGAATGATTTAACTAAAATAATTAATGGAATCCTTGATTATTCAAAAATTGAATCCGGTAAGCTGCAGATTATTTTTGAACCATTCGATCTTTATGAATTGGTAGAACAGACACGTGACGCTCTGTTCGCCAAAGTGCTTGAGAATAAAATCGATATTCATCTGATCATTTACAGTGATACACCCAGATACTTAATCGGTGATAAACAACATATAAAACAGGTGATGATCAACCTTATCGGTAATGCAATAAAATTTACCGAGAGTGGTTTTATTTCAATTACAGTTTATGCCGAATACCAAAATGCAAACCATACTGAGATAGTCATCATCATCGAAGACACAGGTATCGGTATCTCCAGCAATGATCAAGCTAACTTATTTCAGGCGTTTACTCAGGTAGAAACATCTGCCAGCAGACGATATACCGGTACTGGACTCGGTCTGGTAATCAGCAAAAATCTGATATCTTTAATGGAAGGTACTATCAATATGGAAAGTGAACCCAATGTCGGTTCTAAATTTACCGTAACCTTACCCGTAGAAATTGACGAATCTGGCAGGAACGAAATATTTGAACCTAATTATTCAGAAAACATAGCTTTTATATTTTGCGCCAGAAAACGATGCCTCCAGGAAGTGCAATCTCTTTATGACCGGGCAGGCATCACTACTGAAGCAATGTTGAGCACAGAAAATACCACTGCAGGAAAGATTAAAAGTCAGATCAAACAGAATTTATCGCTCATCACTATGGTCATATTTGACCTACGTTATTTTACGGTCAATATTGAAGAAATTATTGATGACGAAATTAGGCAGGCCATACGAATTATCGTCATGCATTATGATCCAAACTTGCTAGATATTCATTTAATCAATCAATATGAATTTATTTCAATCATCAATACCAGCTATTCAATCAGGAATCTCCTTAATAGAAAGTCAGACGGTAAGAAATCAGGGACACGGTCAAAATCAGTCGAATTAGTTGCACCCAAAGAAAGTCACATTTTGGTGGTTGATGATAATGAAATAAACCTCAACCTCGCAACCGAACTGATCAAATTATGGGGCCACAAGATTACTGAAGCCACAAGCGCAGAACAAGCGATCGAGCATTTTAAAAAATCAAACTTTGATCTGATTTTTCTGGATATTCAAATGCCTGTCATTGATGGCGAAAAATTAATGCAAATGATCAGAGCCAAATACCCCAAACTTGCTGCACCCATCATAGCTATGACTGCGAATGTGGTTGAACAGGAGCGCAACCGACTATTAAAATCAGGATTTGATTTTTTTATAGAAAAACCCATCGATGAAGATAAATTGAGAGATTTAATTGATCACTCTCAGCCCATTCATAAAACCGCTCCGACTGAAATTAAAAATGAGCTTAGTATTGATTATCAAGAGTCGTTAAGACTTTCTGCCAATGAGGAATCTCTGGTGCAGAAGCTATTTAGCATGATGTTAAATGATATCCCGGGTTATAAGAAAAATCTGTCTCAGGCATTTAAGAAAAAAGATCAGAAAGAACTTTTCAACCGGATTCATGAACTTCATGGCGTAGTCTGCTACACCGGCATGCCCAGACTGAAAAAGCAGGTACAGGCAGTCGAAAAATGCCTCAACATGAATGCAGAAATTCAGCCGCAATCCATAACCGACATCATAAATGAGCTATCCAGAATCGCTGAACAACTACCTCAATTTATCCATCAAAAGGGTTAATTTGCGTCAAGACTTTCAACTCGAATCAGTCTCAAATGTTCGCCAACACTACTTAAAGCTTCAAGTTCATTGATGGCTTTTATCATCTGAGTCTCCTGAACTTTTTGAGTCAACATAATAATTGTCGCCTGATCAGCTCCCTGCTCCGGCTCCTTTTGTAAAATCGCCTCAATTGATATCTGTTGCTGTCCCATTATGCGGGTAATATCAGCCATCACACCCGGTTTATCTTCTGCGGTCAAACGCAGGTAGTAGGCTGTTTCGATTTCAGCAATTTCCAATACGGGTGTATCAACAATCTGGTCTGGTTGAAATGCCAAATGCGGCACACGATTCAACGGATCTGAAGTAAGGCTACGCGCGACATCGACAATATCCGCCACCACCGCCGAAGCAGTTGGATCGGCGCCAGCGCCAGCGCCGTAATACAGGGATGGACCCAATTTGTCGGCCATGACTAGTACGGCATTCATTACACCATCAACGTTGGCTATCAGGCGTTTTTCAGGAATCAGCGTCGGATGCACGCGCATCTCGATTCCTTTTTCTCTGCGCCGCGCAATGCCTAGATGTTTGATGCGATAGCCGAGTTCATTCGCATAAGTCATATCTTCTGCAGTAATTTTAGCGATACCTTCGGTATAGACCTTGTCAAACTGCAGCGGAATCCCAAATGCAATCGAAGCCAGAATGCACAGTTTATGAGCGGCATCTATGCCTTCCACATCAAAAGTTGGATCGGCTTCTGCGTAGCCTAATTGTTGAGCTTCCTGCAGGACATCAGCAAAATCTCGACCTTTATCTCGCATCTCGGTGAGAATGAAGTTGCCAGTACCATTGATGATGCCCGCTAACCAGAGGATATGGTTCGCACTTAAACCTTCCCGAATTGCTTTAATGATTGGAATGCCACCCGCCACGGCCGCCTCAAATGCAACAGTGACACCTTTGCTTTGAGCCGCTTCGAAAATCTCATTGCCGTGCAATGCAATCAGGGCTTTGTTTGCAGTGACGACATGTTTCCCATTGGCGATCGCCTGTAATACCAGTTCTTTTGCTGGACTGTAGCCTCCGATCAATTCAACCACGACATCGACATCGGGATTATTGACTACATCAAATGCATCTTCTGTAATTGAAACACCCTCGGTTCCAGCTGGAATCTGTCCATTTAACCCTTTAGCCGCAGCATGGATTAATTCAATTTCTGTTCCCGCACGACGTGCAATTTCGGATGCATTATTCTGTAATACACTTGCTGTTCCGCCACCCACGGTACCCAATCCCAGCAAGCCAACCTTGACAGTTTTCAAAACCTGATCTCCTGATAAATGTATGAAAAGTTCTACTGAGCAGTTCACCCAGAATTGCTGATTCTACTTGAGAAATCTATTTCTGTTATGATTTATTTAGGGCAGACTACCTTCAGTAGTTTTTATCGGAATTTTTTTTACTCTTGCACAATATGCCATTAGCAGAAGACAAAATTGACAACAGCTACAGTATCACTGCTTATGATGCCGATCACGTTAGAATTAATGATCAGCCATATCAGGGTAGCCTGATCCTGTCACCACAAAAAATTCACGCCCCCTGGCCGATCACATCAGTTTCTGAATTAAACTCATTTTTACTGGCACCACTGTTCGAGCTGAAGCCCGAGGTAGTTTTGTTGGGTACAGGTGACCGTCAGGTATTTCCATCGGCAGAAATATTCGCTATTTTTGCGCAATATCAGCTGGGATTAGAAGTAATGGCAAATAGTGCGTTGTATCGCACTTATAACATTCTGGCGGCTGAAGACCGTCAGGTAGTTGCAGCGATTATCCAGCCCAGCTAGGCTAAATTGAGGCGTTACTAGTATATTGGGAGAAACAACTTGCTACCTGGACACAGTGAAATTGTTATCTTGTCTCAGAATTTTGACAACACGAGAAAGTGGCTAGTTTTCCCGATTAAACACTTTCTATCTAATAACCGTATCCCTGGAAAAACCCTTATACTCAAGGATTCGACGCAGCCTTTTTAGAGCATCCATTTGAATCTGGCGTACACGCTCCCGGGTTACGCCTAACTCAACCCCTACTTCTTCTAAGGTACCTCGATTATGATTACGCAAACCAAACCGGCGAACAACAACTTCACGTTGTTTTTTGTCCAGTTCATCTAGCCACTCATCTAGATGCTGAATGATTGACTCATCCTGTAACATTAAAGCAGGATCCAGATTTTTTTCGTCAGGGATAATATCCAATAAAGGACGTTCTCCATCACTACTCATCGGTAAATCTACCGAAGACACTCGATCTGCCACCCTGAACATCTTGGTCACGTCTGCTACTGGCTTATCCAGAAATTTGGCCACCTCTTCATCGCTTGGCTCATGCTTTAATTCCTGAGTCAATTTTCTAGCGGCCCGAAGATAGGTGTTTAATTCTTTGATAACGTGAATAGGAAGTCGAATGGTTCGAGTCTGGTTCATCAGACCCCGTTCAATCGTCTGCCTTATCCACCAGGTAGCATAGGTAGAGAAACGAAAGCCTCTTTCTGGATCAAACTTTTCAACTGCTCTTATCAATCCAAGGTTCCCTTCTTCTATCAAATCCAGTAAAGCAAGCCCGCGATTCATATAACGACGTGCAATCTTGACTACCAGTCTAAGATTACATTCGATCATCTTATCTCTTGCGGCAGTATCCCCTTTTAATGAAAGTCTGGAATAATAAACTTCTTCTTCGGCTGTCAATAAAGGTGAGATTTCAATTTCACTTAAATAGAGCCGAGTTGGATCTAAATCTGAAGATCGCCGGGCTAATGGTTTACGACGCTCAGTCGGCTTACGGCGATCAACATATTTATCAGCCTGCGCTTCAACTTCGCTTTCCATTTCGACAGTTTCCTGACCAACAATTTTGCTCGCTTCAGCAATAAGCGAATTATCAGAGATTTTTTCTGCCAAACCTTCGACAACTTCATCGACAGGGATTTCGGTTTGTTCGATTAGCGACTTATCTATAGGTTTTGTCATGTATTCCCCATTTTTGGGCTTCTTCGTCATTGTTTTAACAGTTTATTGCTTTTTGGTAAGTACTTCAGCGGGTTTACTGGTTTACCATTTCTCCGTATTTGAAAATGCAGCAAGGTTTCCCCAATATCATTTCTACCCATAGTTGCAATTTTCGCCCCCCGGTTTACTTTAGCACCCTCTGCTACCAGCCTATTATTATTGTGCGCATATGCGCTGAGGAATGTTTCAGTATGTTTAATAATAATCAGATTACCATAATCTGCTAAACCATTGCCACTATAGACAACTTTTCCGCTGGCGACAGCATAAACTGGCTGGTTGATATTGCCCTTAATATCAATGCCTTTGCGATCAATAGTTTTACTGGAAAAATATTGACTCACTTTACCTGCCGTAGGCCACTGCTCAAATAAAACTTCAGGCAACTTCACTTTATCAGGCTTTTTGGTTGACACTGTGATTGGAATCACTTTTCTGTTTGTGCCAGCGTCGTTTTGTATTACCCCAGATTGAGCAGCTTGCTGAGGCGCTTCATATAATAAAATTCTCTGCCCTGGTTTGATGGTATAAGGTGGATTGATCTTATTCCATCGCGCCAGATCTTTCACATCCAAACCATAATGCCAGGCGATAGAATACAAGGTATCGTAAGATTTTATTTGGTACCAGCTGCGTCCAAAAATCGGCTGTTTTAACTGACTACTGCAGGCGTTAAACATACTCATGAAAATGAGACTGATGGTGATTACTCTATATCGGTTCATAATCTGAAATCTGGTGCGCTGAATCCATAATTAAAATATTGGTAGAGCACTTGTTCTCTATAGAATGCTGAAATAGATAATTGCAAGAATTAACAAAATTACAGTGACCCATCCAATCTTTTCGATGTTTTTTAACAAATTCTGTTCAATCGCTGAACCATATTTTGATAGCAAATAAGCGACCATATAAAAACGTGCTCCTCGTCCAATCAAGGAAGCCAGTATGAATGGAATTAATGCCAGACCCAGTACACCAGCAGAAATAGTAAAAATCTTATAAGGAACCGGCGAAAAACCGGCCATTAATACCGCCCAAAAACCCCATTTATCAAACCATATTGTGACCTGTTCAAATAAGGGTTGATAACCCCATGCCAGAATGTAGGGACTAGCAAATTCAAAGGCAAAAACTCCAATTAAATAACCAACAATTCCACCAACAACTGATGCCGTAAGCGTTAACGTAGCAAACCGCATTGCCTTTGCAGGTGCGGCAAGCGACATGGGTGCTAACATCACATCCGGTGGAGGGAATGGCAGAATAAATGATTCCAGAAAACTTAATAATGCTAACGAATACGCCGCACCTGGTCGGCGAGATAAAGTGATTACCTGATGATATAAATTTTCAAATTTCTTCATTGTTTAAGACAGTCCTTTTAACAATGGCACAAAAATCACTTTTTCAAGCTTTTCGCTTTCAATACCTTCCGCTGTTTTACGTACCTGCATTAGTGTTTGATTTACACCATCATCCAATGGCAAAACCATCAAACCGCCGGGTTTTAGTTGTTGCTGTATTTTTTTTGGAATTTCAGTACAGGCCGCGGTTATAATAATTCGATCAAACTGACTGTTGTTAAGCGGCCAACCAAAATTTCCATCTGCATGCCGTAAGTGCGTATTATATATCTTTAGCTGCGCCATTTTTTCAACTGCCTGTAAATGTAAAGCGCGGATACGTTCAACACTATAAACATGAGGAAACAAACAGGATAAAACTGCTGTTTGATATCCACAACCTGTGCCTATCTCCAAAACCGAATCAACCGAGCCTGACTCGAACAAGCATTGCGTCATACAAGCGACAATATAAGGTTGAGAGATTGTTTGACTATGACCTATCGGCAAGGCGGTATCTTCGTATGCGCGATGTGCCAGTGCCTCATCAACAAATAAATGTCGAGGAACTTCGCTCATTACCTTAAGCACAGTTTCACTTTCTATGCCCTGATCTCGCAAGCGTTGAATAAGCCTGTCTCTGGTACGTTGAGAAGTCATACCTATGCCGCTCAGTTTCAAATTTTCTGCATTCATGACTTTACTGGCTAATTTACTGCTAACTTTTGCAGCCAATTCTGCAGTGGTTTAACACCATGATGGCGAGTCAGGTCAATTTGTAACGGCGTTATTGAAATAATATTATGTTCAACAGCATAAAAATCAGTACCGGGTCCGGCATCTTGTGAAGGACCTACCGGCCCTATCCAATAAACCGGATTTCCGTAAGGATCAAATTGCTTTACTGTGGGTTCAGATTTGTGACGGAAACCCAGGCGAGTTGCTTCTAAGCCCTGAATCTCAGCCCAGGGGATATCTGGAACATTAATATTGAGAATAGTGTCTTCAGCCAAAGGGTCGTTTTTCAGCTGTTCGATGATAATTTGTGCTGCCCTGGCTGCTGTATCATAGTGCTGATGTTTTTTGCCAACCAGAGATATCGCCAGCGCAGGCAAACCCAGATATCGACCCTCAGTGGCCGCTGCAACTGTACCTGAATACAAAGTGTCATCACCCAGATTTGAACCAGCATTTATGCCGGACACGACCATATCAGGTTCTACAGCCAGTAACCCCGTTAGTGCGAGATGGACACAATCCGTCGGTGTACCATCGACGTGATAAAAACCATTCTCAGACTGATTCACTCGCAGGGGGCGCATCAACGTCAGTGAGTTGCTGGCGCCACTACAATTTCTATCCGGCGCTACCACCGTAGTTTGAGCTATTTTGGATATAACCTTTTCAAGTTCGATCAGCCCAGGTGCGTGATAGCCGTCATCATTGCTAACTAAAATATGCATCAAAAATCAGAAGTTAAACCCAAATTTAAATAAACAGGCCTGAAATCATCTTGTTCCACAATGTGTACGACACAAAACATTGGTTAACTAAAGAGGAGTTCAGGCCAACAAGCCCGCAATAATACTGTGTTTCAATCATTTCTGAAACTGATTGATCGCTTACAACCGAACGAATACCTTAAAAATCAAAATTTTCAATTGACCCAATTCAGAGAAAAGGTATAGGTTCAATTTCGTACCAAGATTAAAACAGATAAGATTGCGTATTGTTATTTACAACATTAGCAGTCTGCTAATTGACCTTTAATGTATAACCAGGATCTCAAGATGGAAAAGCAAACGACACGCCCTCACGCACCCCTGACGAAGGCCAGCGCTGGGTAATGGTTTTTCTGCGTGTATAAAAACGCACACTATCCGGGCCATATGCGGCGAGATCACCAAACAGCGATTGCTTCCAGCCGCCGAAGCTGTGGTAAGCGACCGGCACTGGTAAAGGCACATTGACACCGACCATTCCAACTTTAATGTGGTCACTAAAATAACGCGCCGCTTCACCATCCCGGGTAAAAATGCAGGTGCCGTTGCCATATTCGTGATCGTCGATTAAATCCATTGCTTCCTGCATGGTGTCGACGCGTACAACCTGCAATACCGGGCCAAAGATTTCGACCTGATAAGATTCCATTGTTTGGGTGACTTTGTCGATCAACGTACCGCCGACATAAAATCCATTTTCATTGCCTGCGACCGTGGCGTTACGACCATCAACCACGAGATCAGCGCCCTGTTCCTGTGCGCTGGTGATGTAACTTTTAACTT
>Ga0256847_1001269_pt1 | contig 13267 bp, 9 predicted proteins | sample TeddybearmetaG_FD_189099 | JGI IMG/M metagenome (GOLD analysis project Ga0256847, IMG submission 189099) | Hydrothermal vent microbial communities from East Pacific Rise, Pacific Ocean - Teddybear | ecosystem: Environmental > Aquatic > Marine > Hydrothermal vents | place: Pacific Ocean: East... | reverse complement strand
CACACATTCTTCAGAAAGAAAAAAACTATCCCATGTACTGTCCACGGGAGATAAAATTCGGTCTTTGCCGACAACACGAACATTGACTTGCTTTACGTCGTCAGGAAAACGAGTATCAGCCGGTAGCCTCACCGCCTGAGTACGGTTGTTAACGAATACAGAACCAGTAGACATTGGAATCTCCTTTCAAATGCTATACACATGAAGTATATAGCAACGATACTATATAGCAAGCGTATATAGCAGCAAAAAATCCTCACATCACCATTTTTCTGGTAACCCGTTCGATGCGCGTTCGGTGTTCTTGTAACAGAGCTTGTCTTTCATTTTGTCAAAGCCCCTGCGTTTGCCGACATGCAAAGGCTTCTGGAATGGATCCGACCTCTTTATCGCCCGTGGCAATGCTTTAGGCATACCAGCTGCATCAGCGCCAACGGGAATGGACAATGGTTTGCGCAGATCTCTGGCGTGACGATTTGTGTTTGCTTGGAGCAGAACTTATCGAGAATGCGGTTGGGCAAATTTGCCCAATTGACCCAGTTTGGGAGTAAATTTGTTTAGGATATAGTCCTGCGAGATGGGAGAACCATCTCGCAGGCTGTTTTTGTAATGCTTATAGCTTCCCTGCGTAAAGAGAAAAAGTCAGGTCGAGGTAGTTATTTAGCGCATCCAGCACCGCTGCTTTATATTTCACCGGGTCGGCATGTATGGTAATCACGCCCGTATCCTTTGAGGGCGACAAAAAGCCACCTTGTGATTTGGCGCGTATCGGGCAGTTACTGGAACAAGACTCCATTGAGTTGGCGTATTCCAGGTTTGATGTGATATCGAGGTTTTTTTCGTTTTCAGGCAGAAATATCCTGAGAGTGTATGTTGCCTTTCCCCAGGCAATGGAATTTGTGCCCTCTCCAATAATTATACGAGGTTCAACAGCCGTTGTGCCTGTAGATACCATCTTGCCGGAACCTAGACCACCGCTTTTGAACTTCTGGCTGATATCCATGTTTATGCTGGCAAAATTTATATACGTGAAGGCGTTATACAAAAATGTCTCAATTTCTCTAGGCACTTTATTGCGCGCACTAAAAGGGCCTGCCGCATCCTTAACTGCAATAGCGTATTGGTTTTCAGGAGTAAAGGTGACCGCCGCACCCCATTTTTTCTTGGCGAATAACTGACCATCCTCTGCTCCCGTGGAAAGTTTTGCGCCATCTCTAAACTTGGAAAAAGATTTGGCTTTTTCTAGCTCACTTATTGGCAAAACCGTAACGCCCATCGCTTGCAAGCGCGTGATAAACATCTCGTTGTATGCTTCAGTAATCTCCTGGAAAACGGCCGAGTCAACTCCTTCCAGTTGGGTTATCCCGTTAAATGCCGCTCGATACTTCTTTTTCCAACTGGTTTCAATTTGTTCGTGCGCCTCAAGGCGAAAAACCAGACTGTTGCCGACGAGCACAAAACGATTCCCTTCCTTGTAGACCTTCTTTGGCTTGTTTCCCGCCAGAGTGTGTCCAATGTCCCGCTTTACAGCCTTTAACTCTTTTTTACTCCACTCTTTTGCTGATAAATTTTGAGAAACAGCAAAAGCAAACAAAAACACGCATGCATATCGTAATTTATTCAAAACAAAATCCTTTTTAGTCAAACTAGATAAGTGAGAGCAGTTGTCTCAATATTCCGAGTAATAGAATAGCTGCGATTTCAACTCATTTAGCAGATTCAGTTCTAGTTTTGCAAAAAAGCAAGGCAGAGGGAAAGTAGGCCGCATAAAGGTAATTTTTGGGGTTATGGCCAAGCACAGGATCCATACTGAATCTGCGGCCAATATTGATACTGGTCGAGAAACCGATAATCCTCTGGCTCCGGTTTCCTGGGCAGAGCGGTTGAAACGAGTCTTTGCCATTGACCAGGTGAATTGAGGCCCAGCATCAAGAGAAGGTACCCTGGGGTACATCGAAGTCTGCTATCCCGGACTTTTGACACCTTCAAAATAAACCAGTCGATCTACGGAGCCGACAAGCCCTAGCCTGGTAAACTGGGCTATTTTCTGTGCAGTGCCGTCGAAACCGGCGCGCTCCAGCAAATGTGCTGCAAACACTGGATTCCACGCCTGTTCATCATGGGGAGATAAATCTATAGTGCGAGCCTGATTTGCGCTGGCCAGGACCACAAACAGGAGAACCAATCTTTTGAGTAGTATCGCCAATTTCAAGTTCGTTCAAACACAGCAAGATGCAAAGTGTGAATAAACCTTCGTTGGGGGGTGTTACTAACGAGCCGGAAATTGTTTTGGGTGAAATAATTTTGGAGGCTGGCGAGGGAAGTGGTATGTTGCCTGGAAGGCTTTTGGAAGAAAATGTGGCGTAGTTTTCGCTTGATGCTGGTAAACGCATAAGGACTTAGATAGGAAATAACAACGTAGCTACTGGCTATCCGACAGAGTTCACCAATTACTTTCCTGCGAATCTCGTCATTCGGAAAATGATGGTATAATCTGAAACAAAGAACAGCGTCAAAGCTTTGGTTTTCGTAGTAAAATTTTTCTATATCAGCTTTTTCGATTTTAGCCGTCACCCCAGCTTTTTCAAGTTCTTGTCTTGCGATGGTAATTGCTGCATCTCCCAAATCGGCTCCGGTGGTTGTGTAACCCTCCCGAGTGAGCATGATGGTTGCACGACCGGTTCCACAAGGCGCGTCCAAAAAGGTATTAACTCCGGTAAGGTGCGTAAGTGCTTTGCGTATCAGGCCAATCTCGGCATCATGCTTGCGTTGTTTACGCCGGGTATAAGCCTCTGCTACGCCCATCTCGTTTTTAATACGCAATTTGTAGTTAGCTGCTTGTTTTATTTCCGTCATCAGTATGTCTTTATATGCTTGAGTGAGTTTTGTGGTTCGTCGAAAAAGACGATCTATATCCTGTTTTTGAGCCCTGTGACGCAGGAAAGGGTGGTATGATTTTTCAAAATCAATAAGTCTGCACTGGGCGCTTTCAGGGTGCAGGAATATGTGTTTGGTGTATAGAGCGCCATGCACCAAATTTAGCTGGTGCAATGCCCGGATAGTCTGCCCCACGCTTCGCAGGCATTCCCCATACCTGGGCTTGAGGCCGGGCGTGCCGAGGATGTGTTCCAGAGTCAGGTAGCCCTCAAGGCTTGCACTTATAAGCATGGCCTGGAGCTTGCCTTTAGTGTTTCGTTGGCTATAACACAATAGTTCCGGACCTAAAGGTTTTATGCGGTTAACCTGGCTAAGTGAATAGTATTCAAACCAAAAGCTGGGTCTGGCGAGGTAAGCGGAAGCTCTCGCCCGCCGGGTTTGATTTTCCTGTCGCTTTAGGTAAACCGTTAGAGTTTGCCCGTCGAAACCTGGTAGCTGATGCCTGGTTACGCCACTCCAACCGCCCCGGCGCTCGTTAATTGGCTCCACCCACTCGCGCGGCCAATTCCAGATATCGTCAAATGTACTTTCCCCAAGGTTATTCAGGGCCTTCTGAAACTTTTCTGCACAAAATTGGAATTCGTTAGGCGACATGCACAATGCTCGGAAAAGTACTCTGATATTACTACTTTTTGCAGGAGGGTTGAACTTATGATTCCGAATGATCGCAGGAAGCAAAAAAAACAGGCTCTACAATGCCGCGCGTGTGGTGATAATGACTATTTCCAAAGAAGCCTGGCGAAACCCGATTATGACGGACTGCAAACACTAAAAAGCTGGATACCAGAAATCACATCCGAATATTGCGGTGCCCAGGCCATTCTGGATACGCCGCCTGAAATAGAAGAAAATTGAGATAGTGAAGCACCCATTCCAGATGAACGATTACGTCTCATCTTTACTTGCTGTCACCCCGCGCTGGCAGAAACGCGCGCGTTTCACTTACTCTGAAAACCCTATGTGGTTTTTCAACACGGGAGATAGCACGCGCTTTTCTTACAAGCGAAAGTTACATTAACCAGCGTCTGAGCAGGGCTAAACGTAAAATTCGCAACGCCGGCATTGCGTATGAAGTACCCGAAGGCGATGCTCTCAACCTACGGCTGCCCTCGGTATTATCGGTGATATACCTGATCTATAACGAATCCTACAGTGCCGTTGAGGGGCATGCTCTAACACGTACAAGCCTCGCAGCGGAGGTAATTCGTATGGCACGCGTTCTATGCAAACTTTTGCCCCGCCCGGAGGTCGCAGGGTTATTGGCGCATTTGCTACTCCACCACTCAAGGGAGCCCGCGCGAAGCTCCGACACACTTGCATTTTTCCTTGGGAACACCAAAACCGTAAACTGTGGAATCAGGAACTGATTCAGGAAGGTACAAAATGTTGCTTACTGCCTTAAGTGAAGGTCAGCCGGGTGTTTATCAATTACAAGCTTCTATCAGTGGCCTGCAGCCCATAGCTGAAAACTGGTCATCCACTGGCAGGCCACAGATACTGCAATTGTACGCCCTGCTGTTTCACTTAAGCCCATCCCCCATCGCGTCACTGAATCAGGCGTTGCTCTGCGTCATGCCGGTAATGTAGAAAGCGCATACAAAACTCCGAACGAATTGGAGAGTGCACGTCCCTCTTATCAGCCGTTTTTTGCCGCAAGAGCTGAACTTGCAGAGCACCCAGGCCTGCAAGACCATGCGTTGAAGAACTACGACAGGACACTTTGTTTGACAAGAAACAGCGCAGAAAGAGACTTTTTATCGAGAAAAAGACAGCAACTCATTGAAAATAGGAACTAAATACTAACATCTATCGCCAGCGCGACAGATTTTTACAGACCCTGCACTCTAAGGTATAAAGGACACGTACAGGTCAGGCAGCTATCGACAATATTGTGAATGTTTCAACCTCTCTTCGCTTCAGACAAGACCGTAAGCTGGCTAAAAAGCTGCTTGGTGGGGATGAAAAGGCGTTTAAGCAGTTTGTTGATGAATACTTTCCCCGTTTATACCGCTACGCCAGCCATCGACTGAATAACGACAGCGATGTTGAAGAAGTGGTACAGACTGTACTTACAATCGCTGCACACAAACTACATACCTATCGTGGTGAAGCGACTCTTTTGACCTGGCTGGTGCAAATTTGTCGTCATGAGATATCGCGCCAGTTAAAAAAGACCGGTCGGGAAGAGAACCTGATGCGCACCTTTTTGAACGACGATTTTTTGAAAGCCATAGTTGAGTCAGTTGAGTCAGAGCCGCAGAACAATCCGGATGCTGAATGCAATCGCAAAGAAGTAATTACGCTTATCCAGGTTGTTATGGACCAGCTACCACACCATTACGCAGAGGTTCTGGAAATGAAATATATTCAAGGCTGTAGCTCTCAGGAAATAGCTGCTCATATGCAACAAACTGACTCATCCATTCAGTCTCTGTTAGCCAGGGCCAGAAACAGTTTTAAAGGGCTGTGTGGAGAGGTATTACATACTATGTATGGGCAAGGAGGGTCCCATGGGTAATTCCAAAATATCTAACAACTCCGATAAGGAAGAAGAACAGATCGGTGTTCTCCTGCGTGCTGCGAGTACAAGAAAACCGCTACCTCAAAATATACAATCTGCATGGGAAGCAGGATTTAGAAATGAACTGGAGCAAATCCGTGTTAACAGACGCCGCAAGCTCTATAAGTTGGCTACGCTGTGCGCTACCGTTGTTGTGAGCCTGGCGCTTGTCGTTAACACTATTCGCACCCCTGATTTCCCTGCATCCACTATTGTATTGCGCAGTAGCGGTGAGAACAACATTTCCTCCGCAGAGGGATTTGTGGAAGCAGCCTATATTGGCCAGCTAGTGAAAGAGCGCAGCCTGGTAGCTACTGGAACGGGTTCATTTCTGTCATTTCAGTACAGAAATTATGTCATTCGCCTCAACTCTGACACTCGCCTGCAGATTCTTGAAAACCACCTACGATTACGCAGTGGTCAAATCTACGTAAGTAGCCTACCCGCAGGGCGGTTCATAAACTTTAAAGAACTGTCCGGGCTTAGAATTCATACGCCGTTAGCCACAATCACCGATATCGGCACCCAGTTTACTGTAGACGTCTCGCAGAACAGCGTGACATCTATAGTGCGGGAAGGTGTAATCGAGGTCAACACAGCAAAAACACACACTTCTGCCAAAGCAACCGCGGAAAGCGCACGCCGTATTAAAATTGATGCGCATCAGCGCGTTGTTAGCAGCATAGTGGCTGCACATGGTGAAACATGGGACTGGATTTATGCAGTATCGGAACCTTTTCAAACTACCGGACATACTTATTATGACTATTTTGTCTGGTGTGCTCAGGAGGCCGGGTTAAAGCTGGAGTTTGAAAGTGAAACTGCCGAGCGTGTGGCAAAATTGGATAGACCTAATGACGGGCTAATATTTACCCACCCACTGAAGTCTCTGAAATCCATAGCTACATCCACACCCGAACTCTCAGCCCAGGTGCTTGGCAATACGCTCGTAGTTAGACGATACGCTAAAAAGCAATAGATATTCCTATGGAAGGTATTAGACCTGGCAAAAACTCACGGTCTGGTAGCAAAAGCAGACCTGAACCTTCCTCGGACTCTTCAAAATCATAATCAATGCCCGCCTCATTTTTTCTGTCACTTAAATTGGTAATGTTAGTAAATATCTCAATACGTGTTTTTCCCACATCCCAGTGTTTACGAGCACTGATATCAAGTGAGAAGTATGGACCCAGATTCTTGTTGTTTAACACCTCTTCAACTGCCAGAAGTGCACCTTCTTCATATTGGATTTCTAGTTGACTGGTACGCCAGCCAGAGTGCCACGTCACCGCTGCAGCGAATATCCAGCTAGCCCTTTCCCAAACAAGAGAGGCATTAAAGGTATGCTTTTGTGACCAGCGCCTGGGCACCCACACATCATTTAACCTGTCTTTTGCGGACATGTAGCTATATCGGATTGTCGTGTTTAGGCTGCTGGAGAAAGAATAGGACAAATCCAGATCAAGGCCCCGCGCAAAAGCCTTGTCAGGGCTAATCTGCACGCGATCCGGCTCCAGTTCAGGCAATAATACAAAGGGGTTAAATATGTTTTCATAACGTCGCTTTTGATTACGATAGTTTTTATAATAAATATCCGCTACAAAACGCGCCTTTTCTCCCTCCCAGTCTATTCCCAGCACGAAGTGGTCTGATTTCTGTGCTTTAAAATAGCGTGTTTCACCATCCAGCACCTGTAATTCATGCAAGGCCTCGGGTTGGTAGAAACGCCCAATAGATACCCGCACACGCAACGCTTCAGACAGATCATAAACCAGGCCCAGGCGAGGTGAGACCTGATTGCGCGATTTACCCTGATAATAGGATTGTACATCCCAACGCACACTCGGCTGTACAAGCAATCCCGATCCAAGTTCATATTCCAGAGAAGCATAAACACCACCTGACCAACCTTCTCTGTCAATGGAAATTTGTCGCTCCTCTACCTTAAGACTTCCCAACAAATCAGCAAGTTCGCCCCGGTTAATGACCGCACTGTTTGCAAAATTACCCGTTGTATATTCAGTCTGCCAACCAAACTCCAGCAAACCGCCTGAAGAAAGCGCCATGGAATAATCGTTACGCAGGGCAAAACGACGAATGTCCTGGCTGTAATCCAGAAACCCGCCTTTTTCGGGCTCTGGGTTATCATCAGTTTCATCTGGCAACTCCACACTGTTCGATAACTTACGACGCTTGAAATCTATGAAATTAAGAGACCAGCTTCTGTGCAAATTCGGATTGGCTTTGTGTTCAAAGCGCGACCAGAAGTACTGCATTTTGACATCTGAAGAGGCAAATTCCTCAGTGTCTTCAAATTTAATTTTATCTCTGGAGACGGTGCCTCCAATTGACAATTTGTGTTCATTTCCAATGTCGACGAGCAATCGCCCGGAAGCATCGTAATATCGGGGTGTACCTGATCTGGCTTCAATAAATTTGGTGAGATCACTCAAATCTCCACGTCGGTATGCCAGTGTCCATGCACCTTTATTTGCACCTGAAAGCTCGCGACTGGTATTGGCAAACTGGGAAAAATTGGATATGCCAATATTGGTGGTATTTCTGTCGTAAGAAGAATCACTGGTTATGTCCAGTACACCGCTCATGCGATTTCCATACCGTGAAGGAAAACCGCCGGTGTACACATCGATGGATTCCACCGTATAAAAATCAATAGCACTGTAAGCGCTGTGAAAATCTGCCAGGTGAAAAGGCTCCAGCAATTCTATTCCATCCTGCAACACCAACAATTCATCCTGCAATCCACCACGTATACGCGGTCTTGCAGACACACCCATGGAAGCTGACCCAGGCAGTCGATTGGTAAGGCGAATGGCGTCAAAACCAGGCGCAGGCAGTGCATACACTTCATCCGAAGTTATCCGCCTTGAGGAACCACCCAGCCCGGATTTTGCATACTTATGCATGCTACCGGTCACAATAATACTTTCGATCAAGCTGCCAGTAGTACTCGGTTTTTCCGGTAAGCCAACTACTGATGGCACTGCCCCGGGAGCAACATTATTGCGGGTAACAATGTATACATCCTGTTGAACAACAAGATACAGATCAAATTCAGCCAGTACTTTGGAAAGAGAATAAATCCGCAGCTTTTCTGAATCTGGCAGATCAGAGCTTACCAGCATACTCCTGTTAACCACCGAGCTACTGTAGAGAATCCTGTAACCGGATTGTTGATATCGGCTAATTAGTTCAACCAGCGTAATAGTTTGTTGCGCGTCGGAAGCTGCTACACAATCAGCACTCTGCCCGATCACGTACCAAATAAGTACAACACCCATTGCTAGCCTGATGTTCATCAGTTCCAACCCTATGTTTTCGATCTTCGCAACGCAACCGTAATATTTTTAGGGATTTCAACAGATTTCTCTCCAACGCTGCCTCCAACAAAATACAAGCAGAAATAATACTAATGGAGGTTTCGCATGTTAGCCAAAATCACAACGTTCGGCGTGTTGCTGTTTATGACACTCATCAATACCAGTATTTATGCCGATGGCAAGGGAAGCGGCTGCCAGAGAACGGCAAGAGTGATGTATCAGTCCTGCCGGGCAGAATTAGCGGAAGAGTCGTTCGAAGCGGTCGCCAACTGCATCAATGAAGTAGACCGCCGAGAGTGTAGAAAGGATGCTAGAGGCGACTTGAAGCAAAACGCCGCGGAGTGTAAACAGGTGCGTGAAGCTCGACACGATGCCTGCCATATTCTTGACGAAAGAGCTTACCGTCTGGATCCTCTACTGGATTCGGAAATCGACTTTATCGACCCAGATGAAGTACCTGATATGTACGCACCAAACCCCTACGTCTCTATCGTTGCCGGTCACACCTATGTGTTGCGCGCTGGTGAGGAAGAGGAGGAGTTGGTTATTGTCCACGTCACCGACGAGGTGCGAGAAATACAGGACGTATTGTGCCGAATTGTAGTTGATATCGTAGTCGAAGTGTCAACTGAAGACGGCGCAACAGAATATGAAGCCGTCGAGGTTACACAGGACTGGTTTGCGCAGGATGAAACCGGAAACGTCTACTATTGTGGAGAAATTGCACAAAATTTTGAAGACGGCGTATTGCGCGACCTTGAGGGCTCGTTTGAATCCGGTAGAGATTTTGCAAAAGCTGGTATTCTTATAAATGCCTTCCCCATGGTGGGCGAGGCACATCGATCCGAGTTTCTATTGGGAGATGCCGAGGACATCGTACGTTATGAAGACCTCGCGACCAACCCGACAGCCGACGAAGGTGGCGAAAACCCGGCCTTTCCCTGCGGCATGACAGGGTGTTTGAAAACATTTGACTTCGCTCCAATAGATCCTGAATCGACGGAGTACAAATATTACCTACCCGGTACAGGATTTGTACTGGCAGTTGGAATGGAAGACGGTGAGATAACAGGCGAGCGTGAAGAACTCGTATGCACAGGAGATTCTCTAGATGTGCTCGAAACTCCCGCCTGTGATATTGACGAACTGCCTGACCTGTTAGATGAACTTTGCAAACTTTCACCAGAGACCTTCTGCGAGGAATAAGTAAAGCATTTCGTGTCCGGACCATCCCCCCCCGGGATGGTCCGAATATCTTTATACCCCCTCTGTCCGCATACCTCCTCTACTGATTAGCTTGTTAGCCATACTACAAATGAGTATGGTGAGTGAAATAGAGTGCGATCGCAGGTTATTTGCCGATGCCGAAAGCAGGTGCCTGCTCTGCAAGGTCTTAAAAATATTATTGGGTGATTGTCCCCGTTTGTAAAGATACCGACGGTCACGAAACTCTTTTTTTAGTAAATCAAACAGTCTACTTGGTGGCATCGCGCACCTGGACCGCATCGCTCTAGCATAACCAGAAAGAATCCATACAAAGTGGTGCGCCAAGGTTTTTACTCGTTCTACGTGGTCGCACATTTTTTTCACTTCGAGTCAGATACAGTACCAGCAAAGTATCTTCTACCCTTGTATCTATCAAGGTGATTTTTTTCAATGGAGGCAAGCAACTAAAAGGAGTAGGCAATAATACTATTTGCTTAACCCGGCCTGAGATAGAACTAATGCTCAATAGGTCCATTCAGGACCTTCCCAACCGGTTACGACTACCAATGTCGGGATGTGGTAGAGCCGAAAAGCCAGCACATCGTGCTTTTTGACTTCTGAACCCGGAATTGTATCCAGGAGATCATTGGAAAGATAATCCTTTGGCGCATTATGTTAATAATATGTTCGGCCTTAACTGGAATGGCCGCAGGGCCATGGATCAGTGGACGTTTCCTTGTACCTAAAGGTAGTGACCTTGCCGCTGGACCTACTACGTTAGGTCATGATCTGCTGAACGCTCTCGCATTTTTTACTGCCGCGTTTTCCACCGCATTTCAGTAAAACGTACAGGATTACGTAACCTTATCTTGTGCAGAGCGTGAGAATAGCGATCAGCCAAGTCGTGTTCGAACAAGTTTACTCCAATCCAATTAACCACCGTTCACCTTTCTGACCAGGGATCATCAACAAATGGCCAGATGGACTTGTCGAGCTTTACGTAGTTTATGTTCACAATATCTTGAGTCAGCGCGCCAGGAGTATCGACATAATGAATTTCATCTGCGATGGGACCAAACGCATCAAAAAAATGTTGGCTGGACTTAACAACCACCAATCTGGATTTTTTTGGATCGATTCCAAGGTTCGTGAACAAGTCAACACCCAGGGTCTGGCTTCGAATGGAAGATAGTACAATATCCACGCCCTCAAAATGAATAGCAACGCAATCCCCCAGCTTAATCCTTGTCGTCGCAAATGTTTGAAATGAATTTCTGCATACAGCAGTCACAATTGCATCTACCTCAACCGGCAAACCGGAAACCGCGGGTTCACTTCCACCAATTTTCATCTTCACTCTCGATCCAACCCCGGACTGCATTGCCATTCGTACGGCAGATGGATCCCAGATTGCTCCTAAACATATACCAGTGACACCCTGCTTGATAAGCTCCACTAACAAATAGGTGGAATCTCCTGGTGCACCTCCACCAGGATTATCTGATACATCAGCCAATACAATCGGTCTACGGTCGGAATTAGATGCGTGACGCACTACAGAATGCATATTTTCAGCAGCAAAGTGTGTATTGCCGCGCATAGCAAAAAGTTCACGTCCCAACTCTTCTGCCAGACGGTCACCAAGTTTGGGACGACCGTTAGTCGTAACCAACACTTTGGTACCCCCTTCGCTCACATCACCCCAGGGAAAACCATGCGCCACAGAAATGGATAACACACCTTCATCACGCTCCATTTCCCGGAGCTTGTTAACAAAATCTTTCATTGGGTTTCGTGTGGTGTGATATATACCCTGCATGCGGCAGTCAAAAACAGAAAAGCACGGCTCTATTCGTTTAATCACCATACCTTCGAGAATATCCAGAAGCACTTCCGCACATTCCAGATAATCCGTATGCGGGTATTCTTTAAATATTACGATGGAGTCGGCGCATGACATCATTAACCGTGTTAGATGACAATGCGGATCAATTTCCAGACCAACGGGAACATCTTTGCCTACAATTTTCCGAACCTGATCTAACAAATCACCTTCGCAATCTTCGTAACCCTCTGCAACCATGGCGCCATGCATACCCAATGCAACAGCATCCACCGGCAGCGCCTTATTCAACTGACCAAGTATCTCGTCACGCAAGCTTTCATAAGCTTCCCGCTTTGTAATGCCTGCAGGAAGTGCATTCGCACACGTGCCTTCTACTACATCCCAATCATGAGAAGTGGCACGTTGTCTTGCTGCCCAAAGGGGGGCTGCAAATTCCAGTATTTGTGTGGGTGCTTCACCGGGACGGTACAGCTCAAATGATGCAAAGCAGGAATAAGTTGTAGGCACAGGTGAGTAGGTATTGGTTTCTGTACTAAGAGCTGCGGTAAATAGTCTCATTGCTCATCCAGAATTAGGCGTTTCGAGCGCCAAACTTACGATTCTACAGGACGACGGCTGCGACTGACACTTCAAGGTTATGTAAATAACGATAACTCGGAAACCAAAAACTCAACTGCCGCTTTCACCTTGACAAGACTGTACTTGGGCGGCGTATAAATCAGATAAATACCAAGATCAGGCTTTCTGGATACTGAAAGCACTGCATCACTCAACACTATTTCCCGCAAAATGCCACTCTTTAGTTCTTTCGCTACAGCCCATTCCGGTACCAAAGCAATACCCAGGTTGTCGTACGCGGCATCGAGTATGGCTGCCCCGTCGTTACTCACAAAAGCTGCTGGCAAAGCGGGCTCAAACCACGCGCCCCTGGAATACGCTTGCCACTCAAGAATACCGTTAGGTGCTCGGTAATACAAGGCTTTATGGTTTTGGAGTTCAAGCAGTCGGCCCGGTAATCCGTACATTTCCAAATATCCCGGAGTAGCAATGAGTATAAAACGATGGTCTGACAAACGCCTAGCGATAACACGCTCCGGTAAAGTAGCGGAGGCCCTAATAGCAATATCTACCTGGCTTGTTGATAGATCAAAAACATGATCCGTTAATTCAACATCCACCACAAGATCCGGATACTTAACCCGAAGCCGGGAAATGGCAGGTAACAAACGTTGATTTCCGTATCCTGGCATGGCGGTTATTTTCAATAGTCCAACAGGATGCTTCGAATGATGAGATATCAAGTCATCCGTGCTATCAATTAGGCTCACCGCTTTCTGTATGTGCTCAAAATATAGCTGGCCTAGCTCCGTTACCCGT
>Ga0256847_1001268_pt1 | contig 13280 bp, 13 predicted proteins | sample TeddybearmetaG_FD_189099 | JGI IMG/M metagenome (GOLD analysis project Ga0256847, IMG submission 189099) | Hydrothermal vent microbial communities from East Pacific Rise, Pacific Ocean - Teddybear | ecosystem: Environmental > Aquatic > Marine > Hydrothermal vents | place: Pacific Ocean: East... | reverse complement strand
ATCTAGTTTTTGTTCGATAGTTGTACGTTCGGCAATAACTGTTACTTCATCTAGAGCAGCAACATCTTCTTCAAGTTCAATACGACCAAGATTAGCAGTTTTGCTTTTTCTTGAAAGCTCTACTTGAGTAGTATATTTTTTATAACCTATATATTGAATCTCTACTACATTCGTGCCATAAGGAATATCGGGTACCGAAAATTCGCCGTCTTCATTGGTAATTCCTCCAGTAACAATATTTCCTGCCATATCTTTAATAACAACTGTTACATATGGAATTGGTTCTTGAAGCACTTTGTCGTATACGGTTCCAGTAATAGTTCCGTCTTTATCTGTTTCGGGGTTGTTGGTAGCGAATGAAAATATAGGCGCTACTAACAGTAATAAAATAATTAACTGTTTCATTTTTGATTGATTTTTGATGAATTGTTGATCTACTATTTTAAAATAAAAGCTTTGTTAAAAGCTATTATTTCAATTTAATTGTTTCCCATAAGACTATATAAAAGAAATTCTGTTACAGCTTTTTAATTATTTAACATTTTTATAACAAAAACAACAAGCCCGAGTTCTAGAACTCGGGCTTGTAAACCTTACTGCGGTAATTAACACTAACCATCAACGTAAAAATTTGACGCAGTAAAGCAAGAAATATTTCCTATACAATAGACGAAAGTTAACTTTTTATGTTACAGAAAATTCTAGATTTAACGTTGTTTTATGATTTTTAACATCTTTAAACTTTTTATTTACTCGATTTCTATTCCTTTTTATTTTCTTTGCTTAAAATTGATATTATTTAATTATGAAGACACTTGTAATAGGAGCTAGCTTAAAACCTGCTCGTTATTCTAATATGGCTATACAGCGTTTGGTTTCAAAAGGGCATGAAGTTGAAGCATTTGGTTTAAGAACAGGAATTGTTTCAGGAATAACTATTAATACTGAACCTATTTTGTTTGAAAACATACACACTATTACATTGTATATGAATCCTAAAAGGCAAGAACCTTTTTATGATTATTTTATTTCAATAAAACCAAGTCGTGTAATCTTTAATCCAGGAACCGAAAACCCTGAATTGTTTGCTATTTTAAAAGCCAATAATATAGAGATTGAAGTAGCGTGTACCTTAGTATTACTTTCTATAAATCAGTATTGATCTTTATAGTTTTTTTCTTTCTTATTAAATACAAGCCAATAAAAGTTATAAGTCCGTTAATCCCTAAAAGCTCGAAACTAAATTTGTAGCCATTAAATAAAGTTTCAGAATATTCATTTAATAAGTAACTAATTGCTACCGAGGCAACACAAATTATTATTAATAAAGGATAACTCTCTTTTATTTTATGCTTGGTTAATATGGCAAAAAAGAATAAACCTAATAAGGGTCCATAAGTATATGAAGCAATTGTAAATAAACCTGTAATTACATCTTGTTCTAATACATAATTAAAGAGTACAACTACAATAACTAGGACTACCGAAACCGCTATATGCACTCTTTTTCGTAACTGTTTTTGCTTTCTTTTTTCTTTCTTTTCAATTTCTAGAAAGTCTATACAAACAGAAGTCGTTAACGAAGTTAAAGCCGAATCGGCACTAGAGTAAGCAGCAGCTATTATTCCTAATATAAAAACAATTGCTAATGGAGTTCCCAAACCACTTTTTACTGCTACCATAGGAAACAATAAATCTGTTCTTCTAATGCCTTCTACAACAGGAACTTCTAAACCGAATTTAGTAATAAAAATATAGAGTAAGGCTCCTAAAAGTAGAAACACAAAATTTACTAGAACCAAAAAACTCACCATCGAAAACATGTTTTTTTGTGCATCTTTTAAACTTTTGCAAGTTAAGTTTTTTTGCATCATATCTTGATCAACACCAGTCATTGCTACTGTTATAAAAACACCACCAAGAAAAGATTTAATAAAATATGCTTTGTCATTTAAATCATCAAAAAATAAAATTTGACTGTATTCTTTTAATTCTTCAGAAGAGAAAAACTCAGAAAAACTCCAGCCAATTTTTTCATTTATAAAATAAATAGACATCACTACTGCTGAAAGCATAAAAAATGTTTGAAGCGTATCTGTCCAAACGATTGTTTTAATACCTCCGCGATTGGTATAAATCCATATTAATAAGATTGAAATTATTACCGTTACTACAAACGGAACCTTCCACTCATCAAATATTAAAAATTGTAAAGCCAAAGCCACTAAAAAAATACGGAAAGCTGCTCCAATAGTTCTCGATAATAAGAAGAAAAAAGCTCCTATTTTATGCGATTCTGTACCAAGTCGCCTGTTTAAATATTCATATATAGAAGTTACATTATACTTATAATAAAGAGGCAATAAAACAAAAGCAATAATAGCTACACCAAAGATATAGCCAAAAACCATTTGCATATATCCAAAAGATTGCGCTTCAACATTACCAGGAACCGAGATAAAAGTTACACCACTTAATGTAGCGCCAATCATTCCAAAGGCAACAATAAACCAAGGCGACTTCTTATTGGCTTTAAAAAACGCCTCATTCGAGTCGTCTTTACCAGTAAAATATGAAATTAAAAAAAGCACGCAAAAGTAGGCTGCTATTAGAATAACGATTTGAATTGGCTTCATATATATCTTTTCAAGAAGGCCTAAATGTACAAATTTATGTTCATCTGTATTATATTTTATACATTTGAACTAAATAAAAACCTAAATCATGAAAAAGCTATACCAAATATTACTTGCAGCTTTTGTAAGTATCTTTATGTTTACGGCAACTTCGGCTCAAGAATACCTTGAGATGATTGATGCTGGAACATTTACTGTTGAAGAAATACAAATTAATGCTGAAGCGTATTTTGAAATACACGGAAAAGATAAAGGCTCTGGATATATACCCTTTAAAAGATGGGAGTACAGTGCATTAAAATTAATGGATGAAAATGGACGCCTTAAATCATTACCTTATTATATAGAAGAATTGGCTAGATTTGAAGCTTATTTAAACGAATCTACCGAAGCTAGATCTGGTGGCACGAATGGTGACTGGGTAGAATTAGGACCAACAAGCTGGGATGCTTACCAAGGTTGGAATCCAGGTGTTGGTAGAGTTACTGGGTTTGCTGTCGATGCTTCCGATAATGACCATATTATTATTGGTGCAAATACAGGTGGCGTGTGGAAAACTACCGATGGCGGTGCAAACTGGACACCTTTAACCGATTATTTTTCGAATCTAACTGTATATTCGGTAACGATGCATCCAACGAATTCATCTACATATTTTGCGGGATCTAGTAGCGGACTTATATACACTTCTACCGATTCAGGATCTACCTGGTCTTTATTAGGAATAGCAGGCGGAACTTCATTAATTAATAAAATTTTAATCAATCCAAACGATACAACTATCATGTTTGCCACTTCGCAAAATAGAGGGATTTTTCGCTCTACAAACTCGGGAGCTTCTTGGGTACAAATAGTTGCTGGCGAAACTAGAGCATATGATGTCGAGTTTAAACCTGGAGATCCAACTGTTGTGTATGCTACAGGTTTAGGCTTTTATAAATCAACAAATAGTGGTGCTTCTTTTACAGAGGTTACAGGTTTAGGTAATGGTCCAAAAATGATGGGTGTTACTGCCGATGACGATGCAAGAGTATATGTGCTTGAAGCAGATTCTGGCGAGTTTGAAGGCTTATATGTTTCAACCAATAGTGGAGGCTCTTTTACAGAAATTAATCATGCTGGAAGAAATTATTTTGGTTATGATACAGATGGATTTGGCTCAGGCGGACAAGCCCCAAGAGATATGGATATAGCTGTAAATCCAAACGATGCCGATGAGGTTCATATTGCTGGCGTTTTAACATGGCGCTCATTAGATGCTGGTGTTTCATTTTTCTGTACTTCCGATTGGATTCCTAGCCTAGCATCTGGTGCAGGAAGAGGATATTGTCATGCCGATGTCGATATTATGGAGTTTGTTGGAACTACACTTTATGTTGGTACCGATGGAGGTATTTTTAAAGCTACTAACACAACTGTTTTAAATGCAGTGTATTATACTGATATTACTTTTGGTCTCGGAATCCGTCAGTTTTATAAAATTGGAATTACACAATCAGATCCTGTAATCGTTACAGGAGGTTCACAAGATAATGGATCTTCTGTTTTAACAACTTCTGGTGTATGGAGAGATTGGCTTGGAGCTGATGGTATGGAAGGTTTTATTGATAAAAATAACAATAATATAATGTATGGTACAACTCAATTTGGACGACTTTATAGAAGTTCAAATGGTGGGGTTTCTTATAGCGGACTTTCTGAACCTGGCGCAGGATTTGGAAATTGGGTTACGCCTTTCGAACAAGATCCAAATGTTGCAAACACGATATATTTAGGATATACAAATGTTTATAAATCTGTAAACTCTGGAAGCTCTTGGACATCAATTTCTCAAAATTTTGGAGATGAACTAGATAACCTTAAAATTGCTCCTACTAATAGCGATATAATGTATGCTTCTCGAGGAAGCGCAATGTATAAAACAACCGATGGAGGCGCAACAAGTTGGTCGACTTTAAGTGGTTATTCTGGATTAATTAATTCAATTGCTATCCACCCAACAGATCCAGATAAAGTTGCAATTGCTACTACAAGTTCTCAAAGAGTATATGTTTCTACCGATGGTGGTGCAACTTGGACATCGTACAAAAAGAACTTACCTAGCTTTTCTGCTCTAGCTGTAGTTTGGCAAGATAATACAATAGACGGCTTATATGTTGGTATGAATTATGGTTTGTTTTATATCGATAGTACCTTTACTAATTGGCAGGTTTACAACGATAACCTACCAAATGTAATTGTATATGAACTTGAAATTAATACTGTAGATGATAAAATTTATGCAGGTACTTACGGAAGAGGTTTATGGGCTTCTCCACTCTATGAAAACCCATTAAGTGTTGCTGAAAATGAATTGTACCAAAACTTACGCATGTATCCAAATCCTGCTTTTGATGAAATTACAATATTTTGGTCTGAAGCGTACGATGTCGATGTTCGAATTTTTAATCTTTCGGGGAAACTTCTTTATAAAGAAACAGCTATATCGTTATTAAACGGACATCAAGTAGATATTTCAAAACTAAGCGCTGGTGTTTATTTTGTTAGAATGAATAGCGAACTTGGTACAACAGTTAAAAAACTAATAGTAAAATAAAACAATTTAAAATAGTTTTAAAGCTTCAGGAATTTTGTTTTTTCTGAAGCTTTTTTTTTATCTTGCTGCCATGGAATTTTCCTCAAAACTTCTCGAAAATGCAGTCGACGAAATGTCGCAACTTCCAGGCATCGGAAAGCGTACTGCTCTAAGACTAGTTTTACATTTGTTGCGCCAACCCAAAGATCAAACAAACCGTCTTTCTAGGAGCCTTCAAACTATGAGGGAGCAAATAAAATTTTGTGAAAATTGCCATAATATTTCTGATGTTGAATTATGTGAAATTTGTACGAATCCAAATCGTAAAACCGATATAATTTGTGTTGTTGAAGATGTTCGAGATGTTATGTCTGTCGAAAATACAAATCAATTTAAAGGACTATATCACGTTCTGGGAGGAAAAATTTCGCCCATGGATGGAATTGGTCCAAACGAACTTAATATAGATTCTTTAATAGAAAAGGTAAAAAATGGCAATGTAAAAGAACTCATTTTTGCGCTTAGTACAACTATGGAAGGCGATACAACAAACTTTTTTATTTTCAAGCAAATAGAATCATATAATATTATTACAACTACTATTGCTAGAGGTATTTCGGTTGGCGATGAACTCGAATATGCCGATGAAATAACTTTAGGTAGAAGTATACTTCATAGAATTCCTTTCGAGAAATCACTAAAAAGCATCTAAGCCTTGAAACTTTCGGTAATAATACTTAATTATAATGTTCAGTATTTTCTGGAACAATGCCTTCAAAGTGTTCAAAAAGCCATTTCAACTATTGACGCAGAAATTATTGTAATCGATAACGACTCAAAAGATGGAAGTTGCGATCTGATTCGCAATAAATTTTCCGAAGTAATACTAATAGAAAACAATGAAAATGTTGGTTTTAGTAAAGCTAATAATCAAGGAGTTGCTATTGCAAAAGGCGAGTATGTTTGTATTTTAAACCCAGATACAATTGTTGCCGAAAATACCTTTGTTAATGCACTTAGTGTAATAGAGGTGAAAAACGAAATTGGAGCTTTAGGCGTAAAATTAATTGATGGCACAGGTAATTTTTTACCCGAAAGTAAACGAAATGTACCCACAATAAAATCGGCTGCAGCCAAGCTAATAAATTCATCAAAAAAAACGTATTACGCAAACCATTTAAATGAAAATGAAAACGGTTATATCGATATTCTTGTAGGTGCTTTTATGTTTATAGAAAAGAAAAAATATAAAGAAGTGGGCGGCTTCGATGAAGATTATTTTATGTACGGAGAAGATATCGATCTTTCGTATAAATTTTTAAAAGCTGGCTATAAAAACTATTATTTAGGAAGTGCTAAAACACTTCATTATAAAGGAGAAAGTACGAGTAAAGACAAAGAATATTTTAAAAGATTTTATGGTGCAATGCACATATTTTATAGCAAACACTTTCCGAAGAAAATAGGCTATAAGTTTTTATTAAAACTTTCAATAACAGGAATAAAATGGATTAATGCTTTTAAAAGTAAAAAGAAAAAACAACCTTTTGTAGCCACTCAAAAAATATTTTTATTAAGTGAAAACATAAACCTTTTAAGACAACTTTCAGAAATTATAAAACAACCCATTAATTCTATTTCAAAATCGATATGTAAAGATGGTGGAATCTCGGATGCTCAATTAATTTTTGATGCAAATTATATTTCTTTTACTGATATACTTGAGATTATACAACTGCTAAAAAATCAGCGTAATACCTTTAGAATTCGACCTACTAATTGCAATTTTATTATAGGAAGTGATCAAAGTGATGAAAAAGGAGAGGTAGTTATTTTTTAATTAAAAAGAACAAAATATTTTTATATCTCTGCCTCAGGGATAGTTCGTTTTGAGAAATTCTTTATTTTTTATCAAATAGTAATCAACTATAATTCTTTTTTTAATTATTTTTGCAGTCTGAAATTTGATAAACGCATTTTTTTAGAATATGGCAAAGTTTGAACTTAAGTTACCTAAAATGGGAGAAAGTGTTGCGGAAGCAACGCTAACAAGTTGGTTAAAAGAAGTTGGCGATACCATTGAAGCCGATGAAGCAGTGCTTGAAATTGCAACCGATAAGGTCGACTCGGAAGTGCCTAGTGAAGTTGACGGAGTTTTAGTTGAAAAACTTTTTGAAGTAGATGATGTAATTCAAGTAGGACAAACCATTGCTATAATTGAAATAAGTGGTGATGATGCTGGAAGTGACTCGAGTAGTGCTGTTGTAGAAGTTGAAACGCCAATAGATTCTAAAATTGAAACTGTTGCCGAAACTGTTGAAACAGCAAAAGCTGTGGTTGTTTCGGCTGTATCAAGTAACTCCAATAAATTTTACTCGCCCTTAGTTAAGAATATTGCTACAAAAGAAAAGGTTTCCCAAGGCGAATTAGATGCAATTCCTGGAACTGGAAAAGATGGGCGTGTTACCAAAAATGATATTTTAGGATACCTTAAAAGCCGATCTAGTAAACCACAAACAACTTCGCAAATCGAAGTTAAAAATGAAACTAATACAAAAACGGAGAAAGTTGTAGCAACACCTATTTCAGTAAATGGAGGTGATGAAATTATTGAAATGACGCGCATGGGAAAACTCGTTGCGCATCATATGGTTCAAAGTGTTCAAACCTCGGCACATGTACAATCGTTTATTGAAACCGATGTAACGAATATTTGGAATTGGAGAAATAAGGTGAAAGCCGATTTTCAAAAACGAGAAGGCGAAAAACTAACCTTTACACCTATATTTATGGAGGCTGTTGCAAAAGCCTTGCGTGATTTTCCGATGTTAAATATCTCTGTAGATGGTAATACAATAATAAAAAAGAAAAACATTAACCTTGGTATGGCTGCTGCTTTAGCCGATGGAAATCTAATTGTTCCAGTTATAAAAAATGCCGATCAGCTTAACTTGGTTGGTATGACTAAAGCCGTAAACGACCTTGCAAATCGTGCACGAACCAATAAATTAAAACCCGACGATATTCAAGGAGGAACCTATACTGTAACTAATGTAGGGACTTTTGGTAGCATTATGGGAACACCCATTATCAATCAGCCGCAAGTTGGTATTTTGGCATTAGGTTCTATTCGAAAAGTACCAGCTGTTATTGAAACTCCAGATGGTGATTTTATTGGTATTCGTTATAAAATGTTCTTGTCCCACTCTTACGACCACCGTGTTGTAAATGGAGCCCTCGGCGGGCAATTTGTGAAGGCAGTTTCAGATTATCTTGAAGCTTGGGATGTAAATCGAGAGATTTAAAATAGCCCTATTTGTCTTTCCTGCGAAAGTGGAAATATATACTATCCTTCTATCTTCTCTAAATTTTTTTCAACCGAACATTGCCGTAAAACAATTCGTATTTATTCCATATTGTATAAACTAGAAAGAGTATTACAGTGTATGAAAAATTGAACTCTAGGCTTATCAATTCAACATTAAAATTAAATTTTATAGTACCTTTGAAGCTTAATGCTAAATAATGAACCTTACCTTAAATAAACCAATTTGTTTTTTCGATCTTGAAACTACAGGAATAAATGTTGCTAGTGATCGTATCGTCGAAATATCTATCTTAAAAGTGTTTCCTAACGGAAACAAAGAAAGTAAAACTTGGCGTGTAAATCCGGGAATGCCAATACCAAAAGAATCATCTGATATTCATGGAATCACAGACGAAATGGTTGCAAACGAACCAACTTTTAAAGAGCTTGCTTCTACGGTGTATGCTATGATTAAAGACACCGATTTGGGTGGTTTTAACTCGAATCGTTTCGATATTCCGCTTTTAGCTGAAGAATTATTACGTGCCGAAATAGATTTCGACCTAAAGAGTTCTTTGTCTGTAGATGTGCAAACTATTTTTCATAAAAAAGAGAAAAGAACATTAGAAGCGGCTTATCAATTTTATTGCAATAAAGATTTAACTGATGCGCATAGCGCTGAAGCAGATACCAATGCCACATACGAAGTCTTAAAGGCACAGTTAGAAAGATATCCAGACCTAGAAAATGATGTTAAATTTTTAGCCGAATTTAGCTCGCATAAAACCTTTGCAGATTTTGCAGGATTTATAGGCTATAATAAGCAAGATGAAGAAATATTTTTATTCGGTAAGCATAAAGGAAGTAGAGTAGAAGACGTAATGGAAAAAGAACCAGGTTATTTTGGTTGGTTGCTTAATGCCGATTTTCCGCTATATACAAAAAAAGTGCTAACACGAATAAAACTGAAAAAATTAAACAATAAGCTTTCCTAAGTTTTTTTATATGAAACGAGCATGTTAAAATTTTAATACTAAAGTAAAATGATTAATAGCGAACCTGCCTGCGGCAGTCACCATGCTTGTGCTGACCTTGCCTGGCGGCAGACAGGCAAGATCGAGTATGACCCAATCATCAAATAGTGTAGACTCATGAAAATAATTTGTATTGGTAGAAACTATATCGAACATATTGAGGAGCTTGAAAACGAACGTCCCGAAAATCCGGTAGTGTTTTTAAAGCCAGACACGGCGATTCTTTTAAAGAAACAACCCTTTTTTCTTCCTCATTTTTCAAACGATGTGCATCACGAAGTTGAAGTAATTGTTAAGATTAATAAAATTGGAAAGCATATCGATAGAAAGTTTGCCCATACATATTACGACGAAATAAGTTTAGGAATCGATTTTACAGCGCGTGACCTTCAAAGAGAGTTGAAAACTAAAGGCTTACCTTGGGAGAAAGCAAAAGCATTTGACGGATCGGCAATTATAGGTAAGTTTTTCTCGAAAAATGAGTTCGAAGATTTAAACAAACTAAACTTTAGGCTCGAAAAGAACGAAAATGTGGTGCAAAAAGGGAATACTTCCTTAATGTTGTGGAAAATTGATCCTTTAATCGAATATGTGTCAAAATATTTTACTTTAAAGATTGGAGATATTATATTTACTGGCACACCCTCAGGAGTTGGTCCTGTTATTGCTAATGATAAATTAGAAGGATTTATTGAAAATAAAAAGGCCTTCAGTATAAAAGTTAAATGATGGAAAAGCACTATTCTATAGAGAAGATAAGAGAAATCGCCGGCGGCGATGAAGATTTTATGGTAATTGTTGCTCAAACTTTTTTGGAAGAAATACCGCCAGATATAAATTCTTTAAAGGAAGCTATTGAGGCAGATAACAAAAAACTAACCTATCAATTTACACATAAAATGAAACCAAATTTTGAAATGTTTGGTATCGATGTGTTAAAAGAAGTATCAGATATAGAGGCTTGGACTAAAACATCAAAAAATAAAAGCATTATCAATCATAAATTTGAAGCATTATTTAATGTTGTAACGATTGTTTTTAAAGAGCTTAAAGAAGATTTCGAAATTTAATGCAAGCAGAAATTATTACGATAGGAGACGAAATTCTTATCGGACAAATTGTCGATACCAATTCGGCATACATTTCAAAAGAACTTAATAAAATTGGTATATCAGTTTACCAAATAACTTCAGTTCAAGACGAACACACTCATATTTTAACTGCACTTTCCGAAGCAAATAATAGGTCAGACCTTGTTATAGTTACAGGAGGTTTGGGTCCAACAAAAGACGATATTACTAAACAAACCTTTTGTGACTTCTTTGAAGACCATTTAGTCGAAAACCAAGAAGTTTTAAAAATAATACATGAACTCTTTCGAAGAGTGGTTAAACAACCACCATTACCTTCAAATTTAACGCAAGCATTAGTTCCTTCAAAAGCAGAGGTTTTACCAAATTCTTTTGGAACTGCACCTGGTTTATGGATGCAGCAAGATAAAACGGTTTTTATTTCATTGCCTGGAGTACCTTACGAAATGAAAGCACTTATGCAAGAAGAAGTGCTTCCGAAGCTACAAGAACGGTTTCAACGTCCATATATTTACCATAAAACAATTCTTACCTACGGAATGGGTGAAAGTGCAATTGCAGAGCTCATTAAAGACTGGGAAACAGCTCTGCCTACAAACATAAAACTTGCCTATTTACCAAATTTAGGACGTGTTCGTTTGCGTTTATCGTCTCGTGGGCCAAATAAAAAAGAAGTTATAAAAGGGGTTGAAAATCAAATTAAAACTGTTTTACCTTTAATTGAGTCGGTTTTCGTTGGTTTTGAAGAAGAAGGACATTTAGAAGTTATTATTGGCGAATTACTGTCAAAAAGAAAACAAACGCTGAGTATAGCCGAAAGCTGCACAGGAGGACAAATAGCCGAGCTAATAACCGCAAAATCGGGTGCTTCCGCATTTTTTAAGGGAAGTGTAACAACATACGCGACACAAACAAAAATTGATGTTTTAAATGTTTCCGAAGCCTTAATAAATGAGCATACTGTTGTAAGTGCACAAGTTGCAGAAGCAATGGCAAGCCAAGTTCAGAAATTATTTAAAACAGAATTTGCAATTAGTACAACCGGAATTGCGGGCCCTACAAAAGGTGATGCCTTAGATGAGGTTGGCACCGTTTTTATTGCAATAGCAAGTCCAAATGGCTTGTTTTCAGAAAAATTTAATTTCGGAAATAATCGAAAAAAAGTAATAGAACGAGCAACAAATAAAGCTTTAGAATTGCTTCGAAAAGAAATTTTAAAAAACTAAATTATTATTGTTGCGCATAATAGATAATTTGCTTAAATTTGCAGCCTGTTTAAAAATAAAAAAAAGTATTACGCATGTCAAAAGTTTGTGAACTTACCGGAAAAAGAGCGATGTTTGGAAACAATGTATCACACGCATTGAATAGAACGAGACGTAGATTTGATGTAAATTTAATTAAAAAACGTTTTTATATCCCTGAAGAAGACAAGTGGCTAACACTTCGTATTTCAGCATCAGCGTTAAAAGATATTAATAGAAGAGGTATTACGGCTGTATTTAAAGAAGCCCGAGAAAAAGGATACTTAAAAAAATAAGTAATAAAAGCTAAGATTTACCAAGATGGCTAAAAGAGGAAATAGAGTACAAGTAATATTAGAATGTACCGAGCATAAAGAGTCTGGAAAACCAGGAACGTCTCGTTACATTACTACTAAAAGTAAAAAAAATACGCCAGATAGACTTGAATTAAAAAAATTCAATCCTATTCTTAAACGTATGACAGTTCATAAAGAAATTAAATAATTTCAAATAATTAAAGAGTTATGGCAAAGAAATCAGTTGCATCATTACAAACTGGATCAAAACGTTTAACAAAAGCAGTTAAAATGGTAAAGTCACCTAAATCAGGTGCCTACATGTTTGTAGAATCTATTATGGCACCAGATGCTGTAAACGATTGGCTAAAGAAATAATTCCTTATTAATTAAGGAGTACAAATATATTGCCGTTCTCAAGAATTCTTGGGAACGGCTTTTTTGTTTTTTGTACCTTTATGACCTATAATTTGGGCGTTTCCTCCTTTTGCTTTTTGTAAACAAAAAACTTCAGAGGGTCATGCTTTCGGCAGTCGCTTTTTTTATTTAAAAAAAAGCTCCGACAAAGCCTCTAACATTAACGCAAATACTAATTGAATAACGAACATAATATATGAGCATATTCAAAAAAATATTTTCAAAAGAAAAAAAAGAAACCCTTGATAAGGGTCTTGAAAAATCGAAGTCTAGCTTCTTTGGTAAACTCACCAAGGCTGTAGCAGGTAAATCGAAAGTCGATGAAGACGTTTTAGACAACCTCGAAGAAATTCTTGTTTCTTCTGATGTTGGAGTAACAACTACATTAAAGATTATCGATCGTATTGAAGCGAGAGTTTCAAAAGATAAATACTTGGGTACCGACGAGCTTAACACCATACTTCGAGAAGAAATCGCTGGTCTTCTTTCTGAAACAAATGTTGGTGATGCAACCGAATTTGAAGTGCCAGAAGCACCGAAGCCCTATGTAATTATGGTTGTAGGAGTTAATGGTGTTGGTAAAACAACCACTATTGGTAAACTTGCTAGTCAGTTTAAAAAAGCAGGAAAAAGTGTTATTCTTGGTGCAGCCGATACCTTTCGTGCAGCAGCAATCGACC
>Ga0256847_1001267_pt1 | contig 13286 bp, 14 predicted proteins | sample TeddybearmetaG_FD_189099 | JGI IMG/M metagenome (GOLD analysis project Ga0256847, IMG submission 189099) | Hydrothermal vent microbial communities from East Pacific Rise, Pacific Ocean - Teddybear | ecosystem: Environmental > Aquatic > Marine > Hydrothermal vents | place: Pacific Ocean: East... | reverse complement strand
CATGCAGATCATAAAACTGGCTTGGGTAAATTGAGAAGTTTGACTCGTTGTATGACTTGCCTAGGTCATAAAGCTGCAGTCGATACAATATCCAGACGTCTCAAAGATGGTGATAAAGTTTCTATCGAAGGGCTTGTTCTTGAGGTTATGGAAACACCAGGTCATACCGATGATTCGTGCTCTTATTTCGTGCAAGGAATGGTATTTACCGGTGATACACTTTTTATTAGAGGAAACGGGCGTACGGATTTTCAAAATGGTGACGCGGGTGAACTGTATGACTCGTTGCATGAAAAATTATTTACCTTACCGGATGAGACAACCGTTTGGCCAGGGCATGATTATAAGGGAGAACATGTTTCAACCATTGGCCGGGAGAAGTTAGAAAATCCTCGTTACGCAGGAAATTCTAGAGCTGAGTTTATGAGCATCATGAAAAATTTGAACTTGGCTGACCCCACTCACATGGACGTAGCGGTTCCTTACAACAAAGGATTTTCAACCGGCTTGCAAGAATCTATAGCGGATGAGCAAGTAGTAAATTGTGTACAATTAAAAAGCATGAAAGACAGTCTTCTCATTGATCTACGAGAGACGGATGAAATCGCTCAAAATGGCACTATCGCTAATTCACTGGTACTTCCATTGCGGAAAATGGAAAAGGCAATTAAGGATCTTGAACATCCGATTAACCATGCCAATAAGGTAGTTTTCTTTTGCGCTCATGGGGAACGCTCCGCGTTGGCATTAAAATTGTCGCAAGAATTGGGATTCGAAAATGCCAAGCATCTGGCAGGCGGCATCGCTGCCTGGATAGCGGAAGGACTGCCTACAATTAAATGAATTTAAATAATATTGTTCCTAAACACTAAACACTAAACACTGTTCTCTATGGAGATAAGTTATGGCAGAATTCGAAGTGATTAAACCACTAATCGGAGGAATGCTGATAGGACTATCAGCGGCAGTTTTGATGCTGACAAAAGGGCGAATAGCGGGTATTTCAGGCATTGTTGAAGGAGTGCTGCGACCCAAAAGCGGCGACCTTATGTGGCGCGTGATTTTTTTAGCCGGTTTACTGGTTGGTGGCATGGTTATGGCTATGCTGCTTCCCGAACGATTTGATTTAACCACCAATCGGACAATTCAAATGACGGCGGTGGCGGGCTTGATGGTAGGCATTGGTGTCCATATTGGTTGCGGGTGCACTAGCGGCCATGGAGTATGTGGCATTAGCCGAATATCGGTGCGATCCTTGGTGGCAGTTCCCACGTTTATGGGAACAGGGGCACTAGTGGTTTGGCTTGTTAATCAACAATTAGGTTAGAGAAGAAGAAAATGAAATTAGCAATTACTACATTTTTTTCAGGGATTCTTTTTGCGGTTGGCTTAAGCATTAGCGGGATGACAATGCCAAGCAAAGTTATCGGGTTTCTGGATGTTGCTGGCAATTGGGATATCAGTTTAATGTTTGTCATGATGGGCGCAATTGGTGTTTATGCTTTCGTGTTTCATCTTATTAAACCAAAAATGAGCAAACCATTTTTCGCCGAAGAATTTAAACTGCCAACACGCACTGAAATTGATTTTCCGTTAGTGGTAGGCGCTGCATTTTTTGGCGCAGGATGGGGACTAGGCGGTTTTTGTCCGGGACCGGTATTAGCATCGGCTAGCTCATTAAATACCGCCGTTTTAATATTTATTGCAACAATGATTGCGGGAATGTATTTAGGAATGATACTTCAACCATTTGTTCCAAAAGCTTTATATAGGAACAAATAATATAGAATTGACTAAACTTAACTCGGCATAGCCGTGGTTATTATGAAGGCAGAGCTTCAAGACGGTTGATATTATCAATAGTAATAACACACAAAAAAGCGCCGCGAGGCGCTTTTTCATTGTGCGTTAGTTTGGATTAAAATTGGTAGTCAATTCCAAACTCAAATTGATGCATCTTTATGGTAATAGTTTGTGATGGGTCAAATGCCGAAGTACCACTAACTGAAACAGTAGGTGCATACATAATGAAGAATGTGATGTCTTTCTTATTATGTTTCATGGTGTATCCAGCGGTGAAATGATCTTCTACAACGCCAGGTGCAAGTAAGTTAAAGTTAATTTCAGTATCAGGGATTGGCTGATCAGTGGTGCTATAACCTAATCTGTATGTATCATCGCCAGCAGTCCATTCATAGCCGATTTTAATCACTTTTACATCTTCCCAACCAAAACCAGCGCCGTTTGCTCCACCTAAACATCCGCTTCCTGTCGCCGCTTGGTTTCCAGAAATTAGGAAATTGTTGAGCGCGTCAGTACAAGTAGCAGGACTCAATAGAGAACCGATACCATTACCCAAAGCTGGAACATCTGAATAGTTTATTCTTTGATAATCCACCAAAAGTGTGGAAGATTTAGTTGGTTTATAGGCGATCCCAACCGTATAGGTCGCTGGAATATCAAAACTGCCGCCTTGAGCAAAAAGCCCGGCGTAGTCATCCAGTTTGCTCATTTGCATTTTTGTTTGATATGAGGCGCCAACAGTAAACCATTCAGATAAATTAAGATTTGCACCTATTTTAAAACCATAGCCAAAGGATAAATCGTGACCTTTATTGGTCAGATTATTAGGATCTAGCGAATTATTAGCAAAGGGAGCAAGACCATATGCTGCAAACCGTTGCATTACTCCAATAACGCTGACACCAACATCAAGAGTTTCGTTTATTCGATAAGCCAAGGTCGTGTTAACAAACAATTGGGATAGATCAACACCTGTTTTGCTTGCCCCGAATGTGCCGGGTCCGTCAACAATTGAATTAGTATTCGGGTTTAGGAATCTTGCTGAACCACCACCGTAGTCAGAGTTCATACCTCCGTTACCGTAGGCGGAAATTCCCCAGGCAGTGTCGTTATCTATTTTGCGGGAGATCCCAAAGCTCGGGATAGCAAACCATTCGCGTCCAGAATCTTCTGATCCTGGATTTAGAGAAAAAGGCACTTGGCAAACTGGGGCCTGTGCTCCGGGATTACAATTGAGCGCTGGACTACCAATAACAGGAGAAAAGCCTGCAGGGAATGCTGGTCCGCCCTCTACGCTGTAGCTTCTTATTGGACTGAATATAGAAAGACCCAAATCCGTGCGTTCTCCAACTTGCAGGAGATTAGCTGGATTATTAGCTGTTGATACGCTGCTTTGGCCTTTTGCCACACCAGCACCCGCCATACCTTTCTCCGCTCCACCATAGCCATGTGCAAAATAACCATTTGTGGCCATGGCATTAGTACCGACGACACTCGTTAAAGCGAGTGCTACTGCAATCTTAGTTTTGTTCATTGTATTACCCCGTTGGTGATCCAAATGTCTAGTTTGACTTTGATAACTTAACTTTTGTATATATGTCATTAAAAAGCAAATATCATTTAGATATTTTGTAACTTATTGACAAGCCGTTAGTATTGATTAAAGAGAAAGCCTCTATTCAAATCACCATCCTGAGTAACTCTAACAACCAAAGTTATAGTCAAAGCTTCTAATTTAACTATTGCTAATGTACCAGATTCAAACTAAGATTTGTAGCGCGATTTGATCTAGATCAATACTGTAGTTTGTCAAAAATGCTCATAGGCCAGTTATAATCAGCACTTGCAACAGGCAAAATAACTTTAAAAGTCACAAAATAATCAAGGTTTTGACATAGAATGTTCGACTTTATACCGATTCAAAATGTTATTGGAGGCGCAATAATTGGCCTTTCAGCGATTGTTTTATTGCTTTTTAAGGGGCGAGTTGCTGGAATTTCCGGCATTCTAAATGGTGTTTTTACCAGAACAAGGAGGGAATTTCTTTGGCGTGCTACATTCTTAGTGGGTGTGGTTTTAGGCCCTTTGTTAATAAAACCTCTCGATTTTTCTCTCCCTACAGATTTTGAACTATCGTGGACAGTATTGATAATAGGCGCCTTCTTAGTTGGATTTGGCAGTAATATGGGTGGTGGATGTACCAGCGGTCATGGAATTTGTGGTGTAGGTCGTTTTTCAGCTCGTTCGATTTGGGCTACTGTGGTTTTCATGTTGGTGGCAATAGCGACAGTTTATGTTGTTAATACCTTTAGGGGAGAATCTGCATGAAATTAGCAGTCGCATTTATATCGGGATTGCTTTTTAGTATTGGATTGACTGTTTCTGAGATGGTCAATCCTGCTCGTGTGCTTGGATTTTTGGATGTTACTGGAATTTGGGATGCAAGACTTCTATTTGTTATGGGGGCGGCTTTTGTAGTCTTCAGCCTAGGGTATTGGTTGTTAGTATTTAGACGAACCGTTTCTCTTTCTGGGAACCCTATCTTAGTCAGTCTTAATACCCTTGTGGACAAACAACTTATCATTGGAGCGTCAATATTTGGTCTCGGTTGGGGGTTAACGGGAATATGCCCGGGTCCTGCAATTGCTAATTTGACCGGCACAGAGCCTAAAATCTTCGTGTTTGTGGTGGTGATGGTATTGGGTATGAAAACTTCAGAATTGGTTAAAAAAAAGCGAGCTAGTTAAGCTCTGCTCTCATCCAGAACTGAGTTTAAAACTCAGATTTATCGGCCTAGGAATCATTAATTTCTGCATTGTGATAGATATTTTGCACATCGTCTAAATCATTGAGCATAGCAAGAAACTTATCGAAATTTTCGGCATCTTCACCAGTGATCGAGACCGTGTTTTGAGGGATAAACTGGATCTCGTCAACTTTAAATTCCAATCTTGAATCCGAATCTGCAAAGGTCTCAACCAGCGCTTGTTTTGCTTTGAAATACTCATTGTGGGGAGCGAAAACGGTAATATTCCCCTCTTCATTTTCGATATCTGATACGTCAACCTCTGCCATCATTAAAGCGTCTAGTGCTTTTTCTTCGGCATTATCGTCTGTATTTTTGAAAACCAATATAGCGGAGTGATCAAACATATGACTGACGCTGCCCTGTGTACCTATTTTGCTATCCGTTTTGGTAAAACAGATCCTTACGTCACCAAAAGTCCGGTTTGGATTGTCGGTAAGACAGTCGACAATCACCATACAATTTCCCGGGCCATATCCTTCGTAACGTGCGACCGCGAAATCTTCTCCACCACCCCCTTTTGCTTTGTCTATAGCCTTATCAATCACATGGCTGGGAACCTGGTCTTTTTTTGCTCGGTCAATTAAACTACGTAAGGCGAGGTTGCCGTCAAGGTCGAAGCCACCCGATTTTGCGCAAACGTATATTTCACGGCTGTATTTGCTGTAAATTTTGGCATTCGCATCGGAAGTCTTGGCCATCGACTCCTTGCGGTTTTGGTAGGCTCTGCCCATGGTTTTGATCCTAAAACAATTGAAGAAGCGAATTCTACATGGCTTAATATAAAGATCAAACCAATCGGTGGCATTTAATTAAAAAGGCCTGTATAGTGCGCGAAAACTCGACATCGGGTAATATACCCGTTACCCTTCAAGATGCAGATTTCAGTGTTCAGCTAGGCGACTGAATTTAATAACAGGTTGAACAAGGCGCAACTCGAAGGGAATGGTTAGCCCTTATCAAAAGGGGTATATATACCCTGGTTTATAAATGGCGGAATCGCAATGTTCACTCAAGATTACTATAGCAAATCCGGGCAAACATTCTCGTTCTCAAAACAGCAAGGAAGTGACTTTGCGAAAGGCATTGCTGGGGACTTCAATCCGCTACACGATGTGGGTAATAGTCGTTTTTGTATTCCGGGTGATCTGCTATTTTCGGTAATATTGTCTCAGTTTGGCATAAGTCGACAAATGACCTTTGATTTTCAAGGCATGGTAGCGGGTGGAATGCCTATCACTTTTAGTGAGTCAGCCGAAAAAATTGTGGCTGAAAATGATAAACCAAAAGCTGTTTTAGAGCTAACTCGATCGGGTGAAAGTACTAATAACCCCGATTTTATAGAAGGGCTTGTTCGCTCCTATGTCTCATTTTCTGGTAAGACTTTTCCGCATATCATTAATAAACTGATGAAGGACGAAGGCTTTATGATCAATACCAGAAAGCCAATGGTTATTTATGATCAAATGAGTCTTTCGTTCGAGCGATTTTCAGATGAAGCGCCTGAGGTAGAGTTAACAGATTGCAAATTCGATGTTTCTGGTAAACGCGGCGTCATCACTATGAATTTTGATATACGCGCACATCAACAATCTATAGGGAGTGGTGAAAAGAAAATCATTATGGGTGGTTTACGCCCCTATGAACAACCCAATATCGATTATTTGGTTGATACCTATAATGCTGCTAGAACGGCCTACTTCAAAAGTTGATCTCACCTGTTTTACATCGGGTTGATGTTACACACTGAAATCTACTGTCGACTATTTAATTTTTTATTTAACTTCTGCTTATAAAAATTATTCCAGGAAACACCCACCTCTAACTGCTCCGAAAGCATCTTTTTATAGTTCTAATTCATTACATTTTATTTCGATCCGTTTCATTATTCACAATTATAGAGCGTCTGAAACATCTATTCACTAAATTCGGTGAATGTTACATCTTGTAAAACCTAATAATAAAAACAACTGCTAAGTTATGACTGTGTCTTGTTTATATTATTTTTTTGCGCTCTCAACTCTAGACGAAACCCAGTTTAAATCGGGGGAGATTTCTTAGCTAGAGGCGACGAGAAGATAAGATACTTAATCATCTACCAAACTCTTAAAGGAGAGCAACATGAATAGTACTAAGAAATTATTTGCCGGACTAGCTTTATTAGCAGCATTACCGCTGAGCGCAGCTAACACTATCTTCGTGGCAGGTAACAGTCATCTAGAGAGCAAGCTCTGTATTGCAGCAGCACAAGATAACCTAGGAAAGTATAAGAGGGTTGCCAGAGTTTTATCACCAAACAGATTAGAACATAGGTTACTAGCGCATAAAATTCACCGCCACCTTACAGAGAGCTTGAACTGTAATGGTCAGGATGTTGTTGCCTTTTCTAAAAGGTATAAAGCGGATAGAATGTCAAAATTTTTATCGCGTTACTCTGAACATCAAGTGCTGATTAATCGAGAGATAAGTCAGTTATCTAAACCTATGCTGAAATCTGAAAAATCAAGTATTCCTGAGATGGCAAATTAGTATGCATGGTTAAAATTTTTAATCATATTAGGACTCGGCTAGAGCGCTGAATAAAACAGTGCGCTATTCGAGACCATTTGATCCTGCTTCTATTAAATTAATAATAAACGGGATCCCTGGCCAAACTTCTACATGCATGGTTAGTTGCCAATCTTCAGACAAATTGTGTATACCGTTCACTTCGCTTAGATCTGAATTAGAGTCTAATTGAATTTTGATTCTTTCCAATTTCCTGGATGCTAATTCGAAGCCCGTAATATCGACCACGGCTAATTCGAGATCACCTTTAAACACAAACAGTTGACTTTTTTCAACCAAAATATCGAATTCAGTCGGGTTTTCCACTTCCACATAAAAAGACAAACTACTAAATGATTTTCCTTTCGTGAATTCAGAAAAGGAAGGTAATTTGTAATCAATAGACGACCAATCAATATCATAGTTAGCTTTTAATAACTGGCTCTTGTGATGCAAGCTTACTAACAATCTAGAATGCAAAAACACAGTGATGAGAAGGAGCAACAACATTGTTGTATAACCCCAGATCATTGTGCGCCTTGTGGGCGCCAAGAGCAAAGCTTTTGCATTCAATAAATCACCAGCAATTCGGGTTCCTATTGGTACTGCTAGTGTTAATAAAAGCATATTCGAGAGAAATAGAATGCTCGAAATTTCTATCAGTGAATAGCCATCCCAAGTAAAAACCCAACGACTCAAAAATATCAAAGGTAAACTAAACAAAATCCCAAAACTTAGCGGCAATAGCCAATTTTTTACTAGCAGTTTAAGTATTAACGAGTATTTTGTCCGGTGTCGTTGTAGTGTGGGTGAAATGAGATCAAGTCCAAAAGTGTAAAAGAGAAAAAGATAACTGAGAATTATCGATAACCACGTTGTCCACTGATAAGGATAGTAACCAATCCAAAGAATCACAGATTGCGCGGTGAGGTAGAGGACAAATAGTTTAACCTCTTCCCACGCTTGATATAGGAGCGGAAATTCTAGTACCTTACCATTGCGATATCCTGCCATCTTCTCGAACACAGCAGAGTATTTTTCTTTGATTGGGAATAGAAAGATAGATGAAAGTACTAAAGAGCCAGAGAGTATGAGGTTACCTAACACCGTCTTTGTTTGAGATTCATATAAAAAATCTGCCAGTCTTACGGAAATGCTATGCCATGATTGTGGAAATAAATAATCTAGGATAGCCGATTGAATAGCATCTTGATTGTTAATTAGAACCCAGAAAAATAATCCAAAAATGATCAAACCTGAAACCAGGTAAATGCCTGCCCAGATTAACGATAGAAATCGAAACCCAGAAAGCGCAAAAGGTCCGGTGAAAAGTGAGAGTTTTAGTTGATGAAAGTGTGTCATAAACGAGTTTTAAATTAGTCTAAGCCCTGCAATATAAACTATGTCGTCATTCAGCTCAATATTGTTTGTAGTCAACTATTATTAACGGTTTCGGATCTATTGGTTTTCCGTGGAGTAAAACTGTACTATTCTAGTCTTCATTTAGCATAGTAAGAACCGAGTCTAATGTCCGATAATATAAAACTTGTTTGTGGGGATTGCGGAACAATCAACCAATTTTCGGTAGCGCGCCTAGACCAAACACCAAAGTGTGGGATTTGCCATCAACAACTGTTTTCCGGCAAACCAATCTCTGTGAACAGCGATCGCCTAATCAAGCATGTCGAAAACTCCGGGATACCGGTACTTATTGACTTTTGGGCACCTTGGTGCGGTCCGTGTGTGAATTTTGCCCCCATTTATGAATCATTTGCTCAAAGTGTGGGCAACCAACTGAGAGTACTCAAGGTAGATACCGAAGCCAATCAACAGGCTGGTGCTGATTTTAATATTCGTTCAATACCAACTCTAGCGCTGTTTCTAAACGGACAAGAAAAGGGCAGAATGTCAGGCGGAATAGCGCTACCTCAACTACAGCAATGGGTTGTAAATCAACTATCAGCGGATCAATAATTTATCTGCCAGAATGTTACTAAGGACACTTTTTATGTGGTTACAAAAAGAATTTACACTTAGGGCTAAGTCCAGAGGCTTTCATGTAATCACCGATGAAATCGTTAGTCAACTTCCTCAAATTTCAACAGTAAGAATTGGTCTACTTAATTTATTCATAAAACACAGTTCAGCGTCGCTGGCGATTAATGAAAATGCGGATCCCTCGGTTCGATCTGATCTGGAAAGTCACTTCAATGTTATCGCTCCCGAGAATGCTCCTTATTATCAACATATCCTGGAAGGATCAGACGATATGCCTGCACATATCAAGGCTTGCATCCTCGGGGCGAGTCATACAATTCCAGTTTCTAATGGACTATTAAGTTTAGGAATTTGGCAAGGCATTTATTTATGCGAGCATCGTAATTCTGCAGGGAGTAGAACGCTTGTTGCAACAATACAGGGTGAGGAGTAGAAGAGAATATTGTTTTCGCATAAAGATTTATGGAGTGCTCAAACAACGGATTTAGCATTTGCTCCCTATTGGTTTTATTTTTCTGAAGAAAAGTAGAGATACAACGCAGCGACTGGCTTTTATGATTACACATTAGCATCGAGCCAATATAGACAAATATTCACTGCCAATTCGGCTTTAGACTGGACGAAACTTATTGATTATGGCTATACAGTAAGCGTCTCTACTAGAATCGCGAATTGCAAAATTTACTAGTTTAAGGTATTTTGTCTTGTATTAAATTTTATATTTCCACGCATTACTCTAATCACATAGTGACTCAAAACGGGATCAAAATGAAACTCATAAATAAACAAGTAAAACTCAATAGCAGACCGATAGGACTGCCAAAACTATCAGACTGGGAGATTGCTGATTCCGATATCGTGCAAATCGTTGATGGTCAAGTTCTGGTTAAAGTATTAATGCTTTCAATCGATCCTGCCATGAGAGGTTGGATGAATGAAGGAAAATCCTATATCGAACCGGTTGGACTAGGCCAGGTAATGCGAGCGGGCGGCATTGGTATCGTCGTCGAATCTAGGCATGATTCCATCAAACAGGGCGATCATGTTTCTGGGTTACTGGGTGTACAACAATATTCGATACTTGCGGCGAAAGAGCTGACAAGAGTTGATAGCTCTCTAGCTCCGTTGCCTGTTTTCTTAAGCACCTTAGGCATGCCGGGAATGACCGCCTATTTTGGTTTTTTGAATACCGGGCTACCCAAAGCAGGTGAAACGGTTGTTGTTTCTGGAGCCGCCGGAGCCGTGGGTTCTGTTGTTGGACAAATTGCAAAAATCAAAGGTTGTCATGTTGTGGGGATAGCTGGAGGAGAAGATAAGTGCAAATATCTGGTTGATGAGCTAGGGTTTGACTCAGCAATTGACTACAAATCCGATAATCTTTCCAAGGCACTGCGTGCACATTGCCCAAAAGGTATTGATATATTCTTTGATAACGTCGGTGGTGAGACATTGGATGCGGTGCTTGCACAAATCCGATATAAAGCAAGAATTGTTATTTGTGGTGCTATTTCACAATATAATAATACCCAAGCAGTTAAGGGACCGAGTAATTATCTGTCTTTGTTAGTTAATAGAGCGCGCATGGAAGGCATTGTAGTTTTCGATAATGCGGCGCACTATAAAGAGGCGGCCACCGAAATGGCCGGTTGGATCGCATCAGGTAAGCTTAAAAGCCGTGAACATATCGAACAAGGTTTACAGAACTTCCCAGAAGTTTTACTCAAATTATTCAGAGGTGAAAACTTCGGCAAATTGATACTAAAAGTTGCTGATGAATAGCGAGTCAATTGATGGTGTTCACTTGACCAGCATATCAAGCGCAATAGCCACCATCAACAGGTATTGCGGTACCTGTTATGAATGTTGATGCAATTTCTCAAACGGTACAATGGTGAGATACAACTTTCCAACGAGGATTGAAAAATCAAGAATCAAGAAACTTTTCTGCGTCTAAGGCTGCCATACATCCCGCCCCCGCTGAAGTTATAGCTTGTTTATAAACTTGATCGGCTACGTCGCCTGCGGCATAAACACCCTCAACGCTGGTTGCAGTAGCATTTCCCTGGATACCGCTTTCCACATCAATATATCCATTGCTCATTTTAAGCTGCCCATCAAAAATTCCAGTATTTGGTGTGTGCCCGATGGCGATAAATACACCATCAACAGTTAGCTTGGAAATAGATTCATCTTTGGTGCTTTTTATTCTTATACCAGTAACCCCCATATTGTCGCCAACGACTTCTTCTAAGGTATTATCCCAGTGAATGCTGATGTTTCCATTTTTGGTTTTTTCCATAAGATGATCCTGAAGAATCTTTTCACTTCTTAAAGAATCTCTGCGATGTACCAGGTGAACCTCTGATGCGATATTGGAAAGATACAATGCCTCCTCAACCGCTGTGTTTCCTCCTCCAATAACTGCAACTGGTTTATTACGATAGAAAAATCCATCACAGGTTGCGCAAGCAGATACCCCCTTGCCTTTATACGCTTCTTCAGATTCTAAGCCTAAATACATGGCGGTAGCGCCGGTAGCAATGATCAATGCATCAGCGGTGTAAACGCCTTGATCACCGGTCAAAGTAAACGGACGTTTGCTTAAATCCGTTGTATGAATGTGATCAAATATAATCTCAGTGCCAAACCTTACCGCATGTTTTTCCATTCGTTCCATAAGCTCAGGACCCTGTACTCCCTGATCATCTCCAGGCCAATTATCAACATCTGTTGTGGTGGTGAGCTGGCCGCCTTTTTCCATGCCAGTGATAATAACGGGATTAAGATTCGCTCTTGCGCCATAGACTGCTGCCGAATATCCAGCGGGTCCGGAGCCTAGAATAAGTAATTTACAATGTTTTGATTGAGGCATAACTGAATTCCTAGCCGAATATTTTTTAGTATTAGGACTGATTGCTTTTTAATTGATTAATTATGAGTATAGATAAAAGTCAGAGGGCTTAAATTCACCAAAAGTTCGCCATTTGGTTGCTACACTGGGGCGCCAAGATTGTACTTTACTACATAATAACCGTTCCTCCAAGATTGAATTTGCGGATTGAATTTATAGGCGCTCCTTCAAAAGATTGTAACTAAGTAGGAAATTTCTATACTTCTAGGTTTTTGCGCCTGTATCGCGCGATGCCAAGGTGTTATCTCTAGACATTTTGTTGCCATTGAAACATCGCAGAAATCACCAATTTGAATTATAGCGGGTATATAGAGTTAAAATTAGTTTTGAATTAGTACTTTGAGATTCTTCAAACAGCGTATGATAGTCGAAACTCATAAGCTGATACACCCGTTTACTCGCCAGGGGAATAATCGTGAAAAAAATCGCTATTTTTTCTGATGTTCAAAATATTTACTACACCACAAGGGATGCTTATGGGCGTCAATTCAATTATCGTGAGTTATGGCGCCTTGTTAGCAAACAGGGTGAAATTGTCTTGGCGAATGCTTATGCCATTGATAAAGGCGACGTGCAGCAACAGAAATTTCAAAGTGCGCTGAAACACATTGGATTCAGTGTTAAATTAAAACCCTATATTCAACGCAGTGATGGTTCTGCTAAAGGTGATTGGGATGTTGGAATAACCATTGATGTTATGGAAGTCGCGAAAGATGTTGATCTTGTGGTGTTGCTTTCAGGTGATGGCGATTTTGATTTGTTACTGCAAAAAATTAACGAGGACTACGCCGTTGAGACGATTGTTTACGGTGTGCCATCGCTGACTGCCAATTCATTAATTAATGCCGCCAGCCAATTTATAAGTATTGAAGAGAGTTTATTATTGTAGATATTCTCTTGCTTAGCGGGAAATATAACAAAATGGTCGTAGAGCGAATCTCAAAGATTTCGTGTCTTTGCGAGGAGGCACGACGCGGCAATCTACTAAAGTCTGAGCGATGTTAAAACGGGCAGCTATATATACCCATAATCAATGAAGATGCAGGTTTCAGTGTTCAGCTAGGAAACCTGATTAAGGCGCAAGGTGAAGGGAATGACTAGTCCTTTCCAATCCTTGTAACGCAGAGCAGGATTTCTAGCTGAGCACCCTAAAGGGCAAGCCAATAAGCCATCCTCTTCTTCGTTGTGATAACTTGAATTAGAATGACTAATACGGCATTA
>Ga0256847_1001266_pt1 | contig 13293 bp, 7 predicted proteins | sample TeddybearmetaG_FD_189099 | JGI IMG/M metagenome (GOLD analysis project Ga0256847, IMG submission 189099) | Hydrothermal vent microbial communities from East Pacific Rise, Pacific Ocean - Teddybear | ecosystem: Environmental > Aquatic > Marine > Hydrothermal vents | place: Pacific Ocean: East... | reverse complement strand
AACCAGCGAAGCTCATCCCCAAACTAATAATCCCAAACCAGAGCATCATTTTCTTTGCTCGAATGGTTTTTATTTCAACGGAACCTTCTGTATAATCCTTCATAGTTATTAACTTCTTTAATGTCCAATGCAACACCTACTTCTATTGGCTTGAGGCGTTATCGTATAAATTTATCCGCTACATATATAATTTGCAAGAGTGTAATATAACTCACACTCACCAGCATTAGTTGTCGCGCCGCTTTTTCAGTCTTCAACTTATAGAGACGCAAGGCATAATAAATAAGCCATACTCCCAATCCCAAAATAATGACAGCAGAAACAGGTGTGATGTATAATCTGCCAGTAACACCCATCGCTGGTATCAATGAGGCAAGAACGGTCCAAACGCTATATAAAATAATCTGAACGGCTGTTCCTTTATCTCTTTTTCCGGTAGGCAACATAAAGAAACCTCCTTTTTTATAATCGTCGTATAAAAACCACCCGATCGCCCAAAAATGCGGAAACTGCCAAAAAAACTGGATCATAAACAAACTTCCAGGCTCAATACCGAAATCGTTGGTTGCAGCCACCCATCCTAACATAAAAGGAATGGCTCCTGGAAACGCCCCTACAAAAACGGATAATGGTGTTCTTGTTTTTAACGGCGTGTATAAACTCACATACATAAAGATGGAAATAGCGCCAAACATTGCCGTTTGCGGGTTGATCACATACAAAATACCAATCCCAGCAACCACCAAAACGCTCGCCAAAATAAAGGCTGACGTCACTCCCATCCTTCCGGCAGGTATTGGTCTGTCTTTGGTTCGGTCCATGAGCGCATCCAAATCTCTTTCTATAATTTGATTGTACACATTGGAAGCACCTACCATACAATAACCTCCTAAACATAAAAGGAGAAGGATGGTGAAATCAATAGGTCCGTCAACACCCAACAAATAACCCGCGACAGAAGAAAAAACAACACTTACCGAAAGGCGCATTTTGGTAATCTCAGTAAAATTTTTAATTACTGAAGTTGGAAATGTCTGTGATTGAGTTTTTGGCAAGTGAGTTTCGATTTTAAAAGCGCTGCAAAGATACGGCACAAGGTCATTTTTCACAATATATATCTTATATTGTTGCTGTTGTATTTCAACAATTTTATTAAATTCGACCCTAATTTAAAAACAACTTGATGCGCACATACGTTACAATCGGTCTTATATTTTTCCTTGGACTCTTTACCTCTTATTCACAGGATGGTGGAGATGTAAAGGGAACCACCCCCTCCAAAGCCCCTCGTACACTAACTTTGGTTAGAGTTACAGATAGCATTTACATGCTTCAAGGTAAGGGAGGAAATATTGCGGTAAGTACTGGAGTAGATGGTATTTTAATGATTGATGATAAGTTCGCTCCTTCCTCGGAGGAAATTACAAATCTGGTTAGCAGTCTTAGTGAAAAACCTATTCAATTTTTAGTGAATACACATCATCATGGAGACCACACAGGAGGAAATAAGAATATGATTGCAAAAGGGGTTGTTGTTTACGCGCATGAAAATGCTAGAAAACGCATGATCGCAAATGAAAAAAACGCATTTGATAAAAAGCAAGATGGCGTTCTCAATAAACTAGTGGAGGATTTGAATAAGAGCGGCAACAATGAAAAGGCTAAGGAAAAAGCCAAGGAAAAAGGAAATGACATGCCTGCTTTTGTTGAGTCCAAAAACACCTATCCCATGATTACCTTCTCCGACGATATGACTTTTCATTATAACGGAGAGAAAGTAATGGTGTTCCACATCCATAATGCCCATACCGATGGTGATGCTATCGTCTATTTCACACAAAGCAATGTGCTGCATACAGGCGACATTTTCTTTAACGGCCGCTATCCCTACATTGACATTAAAAGTGGTGGGAATTATGACGGAAATGTAAAAGCGCTATCGCAAATTCTTAACCTAATAGACGATGAGACCAAAGTCATTCCTGGTCATGGTAATGTAGGCAACAAGGCTAGTATAAAATATTCGCATGATATGATGGTTGCCCTTAAAAACAGTGTAAGCTTTCACGTATTAAGTGGGAAGACCAAAGAAGAAATATTGGCAATGAACGAACTCAGCCAAGAGTATGACTCCGCTGGTTTTGGAGATTTTTATATCACTAGAGAGAAGTTCATTGGGATGATTTACGATGAGGCTAAACGCAAATACCCTAACCCTGCCAAAAAGCAATAATTGTAGTTATTCCTTAGAAATCGTTATACCAATTAAACAGATCAGTTCTAATTCCGAAGTTAACCCAAGTGGTCTGATTTTCGAAATTTACTTCCGTATCAACCGTTGGCTTAAAGTCTCTGAAAAGAACACTTCCATAGATCTTTAAGTTGGTCGCAGGATTGATAAGATATCCCGCTTGTAATTCTGCATGAAGGAAGTCTGTTGTGTTTCCTTGAGCGACCTCATTCCCATCGTCGGATACCCGATTATCTTCAGTACCATAAATACTTCCACCATAGAATTGAGAGTCCTCTGTGGTGTTGAATTCAAATCCGCGTTTTGCAACGATTACTTTTAGATCACCAAAGATGCGTCCTCTTTGATAACGAGCGATCGCAATAAATTCGGAAAAGTTGGACCCCAAGGTATGCGCCAACGACTGGTTGTTATGACCGTAATTTAAAATCACACTATTGTGCGAATAAGTATAGGGTCGCACACGATTGTATTCGGTTTGCAGATAGAGGTTTTTAACTCCAAAGGCATCGTAGTATTTTACTCCCAATTGATACCCTGTTTTATTCTTATAACTCCCTTCGCCTCCGAAAATATCACTGGACGAAAATTCATCTATAATCAATTGTGCATAGGCATTCACTCGATTAGTGAACTTGTACTTCCCGCTCAAACCAATTAAGGCATTTCCTCCTCTGGAACCTGTTGAAAATTCAATTGCTCTATAAAAAATAACAGGGTTTACAAAATTAAGATCAAAACCGCGATCATTGTCATTCTCCCAAATTACCGATTCAAACAAACCTATATTCAAGCGCCTCGTGATATTAACGCTCAAGTAATGATTGGCCAGATACTTGGTGCGAAAAGATCCGCTTTCGGTAACTTCTGAACGCACGTCTCTTAAAGAGGTCCATGTATTCGTGTACTTGATTTTCCAAAAAGTGGTATTCAACTTAAAATAAGGATACGGACTTGCATTGTCGCTCAAAAACAAAGAACGGTAACCGTCTCCGATAAAGTTTTTACCATGTCCCAATTGAACATTGAAATGCTCAGAAGGCGAATAAGAAACATGACCCGTAGCAATAGGGTAATCGAACGAATCGCTTTTGAACGATTTTGCGATACCGCGTCCTGGGATAATTCCTGCATTCCCTCCATCGGGTCTTCTCTCAATGGCATATCTATTGAAATAGTCTGCAAAGCGGCCCTGGCTTTCGTAAACCACCGCAAAGAAATTTACCTTCTTACCAATACCTCCTTGGGTATAAATGAGTCTGGTGTTATTATAAGTATTGATATCGGCATCAGTGTCTTTTCCTACTTGTAAATCTACTCCTGGATCCAGCGTGATCCAATAATCCTTTCCCTTAAGCGTAACCATGTGTTGATCCCAAAATTTTCTTCCAAACCAAGAGGTTTTATTGGTTAACAAAGGTTCATTTTGAGCTTCAAAATCGTAGTATTTATTGACGTCACTGTAAATGAAGGGTTTTTGAGCGGTATGACTGTTGGTTCCTACTTGATTCATGGCCGGATCAAAAAGGCTATAATTGTGATGCGAAAGGGGAATGTTTATATGGCTCTTGTATTCGTCATTTGCATAAGGTACTTTTTCAATACTATCATATTCTGAATTCTCAGCGGTTCCTATTTTCTCTTCGGAAACAACTGCTGCTTCAACTTCTGTAGCTGTTTCAGCATTAAAAGATCCGAGGGGAACCTGTTGCGTAACCGTAAATTGAGTCACAGTTGGCCTTCCATTATAGGTGCCTGGTTCAATTTTAGGAAATTGCTCCATCACACGCGCTATTTCATCTTTTAGCTCTGAATACACCGCATCTACATACAGTAGCTTAAAATTTCCTTCCTTATCCACCTCAAAAAAGATGCTCATATCGCCTTGATAACTCTCTTTAGAAACAATCTCTGGCTCTTCAAAATTGGCATGAATAAGCTCTCTAACAGTGTTATTGAAGCAAAGCTCTAGTTCACCGATTGCTGCTGATTCACATTTAGAAAAGACCGGATATTTTTCGAAAGTATTCCCACTAATCTGAGCGTATAATGGTAGGTAAAAGAGGGATACTAAAAGGAGAAGTAAGGCTAATTTCTTCATCAATTTAAGGACGTTTAGTTTCCCGAAAGATACGTATTTTTTGAAACGCTCATCCTAGAAAATGGAAAACCCGCTTTATGTTTAAAAGCGGGTTTTCCATTTTATTGAACTTGAAACCTAATAGGAACCGTGAATAATACGTCCACTTCAGTATTTCCTTGCTTGCCAGGTTTCATAATTGGCATCTTGCCAATGACTCTCTTGGCTTCTTTTTCCAATTCAGGCAACTGCGCTCTTGCCAAAATATCTTTTACGAGGCCGTCCTTACCAATCGTAAACTGTACGCGAACCGTGTGAAATTTACCAGACTCCAAATCTGAAAACTTATCAGCGTTAAATCTTCTATTGATAAAGGCATTCACCTTTGATGACATACACGTCCGTCTTTCCGCATTATTGGATAGGGATTCGCAACCAGGAAAAATAGGCACAAATTGAACCGCATTATAAGGGGATGGTTTAGATTCCTTCTCCGTAGGTCCCGTTACAATTCCTGTGGCGGGTATCGTTGGGGTAACTTCGGTCGATTTAATTTCGTCCTCGGCTTTCAGGCTGTTATCTTTAACCGTAACAAAAGTAGAAGTCACCACTTTCTGAATCACTCGCGGTTTCACAGTTTTTTGAAGTTTTGCGACCGTTTTCACCATGGGCTGTTCTATCGTAAACTTAAAAAAAGGAGGCTCTACGATAGTTATTTCCTTCTTCGGAACAAACTTACCTCTTGCGCCAAGATCCCAATCGCTTTCCATAACGATATAGGTTAGCAGTAAAATAGCCGCTAATCCTAGTTGAAAGAATACACCAGAATTCCAACGAATGTTAATTCGTTTTTTTTGTTCTCTTTTTGATGGTACCTTTGTTTTGGCACCGCCTGCATTTTTAATAGATGGTAACATAGTGTTTATATTTAAGAGTTATATCACTAAGCTATACAAGGGTTGTGCCAAAAAAGAAACGCCTCCCAATGGGAGGCGTTTCCTATATATATAAATTCAGATTTTAATTCTCTACTTGGAATACGATAGGCAAAGCATATAACACCCCAACAGCTTTTCCTCGCTGTCTTCCTGGGGTCATCTTAGGAAGTGCCTTCACAACCTTAATTGCTTCTTGCTCTAAACGCGGGTGTGGAGCACGAGCTCTTACGTTTACAACATTCCCATTTTTGTCAATTTTGAATTGAACAGAAATACGTTGTCTTCCGCTATCTAAGCCTAAATCGTTTGCCAATTCGTTGTCGAATTTCTTTTGTACAAACTTCATTACTTTCTCAGACATGCATTTTTTCTTGGCGTCATTATTTCCAGCGTTTTCACAACCTGGATAAACGGGTACGTTTTCAATAACAGCAAAAGGTACATCTGCAATTTCTTCTTCTTCTACTTCCTCAATTTCTTCAATCTCAACAATTTCTTCGTTTTGATCGGTTTCAGTCGATTCAATAATAGTTTCCTCAACTTCTTCTTCATCTTCCACTACTACTATAACTTCAGGAGCTGGTGGTGGTGGTGGTGGTGGTGGTGGTGGTGTTATGGTATTTGTAATTGGAATTTCTTCCTCCAAATCGTCATTCAACGATAAACCGTCACTTGCCAAATTGTCTTTGTCATGGGTTTTCCATTCCACAGCGGTCAATGAGATCGCCAGCATTAATGCCAAACCTGCTAGAAGGAATATGTTACTCCATCTGCTTAGATCTGCCTTAGGGTTTTTCTTTGCTTCCATAATTGAGAATTTATATTGTTGCTAAAATATGTAAAATGAATTGTTTTATAAAACGAAAATCAATTTTTCACGATAAATATTTTTTAATATTCCGAAAAATCAACCATCCCAACAAAATACCCGCGGAATTTGCCACTACATCCCAAATATCTGCTGTTCTCGATTCGAAAAACAACTCTTGCAATACTTCAATTACTATGCCATAAATAAAAGCTCCAATTAAGACCCACCAAACTTTCATGCCGACCTTCTTTACTTTCATAAATACAAACACAGTCCAAAGAACAACGAGTATGGTAAATAAAACAATGTGCCCAATCTTGTCGGAAGATGGAACATCAATTTTAGGGATATTTGTAGCCGGAAAGAGTAATAGGAAAGTGATACATAAAGTATATGCAACACTTATAAATGATAGGGTTTTAGCCCGCAATAATAGCTTTGTATTCCGCATCATCGAGTAAACCATCCAATTCTTCAGGATTTGAGATTTTAATCTTAATCATCCACCCTTTTCCATAAGTATCGCTATTGACACTCTCAGGCTCGCTTTCCAGTGAATCATTAAATGCTACAATTTCGCCACTAAGCGGCATAAAAAGATCTGAAACCGTTTTCACAGCTTCAACGGTACCAAAAACCTCATCTTTGTCTAAAGTCTCGTCAAGAGTTTCTACTTCAACATATACAATATCGCCTAATTCGCCCTGAGCGAAATCGGTAATTCCAACTGTGGCAATATCGCCATCGACAGCAACCCATTCGTGGTCTTTTGTATACTTTAAATTTGAAGGTATGTTCATGGTTGTTTAAGTTATATGGTGTTTATTAATTTCCGAAATTATAACGCAATGTCAATCCACTTCTAATCGTTGTTTGCGGGAATGCAGTAGAAATTGCATACTCAGAGAACGTATGATCATAGTAGAACAAGGCCGTAAGATTCTTGCTAAGGGCGTAATCTGCCGAAAACTGCAATCCATAAATGGTTTGTCCTGCGGTAGTTTGATTGTTGGTAATATCCAAGTATCGAATAATGGTTTTATTATCCCTACGAGAAACATCCAGTTTAAAATTCAAGTCACTTGTAATGACCTTTTTCTTTCCACCAAAGTTGGTGCTTATTTTCAAACCCTTTACACGATATCCAAGTCCAAGAACAATTTCATTCCCTTTTATTTCGGTCATTAAGTTATTTGCAAAACTCAATGAAAGGGCTCGATCTCTTCGTAATTCAGCAAGAATTTTCACCGAATTCTGCATTTCGAAATCTATTCGAATCAGCGGAGAAAACTGCTCCGTCAAATTCACATTACTCAAGAAGGTTTCACTTTTAAAGTTACCAGCTTGATCCAATGCGGTAGGATTATTTCGGTCGAAATCTAAGTTGGTTTGAAATTGATTCACCGTATAAGAAGATCGATATCCATGCTGAATAGAGAACCTCTTAAAGTTCTTCTTAAACCACTTAATGTTCATTAAACCAGTGTACTTGACATCCCAATTAGGTAGTGGAACATCTCTGAAAATACCAGTTTTCTCCTTGGAAGCATCACTTCCTTTGTAGGCAGATAAAAAGGAAGGTAACAATACATTCTGACTTGTTTTACCAAAACCTACAGGGAAACCTTCGTCATCTCTTTCAAAACCTGTGGTCCCATAAAAGTCCTCAGCCAATCTATTAGCCACAACCAAACGATTACTTCTAAAGTCGTTAAAAGCATCACTGTTCGTTTCGTCACTACTACCAAACGCTGTTTTTATAAGCACCGTAGAGATATTAAAGTTTCCAAAGGTGTTCGGAGTTAAAGATCGATATAGACCATCTTCAATGATATAGTTCTCTGCGTAGTTTTCAGAATAAATTCGGCTACCGTTTAAATCAATTTTTAGGTCGGGAAGCAGTTCAATGTTTATTTGTGCATCTAGTTGACGACTTTCCACCTCGGTATATTGCTCGTTAAATTCAGGATATAAGGTTAACCACCCCTTTCTTGCCGCTAAGTCACGAACTTCTGCCTGACTCCCAAAAACAAAGCCAGTAGAAGGTTTTAAGGAACCGGCAAAACCAATAGATGGCGTATAACCTGGTAAAAATATACCTTGATTCTCCTGATAATTAATTTGAATTTTCTTTATGGAAGTAGCCAAACCAATAAGCGTGTTTACCGCTTTATCTCCACCGCTTAATGAACTTCCTGAAGCACCTGCGTTGTTTCCGCCAAGTACTGAACCACGTCCACTAGTCAAACCATTTTCCCCGTTTTTGGTATCTCTTCCTTTTTCTTCTTTGCTTTTTCCTCCTTTAGATCCACCGTCACCACCTTTAGAGTTAGCACCGCCCTTTTCGTTAGCTCCACCTGGACCGCCACGACTTCCAGCACCGCTTCCGCTTCTGTTTTTACTTTTCTGAATTTTGGTAAGCCCAATATAGCGATAGAAATTCTTCATATCGAATGTAGAATTAATTCGATGTGTACTTGCATTTTGAACTGAATTCCCAAGATTGAAACTCTCTGTGGTTCCGTCTAAGGCCGTTATTTGAACATTGTTGAATAGGTCACTACCATCCTGCCATTGATAATCACCTTGATAAGAATAGGTGGCACGTATCCACTTCAAGAATGGAAATTTAGCAGTAGGTAGGTCGTAATTTACCTGTAAGGATTGGAAATGTTGATTGGGCTCTCCTACATCCCAGAAGCCATCCCAAACACCAACACCGTTATCTACGATGCCATCATCATCTATATAATTATTTATAATTCGATTATTAGCCGCGTTGAAGTTAAATCGTAGTGACTTCGTCAAGTTATAATTTAAGGTGTATTGCCAATCAAACAAAAAGTTTCTTTGGAAGAGTGTAGGAATTCCAATGTTTCCTTCCAATAGATTTAATTCTCTAAATTTCTGTTCGTTATACTGTCTAACTATGTTTGAACTTACTGAAATATTGGTCGGCAGATAATTGAAATTCAAGTCTTTTAAGAACTGCCAGTACTTTCCGTTGAACAGCGAATCGTTCTTCTTAAATAGTTCGATAGGTTTTTGAACGAAACTATAATTATAAGTTCCTCCCACACGTACATTTTGATCTAACGATTCTTCTATTTCAAAATCGGTATGATCTACTTGGTTGTACGAACCTGAAAAGGTAAAGTTCTCAATATCATAAGGCATAGGTTTCCCATCTCCCGTTCGATCCTTTCGAACACCAATAAAGTTTACACTTTGCCTTTTGGTATAGTTAATCGATTGACTTTTAATACGGTCTTTCTCCGTTTGATCTTCGGTGTTATCCAAACGTTGTTGTAATTCGATATCTTGGAATTCAGGATCGTATTTTGGTGTAACTCGTTCCTCTCCAATTCCGTAGTTGAATGGTAATTGGACTCCCCATTTCTTCGGAAGCATTTGTCCTAGGTTGAAATTGGTAACTACATCATACAACTCGGTGTCTTCTAAGCTTCTTTGGTTTGGCCCTTGTTCGATCGATCCAAAACCGATCGTGCTTTTTCTTCCGGAAGCGCTTACGTTTGCGAAATCGGCTAGATTGACATCCATACTAGCAATAGCTGCCCATCCTCCTTTATTATCCAATTCAGATAAACGCATTTCATTAAACCAAGCTTCCCCGCAAATTTCAGTATTCGCTGTGTTTCTAAGCCCGAGCATAATCACTCGTACATTTCCAAAACTCGGATTTCCTTTAATACCAAAACGGTAGTTCTCTGGACCTGTAATCGCCCCAGCATCTGCATAGGTAATCCCTGTAATTGGATCTGGCTCACCCAATCCTTCTCTACTACCCAACGCTAATGTTTTTAACTGTTGAAGCGCTGCAAGAGGTAGATCCAAGCGGTTTTCAGCTGGCCAAACTGTTTCTGCATCCGAATCGGATGGGTTCGGCAAATTAGGTGATACTGTTAATGGGATTTCTATTTCGTAGAAACTGGTATTTAAATCGGTACCCAATCGGATAAAGGCAGATAATTGACCATCCGAAAGCGCTATTTCATTTTCCACAGATTCAGCATGCACAAAGAGCTCTAAGTTTTTATACTGACGCATATCCACATTAAAGTTCTTATACACAGAACGTGCATCTCCCTGCTCCAATCCGCAAACTCTTAATGCCAATGATTGTTCATCCTGTCGGATAATATTATTGTTGTTGTTTAATTCTTCTCTAAATACACCTGGAGGGATTACATAGTTACTATTCTGAATAATACCAACAGCTTCATTTTCAAAAGTGGTTTCATCCATGGAGTTATCTTCTCCAGTAATGTCTAATGTTTCGGTATATCTTCTGTAATCTCCTCGAAATAATTCAAGCGTTCCCATTCGAAGTATGGTTTCTTGTTCGAAGCCAGACATGAACATACGCATAAAACGAATTGATCTAAAATCGGAAATTCCGTTGACCGCTCTATCAAATTCACTCAAAGGAAGTCTAAACTGAACCCATCGCACTGGAATATCTCGATTGTCTTGAGTAGTAACTTGGATTTCTCTTACATCGGTGATATACTTTCCGCTTTCCACATCCATTCCTGGGAATATATCTATCTCGTATTCGAAATAGCTATCCACGGTATTCATCGTATTATCACGGTTAATATCCTCTACATCCGGTTGAGCATTGTTCCCTCTATTCGTATTTGTCACTTGCTCGGGTGAATTTCCTTGCGTACCGTTGTATCGTAAATAACGCTCTAAAATAGTCCCTTCAGCTTGCAAAAAGTACTCATAGTTATCATTCGCTGGATCTGGTAATCCTCCAAAACTTGGAAACTTAGCAACTTCCTGTGCATCATTCAATCCATCAAATCCAATATCTTGATTGGTTCGGTCATCTCCTGAAGTGTTAAAGGTATAGACCAAAGATTGATTGCTTGGCACTTTACCCCATTCGGTTGAAATGGTATTAAATTCGCTACCGTCTTCTGGTAATCCGTTTTCATATTGTTTTCGCCCATCCTTCAATACATCTTCTGAAATATTACCCAAGTTAAAGGTTAACTGGCCTCCATTGTTATTGGAATTTTCAGGATAAATAAAGGGGTCCATGATCCAAAACTGGATATACTCCACATTAGATCGTTCAAAATCTGTGGTTGTTAATTGTCTTGAAACACCTCCAAAACGAGTTTCAGGGTTGGGTAATGTGTTCCCACCAGAAGCCGCTGGATTAAAGTTATACTCACCCCTTTGTGTTGGATAATAAGCAAGATCTAAAGTAAATAATGCCTGCGTCTGACCTTGGATAATATCTTGATCTGGGAAAATCTCGTCTCTAAATACACGACGTGTAAATGGTGAAGAAAGATCTTCATCGTTAATTCCCTCTGGTCTTTGGCTGCTATAGAAAACAGGATCAATCGTATACCAAGCTAATTTTGCACGATTGTAGTTATAAGCCAAATCATTATTTGCTAGCTCACCACCAAAACCAAGAGGTGTACTAGAAAGTGACCATGTTAATGGTGAACTAATGTCTACCGCTGTTTGTGCCGCTTCAAAATCGTCTACGTAAGCTGTAATTCTACCATCAAAATCGGACACCTTAGGTGCGCCTGGTAACAAATATGCAAACTCACCTCGTACGGATATGTTAGACTCCACATCGGTATCGATATTTGGAAGTTTGTTTACCAATCTTGTTAGGAAAGGAACTTCCGTAGAATAATTGGCATTAATACCAAACATGGTATTGTTAATAGGTTCATTCTGAAAAGAAGACTTTTGAGTAAGCGGTCTCTCATTCAGGTTTAAGAAGGTACCTCCTAATTGTAATTTTTCACTAAACCTGTGTTGAACATCAAGACCAGTAAATCGTTTGGTCTGCTGACCGAACAATGTATTGTTTTCAGTAGAAATATTGATCGGTGTATTTGAATTCAGTAAAGCAGGATCTAATATTTGTACACGTCCCAACTGATAGTTCACGGTATAATCCACTCCTTCTACAAGCGTTCTTCCTCCAGCGGTCACAGTAACAGACCCTTGAGGAATATTGAAAGCTCCAATAGCAATTCCATCTGCCCCTGTAGATTTATAAGAACCACGTAATTGGAATTTATTCTTATCACTATCCTCTTGCTCTGCCTGTGTTTTCGTAGAGCGATACATTGTTCTAAATACGTATTTTCCTTGGTTGGCATTATAGGTATCCGGAACATCGTACAATTGTGGTTCTCCGTTAGGTGGTGTCGTCAATTTCAACTTTTCGAACAGGTATTCACCAAAAGGCTCGATGCTGGTGAAAATAATACGTCCGTTTTGCTGATCAATCGTAATACCCGGATAGAAATCGAAGAATCCATCTCCTCCTTGTTGCGGGTCATTATTAAAGTTCAGCTTATCGAGATTAAACACTCGTAATAAAGTGGCATCATTAATATCCACAGGATCCATACTACTTATAGCTGGCTCAGGAAATGGGGTTCCTTCTACCGGAGTAATATAATTTAAGGGCGAAGGATCGGTATACAAAATGTTCATTCTGAAATCTTCCCGCTCTAATTGAAAAGCTCCAATAGGATAGATGTTTTTCATCATAATATCCCAAACTGGTTCATTAACGTTGGTGATATTCGATTTAAGTAACTTTACTATTAAGTTTTGAGCAATACCTTGTTCTTCTTCTCCACCGCCTTGCTGACCACCTTGATTTCCTTGGCCGTTGTTAAATTCTCCCGTTGTCGCTTCTACACCATCGGTCGAAAATTCACCCACTTGAAAAACTTGTCCATTTACAGTAAACTGAAATGCAACCCCAAGAACCTCATCGTTATTGAGACGCTGGTTCAAGGAAATATATCCTAATTGCGAATTCAGTTGGTATTCGTTGGGCTGCAACTTTCGCGCATTTTCCAAAGTAACATAATCGGTTCCGTCGCTTACCGGAATACCGCTAAAACCATTCTGAACGGTAGCTATATCTCGAATAGCTGCATTAAGTATGGTTTGCTCTCCTGGATTTTCTATTCCGAAGGGATTAAAATCGTTATTGGAATTATCTGGGAAGGACCTTTGGGGTTTATTAATAAAACCTCCAGGCACTATATTCAAACCGATGTTGGTTGGGTCAGATTCACCAATATCCTGCAATGCAATAATATTTCTTACGTCGTTAGTCGTATTGTTCCGATTGGTAATCCAAACTTCCGAACGAGTAATCTGTATGTTTGAATTGATAAATGGATATTGT
>Ga0256847_1001265_pt1 | contig 13297 bp, 9 predicted proteins | sample TeddybearmetaG_FD_189099 | JGI IMG/M metagenome (GOLD analysis project Ga0256847, IMG submission 189099) | Hydrothermal vent microbial communities from East Pacific Rise, Pacific Ocean - Teddybear | ecosystem: Environmental > Aquatic > Marine > Hydrothermal vents | place: Pacific Ocean: East... | reverse complement strand
TACCCTATGGAGTCTTCTGCGCGGGGTCTTCGGCCATCTTAAGCACCGCTATCATTGAGTATAGAAAGGATATACCCCCTTTTCAAGGCCATCAAAATCGACCCGATGCCGAATAATATTGAGCAGCAATTTGCAAGCTGATAAAAGAGGCTCTGCCAGATCGAGCCTCTGGAAAATATTACCCGACCTCTTTTCTAAAATATGACAAACCAAATAACCCTAACCCGAATAACCAAATGCTAGCAGGTAAAGGAGTGGTATTTAGTGGTGAACTACCTTGTACGAAATTACCAAAGAACTCATTATCGATAGACCCTACAATTTCTCGAATTTGTACTCGTGTAAATAGTATGTCAGAGGTAATACCTGCAAAAGAAAGTAAATCATCTGCGGGTAAAAATGTAAAAGAATCAATGATTCCTGCATTACCAAAAATTGAAAATTCGAATGTAGAGTCAACGCAACGACCTGTATTACAACCGTCTACTGGCCCCCCTTTAGTGGGCTCATGAGTATCAAAGCCAAACGAAAATATGCCACTGGCAATATCTACATTAAAATTTTCATTACCAGAAAATACAAGCTCATTGCCCAGTAATGATGAGAATCCGTTGGAAAACAACAGGGTGGCACTTGGACCCCCACTAAATACAACAGATCCGATTGTTACCGTTCCCCCTCCAAATGAAGGGATATCGATTGCTGTAGTAGCGGTTGCATTTAAAAAATCGGTTCTGTCTGTAAATGTGAGTATTGTTGACCCTTGTGTTAACGCGCTAAAAGATAGCAACCCTAATGTAAGCAATTTTTTCCATACCTGCATTATAATACCCCTAATATCTAAAATTATAAATTATATTTATTTTGATTAACTATAAAAGTATAGTACATTGAAAATTTTGTACACCCTGTTTTTGTAATAATTATTATGGGTTATTATACGGAAAAAATTGAATTTCTGTACGCCGCACCGTCACAACGGGGGGTCACTTCACCAGCGCCATCCTTAGCTGAACACCTCAAGATGGAAATTTGATAAACTCTATGACTGCAATTTAAGTATCCAGAAAACCTGTTGAGTTTCAGGTGCTGTAGAGGCTTTTCTCATAATCGGTTATTGATGTTAGGTGACAATTGAAATCTTCTCTGTAAAAGATCAAAGGTTACATTGTATGTTAATAGAGACTAACACTTTGATGACTGCGCGATGACGACACAATGGAAGTGCCTAGCATTGTCCAAGCAAGGTCTGGCGTCGCCGCAACAATTTGGCACAGGCTTGTCTGGAACACTCAGCGCAATTGAGCATCTTGGTTATGTGCAAATTGATACCTTATCGGTGGTCGAACGTGCACATCACCATGTATTGTGGAGCCGAGTGCCAGGCTATGACCTAACCCACTTGAACCGGCTAATCACCGAGCGGCACATCTTTGAATATTGGTACCATGCCGCCTCGTATCTACCTATGCGTGACTACCGTTATGCACTACCGCATATGGCCTCGATACGCAATGGTGAAAACCGCTATTACACCCATATTGACCAGCGCCTAATGACCGAAATTTTAGCCCGCGTCAGCGCAGAGGGGGCGTTGCGACTGCGCGATCTCGACCAGGAGAATAAGAATAAGGGAAAATGGTGGGATATGGGGCCTAGCCGGCGCGCCCTCGACACATTGTTCATGCAGGGTGATCTGATGGTGTGCGGACGCAATGGCATGGAAAAGGTCTATGATCTCACCGAACGCTGTTTGCCCAATGGCATTGATCTGAGCCTACCCACGCTAAGCGAATATGCGGCCTATTTGTTCGACACCACACTCAAAGCGCACGGCGTCTTCACGTGGAAACAATTATTGCATTTGAAGACCGGTAAACCCTTGCGGGACGCCATGCGTAAAGTGCTCAACGAACGTATCGAAGCCGGGGTCATCATCACACAGAAAATCACCGATGCTCCAACCATCTACGTGGACATCAAGGCACTCGAACAAACACCCGCAATCGACAGCACACTGAAGATACTGTCCCCATTCGACAACGTATTGATCCACCGCGACCGCTTGAGTTCACTGTTCAAATTTGACTACCGGCTTGAATCTTATGTCACAGCCTCTAAGCGCGTGTTTGGCTACTTTTGCCTGCCAATTCTGTATGGCGATAAATTTGTCGGCCGAATCGACTGTAAAGCGCATCGCGCCGAGCAACGGTTTGAGGTTTTAAGCCTTCACTTAGAAGATGGCTCGCTGAACCAAAGTCAATTTTTTCCCGCATTAAGCGATGCATTGCAAAGGTTCGCCGACTTCAACAAATGCCCGCTGCTTGATGAGAGTGCCATTGATAAGAGGCGTCGAATGTAAACAAGTATCGTTCGACTATACATTCAAAGCGCACGGTGTCTTTACCTGGAAACAATCATTGTGTTATGCACGTTTGTCATCATATTGAGGGGGTGCACCTAAAGCACCCGTCACGCTACGCCAACGTGGTTGTTTCGTAAAAAATTGTGCTGAATGTCCGATTAAACCCCAATGCTTAATAATTTCTGGCATAAAAAACGACCAAATGTTCATACATAAACTTCATGAAGTGGTCACTTTTCTACTTGGCAACGTAAGTCAAATTAACAGTATCATTGCAAAACAGTCGTCATATTGAGTATGATATGGGCACCATGGTGAATTACACCACAAATTTGAACATCCATTGCGGAAAAATTGATAATACATGGAAAATTCTTATCATCTAAATATTAGCCAAGCCCAAGAAGAACGATTGCATCACATTGATTTTAAATTGCTTTTTTCTGGGCGCGTTAATCGCAACGATATTGTCTCTAGATTTGGCGTCAAAGAAGCGGCTGCCACACGGGACATCTCGTTTTACAAAAATTTAGACGCAACAAACCTGCTGTACGATACTCGCGCAAAAACCTATCTCAGTTCAGACAGTTTTCGTCCACTGTTTTCGCACGCTGGAGTACAAGTTGTCACCGCATTAGCACATGGATTTGGTGATGAATTTGTTGGCACCAGCACGCAATCCATTCCAACTGAGAGTGCATTGCAAATTAACCTCCCCAGACAAGACCGGTTAGTCCCCGTCACTCGCGCCATTTTTCAAAACAAAGCACTAGAGATTCAATATCATTCATTAACTCGCGGTGCGAGTAAAAGGCAAATTGTCCCCTTCGCTCTGGTTGATAGTGGGTTACGCTGGCATGTTAGGGCTTACGACCGCCTGCGTGAGCGCTTTTCTGATTTTGTGATCAACCGTATTGAAAAAGCAAAATTACTCGCTGAAGAAAACATCCCAGAGCATGAAACCAAAGCCTCAGATAATCAATGGAATCGAATTGTAGAACTGCATTTAACAGCACACCCTCAGCTAAACCACCCCAGAACCATTGAAGAAGAATATGGCATGGAGAGTGGCGTGCTCAAAATTGAAGCTCGCGCCGCAGTGGCCGGTTATATATTACGTCGCTGGAATGTGGACTGCTCAAAAGAACACGCACTCAATGGCCCAGAAAATCATCTCTGGCTCAAGAATCAACCCACACTGTACGGGGTCGAAAATTTAACCATCGCTCCGGGTTACGAATTAAACGAATAGGAATGAGAACCACATATGGCCAAAAAAGCAGCCAATAAAAAACAAACCTCCTTTGAAGAGTCCCTCTGGGACAGCGCCAACAAATTGCGTGGTTCGGTGGAATCTTCAGAGTACAAGCACATTGTATTGAGCTTAATCTTCCTCAAATTTATCAGCGACAAATTTGAAACCCACCGACAAACCTTAATAGACGATGGCACAGAACAGTTTATTGATATCGTGGCGTTTTATACTCAAAGCAATATCTTCTATCTATCCGAAGAGGCACGCTGGAAAACCATTATCAAGCACAGCAAGCAAGACGACATCGCACTTAAAATAGACACCGCCTTGCACACCATCGAAAAAACCAATAAATCTTTAGCTGGTGCGCTGCCTGATAACTACTTTTCACGCCTGGGGTTAGATGGCAGCAAACTAGCCGCACTGCTCGACACCATCAACAACATTGATACCCTGGCCAACGAATGCCACTTGAGTGAAGAAGACCTTGTGGGGCGTGTGTACGAATACTTCCTCGGAAAATTTGCCGCCAGTGAAGGCAAACTTGGGGGCGAGTTCTATACGCCTAAATCAGTCGTGGCTTTATTGGCTGAAATGCTAGAACCCTATAAAGGCAAAATTTACGACCCCTGTTGTGGTTCCGGCGGTATGTTTGTGCAATCCATCAAATTTATCAATAGCCACAATGGTAACCAAAAAGACATTTCCATCTATGGGCAGGAGTACACCAGCACCACCTACAAACTGGCGAAAATGAATCTTGCAGTTCGTGGCATCAGTGGCAATTTGGGGGATGTGGCAGGCGACACCTTTTTTAAAGATCAGCACCCGGATTTAAAAGCCGATTACATCATGGCCAATCCACCGTTTAACCAAAAACAATGGCGTGCGGATAATGAACTTACTGATGACCCACGCTGGAGTGGTTATACCGTACCGCCCACCGGCAACGCCAACTACGCATGGATATTGCACATGCTTAGCAAGTTGAGTGAAAGTGGCACAGCAGGTTTTGTGCTGGCCAATGGTTCTATGAGTTCCAATACCAGTGGTGAAGGCAAAATTCGCCAAGAGATTATCGACAACGACCATGTCGATTGCATGATCGCCTTACCTGGCCAACTATTTTACACCACGCAAATTCCTGTGTGCCTGTGGTTCCTCACGAAAAACAAAGGCGAAAATAAAGCCCACGGTTACCGTGACCGCAAAGGCGAAACCTTGTTTATTGATGCTCGCCAAATGGGCACCATGGCCAGCCGTGTTCATAAAGAACTCACTAATGATGATCTTGCTAAAATTGCGGGTACTTATCACGCATGGCGGGGTGAAGAAAAAGATGGGAAATATAAAGATGTGGCAGGTTACAGTAAGGCAGCATCATTAACCGATATTAAAGCCAATGATTATGTGCTTACCCCTGGCCGCTATGTAGGAGCTGCTGAAATTGAAGACGATGGTATTCCCTTTGCAGTGAAAATGCGTGAGTTAAGCCAAACGCTGTATGGGCAGATGAAAGAAGCAGAAGTACTGGATAAGGCTATTCGTCAGAACTTGGAGGTGTTGGGTTATGGAGCGTAAACCCAACATCAGCACTCTGTTTGTGGATGTTCGTCTGGTTGTTGAACACGCAAAAGGCCAAGTCAAGCAGACGGTCAACAGTGCTATGGTACACGCCTACTGGAATATTGGCCGACTTATTGTTGAGCACGAACAAAAAGGCAGTAGTCGCGCCAAATATGGTCAAACACAGTTAAAACAACTCTCTAAACAGTTAAGCAACGAGTTTGGCAAAGGCTTCGATGCTAGCAATTTGCGAAATATGCGCCAATTTTATTTGGTTTTTCCAATTTGTGACGCACTGAGTCACAAATTGAGTTGGACGCATTATCGCAAACTTATTCGCATAGACAATGAACAAGCCAGAAGATGGTACATGGCGGAGGCAATCAATGAAAACTGGAGTGTTCGTGCCTTAGAGCGCCAAATTGGCACACTATATTATGAGCGTTTACTATCCAGCAAAGACAAAACCTCGGTCAGCCTGGAGGCTACACACAAAACTTATCCGCTTGCCGAAACACCGAAAGACTACTTGCGCGACCCCTATATTCTGGGTTTTTTAAATTTACACCACAACAGCTATTTTGAAGCGGATTTAGAGCAAGGCATTATTAATAATTTACAACAGTTCTTGCTCGAACTTGGCAAAGGTTTTGCCTTTGTTGAACGACAACAGCGAATCATCACCGAAGACGGCGATTATTTCATTGATCTAGTCTTTTATAATTTTCACTTAAAGTGTTTTTTATTGATCGACTTAAAACTGAATAAGCTAAGCCACCAGGACGTGGGTCAAATGGATATGTACGTGCGCATGTACGAAGAGCAAAAACGCCGCACTGACGACAATCCAACCATCGGCTTAATTTTATGCAGTGAAGGAAATAATACCGTAGCAAAATATTCTATTTTAAATGAAAGCAAACAGCTATTTGCCTCACAATACATTACCCAACTACCCACCGAAGCAGAGCTAAGCGCCGAATTGACACGCGGACGCGCACAAGTGCAACGGCAAATTGCCGCACGTCAAAATACGGGAGATGAGGAATGATATACGCCGAAATTAAAGATGATGGTATTCCCTTTGAAGTGAAAATGCGCGAGCTAAGCCAAGCACTTTATGGGCAGATGAAAGAAGCGGAAGTACTAGATAAGACTATTCGTCAAAACTTGGAGGTGTTGGGTTATGGTGAGTAATGTAAGATATGGTCGTTTGGGGGACTTTGCTGAAACTTGCCTTGGTAAAATGCTAGATAAAAAGAAGAATAAGGGAGTTTTTTATCCTTATTTAGGTAATAAAAATGTTCGGTGGGGATGTTTTGATACCAATGATTTGGCTTCAATGCGATTTGAAGACCATGAGCATGAGCGTTACGGATTAATTGCGGGTGATTTAATCGTTTGTGAAGGTGGAGAGCCAGGCCGATGCGCTATATGGAAAAACCAGTCACCCAACATGAAAATTCAAAAAGCGTTACATAGAATAAGGCCGAATAAAGAATTGAATAACCAATATCTGTATTATTGGTTCCTGTGGGCAGGGAAAAATGAAAGATTAGAGCCATATTTTACCGGAACTACGATTAAGCATTTAACTGGCAAGTCTCTTTCAGACCTTGAAATTCCAATACCTGCAATCCAAAGACAGGAATCCATAACGAATATCCTCAGTTCTCTCGACAACAAAATCCAACTAAACTACCAAACCAACCAAACCCTAGAACAAATGGCGCAAGCCTTGTTTAAAAGCTGGTTTGTGGATTTCGACCCCGTGATCGATAATGCCCTCGCGGCAGGTAACCCCATTCCTGAGCCCTTATTGCAACGAGCGGCGATTAGAAAAGCACAGGGCGAAAACGGCAACTCAGAGCCTTCAGCGGGATTGTCTAAAGAGCTGTGTGGGCTTTTTCCTAGTGAGTTTGAACATAGTGAGGAATTGGGGTGGGTGCCTAAGGGGTGGGAGGTTGATCAATTAAAAAAGCACATTCAAATATTGAACGGGTTTGCTTTTAAGAGTAAAGATTATACGAAAGAAGGCACATTCGTACTGAGGACTAAAAACTTTAAAAATGGTATTACGCAAAAGCTGAATGACGACGTACATTTACCAAGTGCGTTTTTGTCAACTCATAAAGCCTACCTTTCCAAGCCATACGACTATCACTTAGTAATGGTAGGAAACAGCTTAGGAAATAGGGGGATAATATTCCCCCAACAATTACCCGCATTACGAAACCAAAATATGTGGTGTTTCAGAACAAAAGATGAAACGGTTATATCGCAAGTATATGTGAAATGTTTGTTAGATAGCATTGTTAATAAGTCACTTGGTTTAGCGTCTGGAAGCGCGAGGGAGTTCTTTAGAAAAGGCGATTTTGGTGATCAGTCAATATGTATTGGTAGCCAAGGTGCTCAATCAACATTCCAAAAAGTTTGTTTTTCATATATTCAGCAACAAGGCATTTTAAATTTTCAAATTAGTATGCTTACCAAGCTCCGTGATACTCTTCTCCCCAAACTCATTTCCGGTGAGCTACGCATTCCTGGCGTTGAACAAGTAGAAGCACAGAGACAAAACGGTGCCACCAATGACTGATAACCCCCTCAGCCAACAAGACCAAAGCACCGAGTTTTTGCTCTACACAGCACCCAGTGGCGATGTAAAAGTAGAAGTATTGCTGAACAACGAAACTTTGTGGCTGACCCAAGACCGCATGGCTCAACTATTTGGGGTGCAACGCCCAGCCATCACCAAACACCTAAAAAATATCTTTGACAGCAACGAGCTACAAGAGCAAGTGGTATGTTCCATTTTGGAACATACCACTGAGCACGGTGCGTTAGCAGGTAAAACCCAAACCCAGAAGGTGAAATATTACAATCTGGATGCAGTAATCTCAGTGGGCTACCGAGTGAATTCTACCCAAGCCACCCAGTTTAGAATATGGGCGACAGCATTAATCAAAGAATACATCATCAAAGGGTTTACCATGGATGATGAGCGGCTGAAAAATGGCCGATTCTTTGGTAAGGATTACTTCAAAGAACTACTCGAACGGGTTCGCTCTATTCGCGCCAGTGAACGGCGAGTTTATCAACAAATCACGGATATTTTTGCAGAATGCAGTATCGATTACGACCCTAAATCAGAATCAACTCGCCAGTTTTACGCCCATGTGCAGGATAAATTTCACTTTGCGATTACCGGTCAAACCTCTAGCGAACTGATTTACAGTAAGGCTGACAGTTCACAACCTTTAATGGGTATGAGCACTTATAAAAACGCACCTAAGGGGCGAGTTTTAAAATCCGATACATCAATTGGTAAAAATTACTTAAGCGAAAAAGAGATCAGTCAGTTGGAACGCGCAGTATCCGGTTTTTTTGATTATATCGAAGGCATTATTGAGCGTCGGAATACGTTTAATATGGAAAGTTTTGCCGAGAGTGTGAACAAATTTCTAAACTTTAATGAATATCAAATCTTAGAGGGCTACGGCAAGGTATCGCGTAAGCAAGCCGAACAAAAAGCCTTTGCTGAATACGAACAATTTAATCAACAGCAAAAGATCGAATCAGACTTTGATCGCATCTTGAAAATGAGCGCGACAAAAGCAACACATAAAAACAACAGGAAGTGATGACGTGAAATTTACCGAAGCCCAATTAGAAAACGCCATTATCCAGTTACTGGGAGAGCAAGGCTACCCTCATATTCTCGGTGACATGCTAGAGCGTGGTGCAACGGACGTTTTAATTAAAGATGATTTGCGTAATTACCTGAACAAGCAATACGCCGCCGAGGGCATTACCAATAATGAAATTGAAGGTATTATTCACCAGTTAGAGATGCTCTCGGCCAGTGATTTGTACGACAACAATAAAATTTTTTGCAAATGGCTGAGTGATGGTTTTTTGCTCAAGCGTGAAGATCACCAGAAGAAAGACATTTACATACAGCTCATTGATTATCGTGACTTAACCCAGATGCGTGAACCCTCGGCGGATAAAGTGGATGTGTTATCGGTGAGTGGCGTAAAAGACCCTGTGCCTGCCTACAACGATGGCACGACCAATATTTATAAAATCGTTAATCAGTTAGAAATCGAAGGCGTCGTGTCAGCCAGTGGTGGTCAGCTGCGTATTCCTGATGGCATTTTGTATATCAACGGTTTGCCGCTAGTGCTGTTTGAGTTCAAAAGCGCCACTCGTGAAGAGACCACCATTCACGATGCCTATGTACAAATTTGCACCCGCTACCGCCGCGATATTCCACAACTGTTTGTGTATAACGCGCTGTGTATTATCAGTGATGGCGTTAACAGTAAAATGGGCACTTTATTTGCGCCTTACGAGTTTTATTATGGCTGGCGCAAAATAATCGGCAACGAGTCCCTCGGTAAAGATGGCATGGATTCGCTCACCACTATGCTGCAGGGGCTGTTTGATAAACGTCGTTTGCGCGAAGTGTTACGTCACTTTATTTACTTCCCGGATAAAAGCCACCAAGAAATTAAAATTGTTTGTCGTTACCCACAGTATTATGCCGCGACCAAGCTTTACCTGAACATTAAAGAACACCAGAAAGTACCCGATGGCATGGGCGGTTTCAGCGGTGATGGTAAAGGCGGTACTTATTTTGGCGCGACGGGTTGCGGTAAAAGCTTCACCATGCAATTTCTCGTACGCCTATTAATGAAAAGCGTGGACTTTAAAAGCCCGACCATCGTGCTGATTACCGACCGCACCGATTTAGACGATCAGCTATCTCAACAATTCACCAATGCCAAAACCTATATTGGTGATCAAATTATTGAAACTGTAACCTCGCGAGATGACCTGCGTGCCAAGCTACAAGGCCGCCAAAGCGGCGGCGTATTCTTAACGACCATTCACAAATTTACTGAAGATATTGAGCTGTTGACTGATCGCTGTAATGTGATTTGTATTTCGGATGAAGCCCACCGAAGCCAGCTCAACCTCGACCAAAAAATCACGGTGGTGACAGAAGGTCAGCATATAGGGGTTAAAAAAACCTACGGCTTCGCCAAGTATCTCCACGACTCATTGCCCAATGCCACCTATGTGGGTTTTACGGGCACCCCCATAGACGCCACGTTGGAAGTATTTGGCCCCACAGTAGACCGCTACACCATGAATGAGTCGGTACAAGATGAAATTACCGTGCGCATTGTCTATGAAGGCCGCGCAGCTAGGGTATTGCTAGATAACAGCAAGCTCAAAGACGTTGAAGATTATTATGCCCAGTGTGAACAAGACGGTACAAACGAATACCAGATAGCTGACAGCAAAAAAGCCATGGCCAGCATGAGTGCTATTCTGGGTGATCCAGACCGTATTCAAGCATTGGCTAACGATTTCGTAGCACACTATGAAGACCGTGTATCTGAGGGTGCAACAGTCGCAGGCAAAGCCATGTTTGTGAGTAGCTCGCGCCAAATTGCTTACCAGTTTTATCAAGCGTTAGAAGTTTTGCGCCCTGAATGGTTTGAGGTGTTGGCATGCGCTGAAGGTGAAAAATTAAGCAAAAAAGAACGAAAAATGCTGAGACCTTCTGAGCGGGTATGCATGGTCATGACCCGCAATAAAGATGACGAGAAAGCACTTTGGGATAAGCTAGGCAGCAAAGACAACCGCAAAACATTAGACCGTCAGTTTAAGCAGGCTAAATCTAACTTTAAAATCGCCATCGTGGTGGACATGTGGCTCACCGGCTTTGATGTGCCGTTTCTCGATACGATGTATATCGACAAACCTGTGTCGCAACATAATTTGATTCAAACGATTTCACGGGTAAACCGCAAGTTTGAAGGCAAAAGTAAAGGCTTGGTGGTGGATTACATTGGCATCAAAACCAATATGAATAAAGCGTTGAAGCAATTTGGGGGTAACAGTGGTGATAACGTTGAGGACATTGCCAGCGCCATTGTGGAGGTGCGTAACCACCTTGATCTCCTGAATAAAGCCTTTCACCACTTTGATAGCAGTGGTTACTTTAGCGGTGATGACCCCATCAGCCAGTTAAATTGCCTCAATGCCGCAAGCGAACATGCCATGCAGACCGAAAAGGCCGAAAAGCGCTTTATGGATATTGCCAAGCGCCTAAAAGCGGCCTACGACATTTGCTGCGGGAGTGAACAAATCAGCAAAGATGAGCGTGATCAAATTCATTTTTATATGGCGATCCGCTCCATCATCCACAAGCTGACTAAAGGCTGCGCCCCTGACACGGCACAAATGAATGCAAAAGTACGTGAAATGATTGCCGAAGCGATTAAAAGCGAAGGTGTGGAGGAGATATTCAAACTGGGCGAGGAAGACGAAGGTGCTGTTGATATTTTCGACGAAGACTATTTAGCCAAGATCGACAAGATCAAACTGCCCAATACCAAGATCAAGCTCTTACAAAAGCTATTGGAAAAGGCCATTGGCGAAGTCTCTAAAACCAACAAAATACAAGGTGTCGATTTTACCAAGAAATTTCAAGCGCTGGTAGATAAGTACAATGAGCGTAAAGAAGAAGACGTGTTGGTTAGCAGCGTATTGGAAGATTTCTCTAACCAGATTATCGACCTGTACCATGAGTTAAAAACAGAGATAACCTCTTTTTCTGATATGGGCATTAATTATGAAGAAAAGGCGTTTTACGACATCTTAAAGTCACTCTCCATCAAGTATGACTTTTCATATCCTGACGATAAAATGGTGGAGCTGGCCAAAAAAGCCAAAGAAGTCGTTGATAGCGTGGCGAGCTTCCCCGCCTGGAATCAGCGAGAAGATATTAAAGCTGAATTGCAAGTGAAGTTAATTTTACTGCTTGCTAAGTACGGTTACCCTCCTGTGGCCAACGATGATGCCTATAAAGAAATTTTGGAACAGGCTGAAAATTTCAAACAACATCAGGTGGTATAGTAGCGGATGACGCTATTGATTTTCTTCAGTTTTCTCTCTCCGCTTATCATCCTCCGGAAGGGCGCGCAACATCAGAAACTATTTTTCCTATCTAATATCCACAGTTTGGTAGCAGTTAAATTAAATGCTCTTTTGCCAAACCCTTGTGATAGCAACGAGTCCGGTAATAAATCATCATATTTCTCGATACGCTTTTGTTCTATTGTCAGAACATTTGCTAGCTCAATTTCAGTTGGCATCGAACCTTTAACACTATCCAGTAAGCAGCTCACTACATCCTCTTTGAATGCGTTTTGAATCTCAATAACTCCGCCAAATGAAGCTGCTGCAAAACCCTGCTGTGTGAGCAATATCGTCAACGTATTAACCACTTTATCTCCCATCCAGGAAAAAAGGTAACAATGCTTCCCACTCTGAAGAATACGCCGGTTTGTCATGTCAAATTCTTTGAAGAAATCTGTGCCTTCCCGAAATAACTGTCTGGCTGTATTATCTATAAAGTCAATTTTCTGAGAACCAACATCAATCCTATAATCACCAGAAGAGTAAATACTAAGCATTTCTTGGCGCACAACATCATGAATAGACATCCCACTACCACCAAACCTAGGAGGATTACCCACTTTTGTAGCAGTAACATAGATAATTTTTTTGCTGTCTTCAATATCTGTTACTTTCCACCTTCTACCTGCGAATACAACGTGCTGGTCTTTGAGAACCATCGTGTCAACAGGTATCGTTCCAAGCGTTTTATTCCCCGCGACTACTCTGTATTCTTCTGGCGCTTTAAATACCGCATAAAATGTATAAGAGCTCACTAGGCGTTCACCTTCAGCCCCCAGCACCAATTCACCACTATTCACCTGCTGTATTAACTGTGTTGCCCCCATATGAGATAACAATTGCTTATAGTGCTGAGCAGTAATTTTTTTGAAAGGCCCTTGCACACATAGCAATGTATATAGTTGATCTACTCTAATGCTTCCCCATTGGGATATGACTGCTAAAATTTGGTGAAGGAATGTCGAGAGATGCATCTGGCTTGTGTCTGCTGGCTCAAACCAGTTACCCACAATTAATAGTCGAATCATTGCTAGAGATTGCACCAGCTCTAACCTTAAGCTATCAACTAAATTTGGATCTGTGCCTAATTCCTTTTCAGCGATAAGCTTGCTTAA
>Ga0256847_1001264_pt1 | contig 13309 bp, 13 predicted proteins | sample TeddybearmetaG_FD_189099 | JGI IMG/M metagenome (GOLD analysis project Ga0256847, IMG submission 189099) | Hydrothermal vent microbial communities from East Pacific Rise, Pacific Ocean - Teddybear | ecosystem: Environmental > Aquatic > Marine > Hydrothermal vents | place: Pacific Ocean: East... | reverse complement strand
AGCACCAGCCGTGAGGGTTGCAAAATCAATGAGTACCCCAAGTGGAGATGATATTACTGTTTTTGATTTACGTTTTTGTCGACCAAATGAAAATATTTTAAGTGAAAGAGGTATTCATACATTAGAGCATCTTTTTGCAGGATTTATGAGAGACCATTTAAACTCTAAAAAAGTAGAAATTATCGATTTATCGCCAATGGGTTGTAGAACAGGCTTCTATATGTCACTTCTTGGTACACCTAAAGAGAAAAAGGTAGCCAAAGCGTGGAAAAAATCTATGATTGATGTTTTAAATGTTACACAACAGTCAGACATTCCTGAGTTAAATATTTATCAATGTGGTACATGTGAAATGCATTCGCTAAAAGAGGCAAAAGATATTGCACAAGCCATATTGGATGAAGAGATTGGAATTATGAGTAACAAAGATTTAAAACTTTCAAAGAAGAAACTTAAAGGGGTATAGATGTTAATTTGGATTTGTGTAGAGAGTCAAGATAAAGAAAATGCTAAAATTACAACGGTAATGAATGTTAAACATTGGGCATTGGCAGAACTTGATGGAGGTGCTGTAAAAGAGATAACTTTTTATGATAATCGTGAAGATTTTACCGATTGGGTAGATTGTATCGTAATGAAAGATAAATATGAGCCTTACATGGATTTTATGAACGAAGGGATGATGGTACTTACAACAAGAGAACAAGAGACCATTTCCGAGGTTATCGAATCCTTTATCTTTAGAGAATTAGATGAAGTAGGCATGTAACCAACTTTTTATGTACAACGAACAGTTACGCCCTCAAAAAAAACTCATACTTTGCGAAGATGGAACACATACACTCTTTTCAGAAGAGTTTAATGAACCTTACCACTCTACAAAAGATGGAGCATTACACGAATCCTTAGAGAAGCATATAAAACCTGCTCTCTCTATACATAGGCAAAAAAATACCCTAACAATTTTAGATGTTTGTTTTGGATTGGGATACAACAGCTTTGCAACGCTTTATTATATAAAGAAAAACAACTTAAAAACCAAAATTCATATACTCTCCCCTGAATTTGATGAAGGGCTTATCCATTCTCTTTCAACTTTTGATTATCCAACGGAGTTTAAATCAATTAAGAAGATTATTCAAGAAGTGAGCCAAAATTTATTTTATGAAGATGAGCAGTTTAAAATAGAGATACTTCTAGGTGATGCACGAAAATCTGTTCCTCAAATTAAAAAGAAAATAGACATTATTTATCAAGATGCATTTTCTCCTACACATAATCCTCTTTTATGGACAAAGGAGTTTTTTAAAGATATTTCTACTATATCCAAAGAGGATACTATTTTAACAACTTACTCAACAGCAGCATCTATTCGTTTGGGACTTTATGAGAATGGATTTTTAATTTTTATACATTATGGGGAGATGACCCGTTACTCAACTGTTGCCTCTATGAAGATGTTAAAAAAGTTAGAATATATAGATATGGAGCTTAAAAAAATTCGTAATCCTTGTGCTAAAAGTTTCAGAGATATGACATTTAAATAATTTCTTATTTTTTGTATTAAAAAATTAATTTAAGTTTAAAATTATTTTAAATAATGCAAGATGTAACATAAGTAGAAAATAAAAAATATTCATCAATATATTCAGTTGGATTGATGATATTCCACGATTATTCCACGATTCTGATGTAATTTTTCTTAACTATAACTAATAAAGGATTTTTTTGAGAAAAATCAAGAAAATTTCTCTTGCATTAATGACCACACCACTCCTTTTTCTAGGATGTATGCAAGAGAAAGTATCAACGATTATCCCTGTACACTCAACGGATAAAAAAATCGTATCTAAGGTGGTAGATACAACTCATCTTCAAGTTACCAACCGTGGTATTAAAAAAGTCGCTAATGCTGAAAAATCTGATATTCAACCTCTCAAAAATATTCCAAAACATCAAATAACCATTACTCCTAGTATACTTGACGAATTGGCATTAAGTGTTCAAAACAGTATGAATACCAAAGTTGTAGGAACAAAAAAAGCTGTTGTTCCTGTCCCTACTCCTCTTCCTATGGCAGTGACTATTCCTATTATAATTCCTGAACCCGTTATTATTCCAATGTCTGAAATTGAAGAGAATTGGGTTGAGTTTACTAAAAATGATGAGATTTTAGAAACGGCCAAGCAGTATTTAGGTGTTCAATATGTTTGGGCAGCCAATGGACCTTCTTCATTTGATTGTTCTGGATATACCAAATATGTTTTTAGAGAGAATGGTATTACAATTCCTAGGTATTCTGGTCACCAAGCCAATGTTGGTACAAAGATTAGGTTTGATGAGCTTCAAAAAGGTGACTTGGTCTTTTTTGATACAGCCAAAGGTTTTCATGGAAAAGTAAATCATGTGGGTATTTACATTGGAAATGATGAGTTTATTCATGCCAGTTCAGCACGAAAAAAAGTTATGATTACCTCTTTTTCTCAAAAAAAGTTTTATAAAAATAGGTTTCTTCATGGTAGACGTGTTGTCGATACAGAGACCAATTTTGCATTGTTGAAATAGGTAAAATAACTTGAAGAGAAGATTTTTTCAAAAAGATGTTTGATTAAAAAATCTTTTTAACCAAACATCTTTTTAAATCCTGCCAAGAGTGTTCCTAGGATACCTTTTGGTCTAATAAGTTCGTCTAAAAACTCATCATAACTTAACTCATGCTCTTCTAAAAAAGATTCTAAATAAGCCAAAGAGCCTTCCATACCATGTTTTCTCTCAATTTTCACCATTGTTTCATACAACTCTTCCATCTCATCAATAACTTGATTAGGAGCAGCCCTTCTAAATGCTGTAAATGATTTTATTTTTCCATGGTCATCTCTTTTAACAGAGAAATCTGCAATAACCCAATAGTATTCACCACTTTTAGCCAAGTTTTTAACCACTCCTGAGACTTCTCTTCCTGCTTGTAAGGAGTTCCAAATTAAAAAGAAAATACTTCTTGGCATATCAGGATGTCGTGACACATTATGAGGAGAACCTATTAACTCTTGTTCTGTGTATCCTGAAATTTCACAAAAGTTCTTATTGATAAATAAGATGTTGCCCTGCGTGTCTGTTTTACTAACTATAAATTTTTTTTTAGAGAAGAGTATCTCTTTATCAACAACAATTGGTCTGTATATCATGATTACTTTACCTTATAATTTCTCAGGTTATTTTAACCAACTCTTTCTAAATTCATCATTGAAAACATTTTTTTTTATATTTTAATATTTTTTTGGATAATTAAAGTAAAAATATATATTTTTATCTTAATTATCAACAAATAAAAATAAAAAATAAGTATATCTTTTTACTTTAAAATCTGCTAAAATATAACAATATATACAAAAAGGACGATTCATGCTTAACCATATATTCACATATCTATTATCAAGTTTTCTACTCTTTTTTATAGTAGCTTGTACACCTGATGCCCCTATTCCTGTAGACAAGGAAGTTAAAATTTTAGGAGGAATTACCTTTGATAGAGTTCCTCTAAAAATGGGGAAATATGGAGAAGTTAGCCTTGACTATGCCCATATAAAAGTTGTTCCTGCATCCAATATTTTGATAAAAGTACTTGATGAAAATGAACAAATTTTATCTCAAACAGCTACAGATAAAAAGGGGAAATATATCGTTTCTGTCCCTAAAAATACCAATGTTAAAATTCGTGCTTATGCACAAATGATTAAAGAGAAACATTGGGATGTCTCAATTGTTGACAATACTAATGTTAATGCAATGTATGTTATTGAGGGGGCTTTGCACAATAGTGGGGTTGTTCCAAGTGAACGAAACCTTCATGCCCCTTCTGGTTGGGATGGTCAAAAATATGCAGGAACAAGAGATGCTGCACCCTTTGCCATCTTAGAAAGTATCAATACAGTTATGCAAAAAGTTGTAGAGGTAAAACCTTCTATTGAATTTCCTAAATTAACAATCAATTGGTCTATTAACAATGTAGCAGCAGGTGGAGATAAAAGTTTAGGTCAGATTGTTACCTCTAATTATGATGGAGAGAATGATTTATGGATTTTGGGCGATGCCAATTCAGATACCGATGAGTATGATGATCATATTATTATTCATGAGTGGGGTCATTTTTTTGAAGCCAAATTTTCACGTTCAGACAGCATAGGTGGCCCACACTCTTCAGGAGATGCCCTTGATATTCGTGTTGCTTTTGGAGAAGGGTTTGGTAATGCTCTCTCTGCTATTGCAACAGATAATCCTCTCTATTTCGATACCTCAGGCTATGGTCAAGCCTCAGGATGGGCGATGAATATTGAGACAGCAACACCTCAAAATCCAGGATGGTTTTCAGAAGCTTCTGTTCAACGTATTCTTTATGACCTCTATGATGCCAACAATGATGGAGGAGACAGATTAAATTTAGGTTTTGCCCCTATTTTTGAAGCGATGGTGGACAAAGAGAGAAATGCTCCTGCTTTTACTAGCATTTTTTCATTTATTCATGCATTAAAATCTGAAAATGCAAGTAAAGCCACACAGATAGATGAAGTGGTCTCAAAAGAGAGTATTGCTTCAATTCATGATATTTATGGTAACTACAGAAGTAATTCAGCCAACGGCACTTATACTACGCCTATCTATAGAGATTTAAATGTGGGACGATGGATTACACAATGTAATCAAAATACTTATGGTGTTTATAATAAATTGGGTAACCGTACCTTCATAAAGGTAAAAATAGACAAAGCAGGTCTTTATAATTTTGATGCCAAACCCTATGGTGGAGATTATGGAGACCCTGATATTGTAATCTACAAAGCTGAGTATCCTTTAAAACAGATGGGAATGTCTCCGTTAGAAGGGGCGAGTTCTGACAATTTATCAATTAATCTAACAGCAGGGAACTATTTAGTAGAAGTGTATGATGCCTCATTTAATAACAGCTGTTTTGTGATTAAACTTGATATTGATGATACCCTTTATACTCCAACAAAAATGTCAAAAACGACGGTTATGAGAAAACCCTTAAGAATGCCTCAATTTTAATAAGAAACAATTTCTTTACAATAATGTGAGAGAATCTTCTAGTTAAGTAGAGTGATATGTTACTATATCACTTTAATAAAATATCACATGAAGGTCACGTTATGATTTATAAACTTTATGCTTCTCTCTTTCTCTTATCTTTTTTTTATGGTTGTGGAAATAGTGAAAATTTTACTACCGTTGACAGGAACTCTACAAACTCTTTAACCATCTCAGGTACAATTGAATATGAACGGATTACTCCTTCTCATCGTGGTTCGGAAACAAAATTAAACAACTCTAATATTACGACAAAACGTTCAAAAGGTATTGTTGTACAAGTACTTAACTCTTCTGATCAAATAATAGCCACAGGAACAACAGACAATAAAGGAGAATATAGCTTCTCTAAACTGCCTACAAATACTCCTTTAAAAATTCGTGCTTTTGCAAAACTCTTTAAAAAATCGCAATGGAGTGTAAAAGTTATTGACAATACAAACGGAGATTCACAATATGTCTTGGATGGGGAGTTGGTAAACTCGGGACAGAGAAATTCAAGCCGTGACCTTCTAGCTGAAGCCAAAAATCGAGACTCTGCGCCATTTGCTATATTGGGTTCTATCTATCTTGCCTTGACAAAAGTATATCAAACAGACAATACAATATCATTGCCTGACCTTTTCGTCAATTGGTCAGTAAACAATCTTCCAAGTTCAGGTTCTCTTAATGATGGACGAATTGGTACATCATTTTTTGATGGGGAGGAGAACATCTATATATTGGGAGATAAAAACTCAGATAGAGATGAGTTTGATACCCATGTAATAATTCATGAATGGGGTCATTTTTTTGAAAATAAACTCTCCAGAGCCGATAATATAGGTGGAGGACATGGTACAGGTGACCATTTGGATATGCGTATTGCTTTTGGAGAAGGGTTTGGAAATGCACTCTCTGCAATTATAACCGATGACCCCATCTATTTTGATACCTTTGGAACAACTGGATGGAACATGAATATTGAATCGGCATCAAAAGATAATCCTGGTTGGTTCTCTGAAGCTTCAATACAACGCATACTCTACGATTTGTACGACAGTAACGATGACAATCGTGACCACTTAAGCCTTGGATTTAGACCTCTTTATGATACCTTGGTTGGTACACAAAAAAATACCAAAGCTTTTACCAGTATTTTTTCATTTATTAGTGAATTAAAAAACGAAAATAGGGCTGATGCCAATAGGATTGATGATATTGTATCAAGCGAGGGTATTTCCGTGATTAACGATATTTATGGAACAAATAGAGAGGCAAACATCAATAGAGATGTATTGCCTCTTTATCATGAGTTGGATGTAGGAGAATCTCTTAATCTTTGTACTACAAATACCTATGGTGTCTACAATAAAATCAACAATCATAAATATGTCTACTTTTCTATTTCTTCGCGTGACAGTTACACCATTGATTTGGTTAAAATCAGTGGTGCAAGATCTGATCCTGACTTTACACTGTTTGATACCAGTGCCTTTACAAATACTACTATTTCAGAAAGGTCAGGGAATGAAAGTAAAACATTAACCTTATCAAAAGGAGATTATCTTTTAGATATTTATGATTCAACTTACTCTTCACGGGCATGTTTTAATATAAGTCTTAACTAAACTTATATACAATCAAGAGGAAATATTAAGAAAAAAGGAACAACCATGAAAGTAAAAGCCTTACTACTTACACCACTATTGACGATTATTGGATTAAATGCACAACCTCTAACAGGAACAACCCTTGGTCACTATTCAAAACCAGGTGCACCCATTAATATGACATATATTAGTGACCCTGTTAATAAAAATGAGACCACGGATGTTAATATTACACTGACAACAACAGTAAGAAATGGAACAATGAATGTTTTAGTAAATCTTGATAAAAATCTAATCGAAAAGTCAAATGTTGGAAAAGAAATTAGTTTTGAAATTATACCCAATGTAAAAAAGTACTTTATCAATTTAAAAGTGTCTTCTACTTCTGATGGTCTCTTTTATATCCGTCTTCTAACTAAAATTGACAAAGGAGCAGGTTCTAAAATGAGAGCATTTGCTGTACCTGTATTGATTGGGAAAGCTCCAACAAAAGTAAAGAGTCTAAATTTAAGCAGAATGAAGCCTGATAAAAATGAGAATATCTCTGTCTCAAAAGCAGTCGAAACCATTAGAGAGTTAAAGTAAAGCCCTTTCTCTTTTTAACTGCGTATAACCAAATATCGGTATAATACGCGACCTCATTCTCTATGAGCAATATACATGAAAGGATTCACATGCCAAAAATGAAAAGCGTTAAAGGTGCTGTAAAGCGTTTTAAAGTTAAAAAATCTGGTAAAATCAAAAGAGGGACTGCATTTAGATCTCACATTTTGACAAAAGTAGATGGTGGTCATCACAGATCAAATAAATCTCCTAAGTATGTATCAAGTGCTGATGCTAAGAAGATTAAAGAGATGATTAACTAATTTTAGTTTTTTACTAAAATTAAAGCAATAACTCCTAATAATATTGGGACAAGTTCAAGTGTTACACTTGACACCTATTAGTCATGAAAAATTGACACACATGGTAAAGGACAACTATGAGAGTAAGAACAGGTACGGTTAGAACCCGTCGTCACAAGAGACTTTTAAAACAAGCCAGAGGTTTCTACAGTGGAAGAAGAAAACATTTTAGAAAAGCTAAAGAGCAATTAGAGCGTTCATTAGTATATGCTTATAGAGACAGAAGACAGAAAAAAAGAGATTTTAGAAGACTTTGGATTGTTAGAATCAATGCTGCTGCAAGATTAAATGATATGAATTACTCAACATTCATGCATGGTCTTAAAGTTGCAAACATTGAACTTGACAGAAAAATTTTAGCTGACATGGCGATGAATGCTCCTGAAGCATTTACAAAATGTGCTGAAGCTTCTAAAGCTGCACTTTCTGCTTAAGTAGAACCAAACTTTTTTACTGAGGAGTGTTTACTTCTCAACTTCTTAATATTTTTCTCCCATTTACAATTTAATTTAATTTTTAAAAGATATACTAATAGCATGAATAAAAGTATAAGATTTAGAGGTATTGATATTTTTCGTGGATGGGCAATCTTTCTTATGATTATTTTTCATTTTTCTTTTGATTTAAACCATTTCTCCTATATAGAGATAGACATTAAACACGATAAATTTTGGGTCTATTTTCGTTTTATAATTGTAAGTATTTTTCTATTTACCGTAGGAATGAGCCTTAAACTAACACATCAACAGAAAATTAACTGGAAAAGTGTTCGAAAAAGAGCTTTGTTGTTGGGTGGTGCTTCACTGTTGGTAACTTTTGGTTCGTATCTTCTTTTTCCTCAATCTTGGATTTATTTTGGCGTACTACATTTTATACTTTTTAGCTCTTTAATGCTTCTTCCGTTTTTAAATTATCCTTTTATCAGTATTATTCTAGGGTTACTCATACTCATAGGATATATCTTACAATATATTCACATGCATTGGCTTTTTAACCTCATCAGCACTCCCCTGCATCTTCCTCTTGAACATACCGAAGATATTATTCGGTTTACACCTTGGTTTGCACTGATACTCTTTGGTTCTGCCACCATTACACTCAATTGGCATTACAAACTTTTTAACAACAAATTTTTTAATGCAAACAATAGATTCAATAATTTTTTCTCTTTTCTAGGTAAAAATTCATTGGCTATCTATCTTTTGCATCAACCTCTACTCTTTGGTATTTTTTTACTTTTAAAGTAAAGACTATTTATGGTTTCCTACGGTATCAGGAATAACTACCCCAGATGCTTGTAACCTTAATGCTTCAGGATATTTTTTATAATGTTCTCTTACCACATTTGCTAATTTCTTTTTTATCTGCTCATCTACCATCACTATCTTTCCCTCTGGCAAGGCATGAAGTAACGATTCTACCAATTTCTCTTGAGGTTGAGGCATAAACCCTGCCCATGAGGCTAAAAGCTCTCTATTTATATGCGAAGGGATAGAACCCATAATCCCAACATCATTTTGGTTGTGAATTAAGAGTCCCGAGGTTGTTCCACGGTCAAGGGTTAAAACTTGAAACATATAGAGGGTATGGTACGCTATTTGAGTCTCTCTCTCTTCTTGTGTATAAGAGGTATAATATTGCAAAGCTTGAAGGGTTATACCAATATAAGCATCAATCATCGCCAACCCCATTTTTTTAGCAAAAGCATAATCTGCGTCCAAATCATCGCTATTAAAATTTTCTAAATAAAAATGGCTTACTCCACGGGTACGTTTTAAAACAGGAATATTAAAATATCTCTCTCCTTGTTCTACTCCCTCATCAGCATATTTTCCTGCTGTTTTATCCAACATCCTATCAAAATCTCTTTGAAACACATCATTTTTTAATGAAGGATTTAAATCTGCCATAATACGCCAATACCCCTTTTCTTCTCGCATTTGCGTCCATGAGATGTGCATGTGCATGGATGGAGCATGAGGATTTTGTGGGTGAATAATCGCAGATATTGCCGTAGCAGAAGAGAGTCTTTTTGTTTGGTCATCATCATAATGCACCTGAGACACATTAACAGACCCCCGATTAAAAATATTTTCATCTTTGGCTTCATAACGAACACCTCCTCCATGTCTGCCTCCATCTCTTAGCCACTCTACAGCTTCATAACCCTTATCTTTTCCTAATTCATGACTTATATCATCAAGTTTACCTACAAAGTATGATTGTAACGATTCGACCAATAGATTAGCTCTCTTTGCCCCTTGTGCTTTTGCTGAAATTCTCATTTTTACTTGACCCTTTTCTTTTCTAAAAAAATTATAACATAGCAAAAGTAGATTTGAACTTCAAATAATATTTATTTGGTTAACTTATCGTTGACTTTTGATTATCTATGTATTTATCAAAATAGTTTATAATAATTTTATGAAAGATGAGAGATTAAATTCTCTCTTTGGATATAGACTATCCAAAATGAACTAAAGTAAACTCAAATTGTTTCACATCCTCCTTTGTAATACAACTTCCTTAAAAATATACCACTTTTAGTTCATATCTTTTCTACCCTCTCCACCGATAGAAAATGATTTTAAAAGTGCATACCAAATAGATAATCTTACTTCCCAAGCAATTTGTCTTATATAAAAGTTTGGTTAAAATTCTGCTATTAAAATACCATTAACAAGGAGTCAATATCAAACATTATGAGCTTTCTGCCATTGTTACCTACCTTTCAATATTTAGACATATAAGCCGTGCTAGAAGAGTCGAGGACAATACTATTGAATTAACTTTTGATAGAGACAATAGCTTTTTTTTCAACATGACCAGAGGAGAGAGTTTTGTCTATATTACAGACTCAAAACGACCTTTACAAGGGTATAATGCTCCTTTTGATACCCTTTTACATACACTTGTATCGGCATCAAAAATTATTAAAATCGAAACACCAAATAACGATAGGATTTTAAGATTAACCCTTGCCCCAAAAAGCTCCTATAAAGAGAAAATTATTGTTTTACAATTTGAGTTTACAGGTCGTCATACCAATGCGATATTAATTGATGAGAATGAAGTAACCATTGAAGCGTTACGGCACATCGATGCCAACAGCTCTTTTAGGGTTATTCGCCCAGCAGTTGAACTCCTCTCTGTTCCTCCTTATAAAAAGAAAGAAGAGGCTGTGCCTATTAAGAATATTCAAGATTATCTTAAAGAAAAGTTTACCACTCATGAAGCAAAACGAGTTAAAAATCTTAAAAAACAGAAACTTCTAATGGTGGCAAAAAAACGGGACAAACTAAAAAAACTTTTTGATAAGCTTCCTTCTGTTTTTGAGTTGGCAGAAGAGACAAAAAAATATCAAAATATTGGCAATATTATTTTAGCCAACCTTTATCAGATAAAAGCCTATGATACCAAACTCAAAGCCTATGATTTTGAGGGGAATGAGACAACCATTAAACTCCCTAAAGGGATTCTTCCCAACCGTATTAGTGAATACTTTTTCAACCTTGCAAAACGTGCCAGAACCAAAGCTAAAAATGTGCATATAGAAGAAGAAAACCTAAGCACAAAAGTTGCTTTTTACTCCAATATGTACCATGCCATAGAACAGGCAAAATCTACCCATGAACTTGAACTTTTAGTCCCTAAAAGAGCCAAAGCACAACGAAAAAAAGAGAAATTAAAAGAGTGTGAACTCTTTTGGATTGATGATTATAAAGTGCTGATAGGACGAAATTCTAAAGAGAATCAATCCCTTTTAAAAATAGCAAAATCCAATGATATTTGGATGCATATTCGAGATATTCCCTCTTCACACCTCATCATAAAAACAGACAAACAGAACCTCCCTGATAGTATTATTGAAAAAGCTTCTAAACTTTGTGTTGATTTCTCTTTAACCCAAGCAGGAGATTACGATGTGGACTACTGTAAACGAAGGTTTGTAAAAATTCAAGAGGGTTCAAGCGTAGAATATGACAAATATAAAACCATCAGAGTAAGAAAAGAGGGAATAGAGATAAGAGAATAATAAAAAGTTTGTTATAATCTGCGACAAAAAAATTCTATTATAATTATAAGATTTGACAAGGAATACTCATGAAATTTATTACTGATAATAAAGAGAGATGGCTAACAGGAATAGCCCTAGTTGTGGTCACTTTAGCAGTTGGCTACTTTGATACCGTTATTAAAGAGAAATTTGATACCAATGTACTAATGTGGTTGTATCTTGGGGCTTTCTATATTGTTGGTTTTAACGAAGCTGTTAAACTTTTTGATGTGAAACAGAAATCACCCTATATTTATGCTGTGGTTATTTGGATTATTGCCTATTTTTACCCAAACCCTGATGATTTGTTCTTTTTAATGGCAATCTTTTTTGGTGCAAAACTGGCCTATACCAAAGAGCATGAGAAGAAAAAACTTATCTTACCCTTCCTCTATCCTGCTGTGGGCTTTTTATTTATGTTCATGTTGCATATTGACTATGGAATTAAATACCTTATTTGGCTCTTAGTTATTGTGGCATTTACCGATGTTGGTGCATTTTTTGTGGGTAAAAGTATCGGAAAAACAAAGTTCTCTCCAACTTCTCCTAACAAAACATTAGAAGGTGTTATTGGTGGTGTATTCTTCGCAACCATGGCAGGAACACTCTACGCTTACTACTATGCAGATTTAGATGCTCCATTGGTTATTGTTTTTATCTCTTTTGTTACAGCGATTACTTCTATTTTTGGAGATTTATTTGAGAGTTATCTCAAACGCGAAGCAGGAGTTAAAGACAGTGGAACACTCCTCCCAGGTCATGGTGGAGTACTTGACCGACTGGATGGATACCTTTTTGGTTCGGTTATTATGCTTATTGCATTGAGAGCATTGTAATCCATGAATTCTATTGTTCTTTTAGGCTCAACAGGTTCAATCGGTGTTAACTCTTTAATTATTGCCAAGCGTTACAACATAGAAGTTGAAGCATTGGTAGCAGGTAGAAGTATAGATTTACTCAACCAACAAATAGCAGAGTTTAAGCCCAAATATGTAGCAATTGCCAATGAAGCAGACAAATCTAAAGTAGAGCATCCTTATGTTTTTTGTGGTGATGCAGGTATTTTAGAGCTTTTAGAGCTAACAAATAGCCCTACAGTCGTTAATGCACTTGTGGGCTATACAGGACTCGCCCCAACACTCAAAGCAATAGAGCTTGGAAGAAAAGTAGCCCTTGCCAATAAAGAGTCTCTTGTTGTGGCTGGAGAGTTTATAGATATGAGCAAGATTGTACCCATTGACAGCGAACATTTTGGACTATGGTACTTAATGGGAGAACGAGCATTCTCTAAGCTTTATGTAACTGCTAGTGGTGGAGCATTTAGAGATTGGGATATAAAAGATATGCGAACAGCAACCTTTAGCCAAGCCCTTAAACACCCCAATTGGTCGATGGGAAACAAAATTACAATAGATTCTGCTACAATGACCAACAAACTTTTTGAACTGTTAGAAGCAAAATGGCTCTTTAACACTTCAAATATAGATGCAGTTATAGAGAAAAAATCGATTATTCATGCTCTAGCAGAGTTTAAAGATGGCTCAACCACAGCCCATTTTGCAGGTGTAGATATGAAACTTCCCATCGCTTTTGCATTAAATGGCGAAGTAGAAGAGCAAATTTTACCTCCTGTTGATTTGTTAAAAATGGGT
>Ga0256847_1001263_pt1 | contig 13311 bp, 6 predicted proteins | sample TeddybearmetaG_FD_189099 | JGI IMG/M metagenome (GOLD analysis project Ga0256847, IMG submission 189099) | Hydrothermal vent microbial communities from East Pacific Rise, Pacific Ocean - Teddybear | ecosystem: Environmental > Aquatic > Marine > Hydrothermal vents | place: Pacific Ocean: East... | reverse complement strand
AATAATTTTCGCACCGGATAAAAGCGTATTTCCTTTGGGGATATCGCTGTTAACGTCAAAGGATAAATTGGTTATTTTCGGTTTTAGCTTTTCACTGTCACTTTCAGGATTCCAGTTGCTTGGGTCAGCGATTTTTTGCTGATGTAGCTGAGAGCCGAGAGACCAATTGATTGTTGAGCTATCCTTGCTCCAGGAAACAAAATTACCGCCTATATCGCTAAGCTTAAGTAGTGGTAGGTTTTTTGTTTTAGAAGAAAGAGTGATTGATTTGGCTGCGTTTGTGAACGGCACAAGGTAGAGTTGATACCTTTCTGCAAAACTCAAATATTTACCATTGGGTGACAAGTTAAACTCAGTAGCCCATTGGCTCGTCGCGTGAATAATAGGATCTAAGCCATTAAAATTAGTACTAACAAGTTGTGTTTTTTTGTCAGCAAATCGTGTTACAAAAATACGGTTTTCTGTGTTGCTATAAAACGGATTACTGCCATCTTCGGTAATCAGTTTTGATTCACCCCCTTTACTGTTTACTCGATATACCCCGGGGCTAGTATCATAATCAGGAGAAAGTAATCGTCCGTGCGTCACCTTGCTAAAGACAACTTCTGTTCCATCGGATGAAAATTCTGGGTCAATATATTTACCGGGGCTATTGGTGAGCGTTTTAGACTTTCCTCCAGACGCTCGAATAATTTTAATCGCACCTTGATTGCTATCATTCCAACTGGCGTAAACGATTTTTTTACTATCACTAGAGAAGCTTGGATAAAAAGCAAATTCATTTTTGTTTTTAGTCAGCTGTTTTGTTTTACCGCTGGATAGGTTTTTGATGTAAAGCTGTCCCAAAGCTTGAAAAACGACCAACTTCCCATTAGGACTAACTTTTACCCAGCGCAGCATTTTTGTTTTAAAGGTTTCTGCACCGGGATTAATCTCGAAACGTACTGCTTTGCGCATTTCTCTAGTGGTTTTGATGTGAAACGGGATCACATTTTCTTTTTGGCTTTTTATATTAAGCTTGTGTAGTTTGCCATCGGCCCAAAAAATCAGACTCTCACCTTTTGGTGTCCACGCCATAGACGGATATACGCCATGAATAGCCCATGTTTCTTGCATATCTCGATCGAGTTTTAGATAGACAGGCTTGCTAATGCCTGTAGACAAGTTTTGGACAAATATACTTGATTGATTTCTTATTCGCCGGACAAAAGCCATTTGTTTTCCATTGGGTGATGGCGTTGGCCGAACGGAGCCTCCCATACCGGATACTTCCTTTTTGATCTTACCGTTTTTTCGATCGATAGAAAATATTTCGTAAATAATTTGATTGGAGTCTTTGCTATATTCAAATATTTTTCCTGGTGTAGAATCGCGAGAAAAATAAACTTTATTACCATCAGGAGAAAAAATTGGTTCGCCCAAATCTTTTTGATCATTTGGTCTTTCATTCATTTGTAATCCATCGCCACCGGCAATGTGATACAACCAAATTTCACCGGCACCTATTGAGCGTCTAGAAGTAAAATGCTTTCTTGCCGCTATGTATTCACCATCTGGACTCCAGCTAGGGCTATTGAGCAGCCTGAATTTTTCTTTGGTGATTTGTTGCTGGTTAGTCCCATCGATATCCATGATCCAAATATTATCGCCGCCACCTTGATCAGAGGTAAAAACGATTCTCTTTCCGTCAGGACTGAATTTTCCTTGCATTTCCCAAGCGATAGAATGAGTTAGCGCTGTCGCCTCTCCGCCTTTGATTGGTAGAGTGTATAGATCGCCTAATAAATCAAACAAAATGGTTTTTCCGTCGGGACTCACATCCACATTCATCCATGTGCCTTCGGTAACGTCTATATTCGCTTGATAACTTTCCCCCGGTGGGTTATTTACATCCCATTTATCATCTTTCTCGCTTTCCTTTTTCTCCGCAGCGTGCAGAACACTACTCACTAGACATAGCAAAAGAGCAAAAACTGAAAATGTTTTAATTGAAATATTAATCATCGTTCGTTCCTTAAAAATTATTTTTAGATTTAACCTGCCGCTAACTGAATTGGTACACCATTCAGCGCAGCATTACCGGTTAACTGATCGACAAATTTCTCATCGGTGAGTTGATTAACACTACTGCCCGCATGCGTATTAGCAATCGACATTTGGGTATTGTCTTCTCCATGCCCCCAGCCGTGAGGAACAGATACAACGCCCTCCATCATATCTTCGGTGACTTCTATTGGTATTTTGATTTCGCCGACTCTGGAGGTAATAGTCATCTGTTCACCACTTTCAAGATTAAGTCTTGTCGCATCAGCTTGATTGATATGTGCAACACAACCAGGCTTACCCTTTACCAGACGATAACTGTTGTGCAACCAGGAATTACAGGTTCGAGGATCGCGTCGACCAACTAATAGATAAGGAAACTTGTTTTCTTCCTTTTTATTTAGTTGACTAAATTTATCTCCAAGACGTTTTAAATCATCCACTAGCTCTTTAGGCGCTAAATTAATCTTGCCATTTTCAGTTAATATCCGCTTCGGAAAGCAAGATTGTAACGCACCTAAATCTAAACCGTTGTGAAATTTCTTTAATTTATTCATGTCCAAATTTTGAAAAAACTCGTTGTCGGTCTTACCGTATGGGCCCTTCTTCAATCCTTTGTTGATAATTCCTGCTGGGCCTAAAATACTCATGCTCTTCTGTTTGATCCACAACTGAATTTTATTCCTAAGGCCTTTTTTGGCAAATCGCCAAGTCAGGTTTTGATAAATTTCTGCCTCCGAGAGACTTCCTTTGGGGCGTTCAAATAGAGTTTCAGAATATTTTGCATAGTTTCTAACCGATAACTGAGTGAAGGCGAGGTCGTAATGAGGTCGTTCAATTGGGCTGGGGGGAGGCAATATAATGTTGGCATATTTAGTCGTTTCATTAATATAAAAGTCGATACTAAACATAAACTCTAATTTACCAAACGCTTTTTTCATCAATTCATTATTGGGATTGGACAAACAAGGATTTCCGCAAGCAGTCACCATCGCTTTGATTTGACCTTTACCCGGGGTCATAATTTCTTCCGCCAATGCGGCCACTGGAAGTTCACCAATGGTTTCTGGATATTGACTCACGCGGCTATGGTAGCGCGCAAATTTTTTCGATTTTGGTTTTCTTGAACCGATAAGATCCACCGCTGGAGTGGGGAGCATCAACCCGCCTTCAGAATCCAAATTACCGGTTAGTAAATTGAATAGGTTAGTGAGCCAAAGCGTGATCGAGCCAAATTCATGGGTAGAGACGCCTATTCTTGAGTAAAAAACAGCCCGCTCGGCTTTACAAAAGTCCTCGACTAACTGTTCAATTTCCTCAGCACTAATTCCAGTACAGGAGGCAACGTTTTGTGGCGTGTAGTCTTCGAATAACTCTTTTAAACCAACTAACCCGTCTATGTGATCTTCGAGGTGATTGAGTTTAACGAGGTCATTATTGAACAAATGGTTAAGCATAGCCATTAACAAGAAAGCATCGCTTCCTGGGGTAACGAACAAATGTTGATCAGCGATTTTTGAGGTTTCGGTAAAGCGAGGATCAATGGTGACTATCTTGCCATTTCTTTGAGTAATTTTTTTCAGTCGTTTCTTGATGTTGGCTGCGGTCATAATGCTACCATTAGAAACTACCGGGTTTGCACCCATAATAACCATAAAGTCGGTTCTATCTACATCGGGTACAGGCATGAGTTGCGGATGACCAAACATCAGCATTGCCGCTAAGTGATGGGGAAGTTGATCCACCGAAGTCGCGGAAAAACGGTTTCTTGTTCGCAATTGCCGAAAAAAGTCGGGGCCAAATAGCATCCCTTCTAAATTGTGTACCATAGGATTGCCGATATAAAGCCCTACAGCATCATTGCCGTGCTTTTTTTGTATGGATCGGATGTTTTGTTCTATTTCATCAAATGCTTGTTTCCAGGATATTTCTTGCCAGCCGTCACCAGTTCGTTTAACCGGCTTTTTTAGTCGATCTTTGTCCGTATATAAGTCCTGTAGAGCTACGGCTTTTGGGCAGATATGTCCCTGGCTAAAAGGATCTTGCTTATTTCCTTTAATAGAACGGATTTTAGTACCACTATATTCGATTTTTAGCCCGCACATCGCCTCACAGAGGTTACAAGTTCGATAATGGGTTTTAATTGCGTTTGTTGGCATTGAGACTGACCTTATAGGTTGAAATCAAGCGGTGAGGACTAGAGTCCCGAGCGTAATATATATGAATAACGCCAAAAGAATAAGCTATAGTAGATCAATGAGTTATTAATTGCTAACCGGACATAAAATTAAATAGCGAATGAAAAGGGCTGATCTCAACGAGTTTTTCCTACCCGACTTTTGTCGAGTGCAATCAATATTTATGGTGGTATTGATCGGCCAGCTGTTGGCGGTGATATTTACCCTTTTAACTGCGCAAGGTAACATTGACACATGGCAGTCTTTGGGATTATTTTCAATTTCCATACAGTGGGTATTGCTGATGTCGGTCGGCACCCTTTGTTTATTGCGTCCCTCGCTAGCGGGTTTACCCGATATTTACGCCGGGCTTATTAGCCTTGTTATTATTCTAACCGCAACTTTTATCTTTACCTACATTAGCATCGTGTACTTCTACGGTTTATATTTTGATCCTACGGAGCTAGTCCAGCGTCGATTTTTTATGAAGAATATGATCATCGCCGGATTAATTGGTTCGGTTATGCTCCGCTATTTCTATCTGCAACAACAGTACCGCAAACAACTAACTTTAGAAACATCGGCCAGATTAGACGCCCTGCAAGCTCGAATTCGCCCTCATTTTTTATTCAACAGTATGAATGTAATTGCCAGCCTGACACGTATCGATCCTAAAACGGCGGAAACAGCCATAGAAGATTTGAGTGACTTGATTAGAGCTACCCTCGATAACAAGAAGGAATTAATTCCTCTATCTATCGAAGTAGAAAATGGAAAAAAATATTTATCGATTGAAAAGCTAAGACTAGGCGAACGCCTAAAAATTGATTGGGAAATTGCAGAGGGTTGCCTTGAGTTGCTAGTTCCGCCATTGTCCGTGCAGCCGTTGTTAGAAAATGCAGTCTACCATGGAATACAAATGTTACCGGAAGGCGGAGTTGTTGACGTCGAAGTTAAACTAAAAAATAAAATGCTTTGTATTACAGTTAGCAATCCTAAATTGGAAAAGAGTAAACATAAAGGGCATGGAATCGCTCTAAACAATATCAGTCAGCGACTTGAGGTGTTATTTCACGGACGCGCGAGTTTAGAACGAATTGATGATGATAATTTGTATACAGCAATTATGAACATTCCAGCAGATTTGTCGTACCGTTCAGAACACTAAACAGGCTAAAAAGAGCAGATGAACCAGTAAAGAAAAGAGGCATTATGAAATTACTAGTAGTGGATGATGAGCCTTTGGCTCAACAAAGAATGAAACAATTATTAGGCGAGATTGATTTTGTCGAAAGTATCGCGCTAGCAAATAATGGCATTCAAGCCATTGAGGCCTGCCAGGTCGATAAACCTGATGTGATATTAATGGATATACGTATGCCCGGCATGGACGGCTTAGAAGCCGCGCAGCATTTAACCAAAATGGAAGAACCACCGGCAATTATTTTTACTACTGCGTATGATGAATACGCGCTAAAAGCATTTAGCGTTAGCGCAGTAGATTATTTATTAAAACCAGTCAGAGCAAGTGCCCTACGCAGCGCAATTGAGAAAGCTCGATCGCTAAACACCGCGCAGCTTAATGCGGTGAAGTCTCAACACGAGGGACGTACCAATATTACCGCAAAAATTAGTGGCAACATCAGGCTTGTGCCGGTTAAAAACATCATTTATTTTCAAGCAGAATTAAAATACGTGACCGTTCGTTATTTGGATGGTGAGACAATTATTGAAGATACTCTGAAAGAGCTACAACAAGAATTTAATCAATCGTTCGTGAGAATTCATAGAAATGCCATAATTGCTAAAAAGTTTATTAAGGGCATAAATCGTGACGGCGACGGACGTTCTTTTGTTGTGCTTGAAAATGAAGATAAAAAATTAGAAATTAGTCGACGGCATTTGTCGGAAGTTAAGAAACTGATTAGCCAATTGTAGGTATGAACTCAAACAAGATAAAAAATACACCAACTTAAAAGGACTAAGCCGGTGTAGATTTAGACTAGTTATTACTCCGACTTTGCAATGGCAACGTAAATACTATTATCAAGTTCTGCATTATTCCAAATCACATCCTGCAGTCCATCACCATTCACATCCCCAACAAACACATGTCCATAATTTTCCCAGTCTTGTTGCACAGGGTGCTCTTGTGGCGCGGTAGAGATATTAAAGAAGGGATCACTTCCGGAAATACCTTTCATGACGGCAATACCGTTAATGAAATTACTCTGATTATTATCCTGAAGATATTTCGTAACGACTACATCGGCAGGACCGTCGCCATTTACATCGGTAGTGAATATATTTTCATTGTCTTCAACCAGTAGAGTGATCGTCGTAGGTAGATTACCTCCAGAGCTTTCCCAAAATTGGAAACTACCTTGTTGTTGAAAACTGCGGCTATTGAGGTCGAAACTAGCTTGATGGACAGCCGCAGATAGACCGTTGGAATTTCTGATCCAGACCAAATCTCCATCGCCATCACCATCGTAATCACCGTAAACGGAAACATAATTATTCCAACCACCAGGTGAAGAATGGATAAAAACGGGGGTGTCTAGCACTAATGCTATATCACTAGTCGCTATATTTCTTTGATTGACAGATATGCCAGCAACGTTGCGGTCTCCAACTGGATCGGAGGCACTAATCCTTTGACCCAAAATACTCCAAAGCAGGTCGTTCCAGCCATCGCTATCTACATCTTTTGCACGAAGCGATAATCTTGTATTAGGATAAGAAATATCAGTCGCTCGAAAGCCATTGGTACGAGATTGAAACGTTAAATTAGGTGTACCGTCACTCTCTACACTCGTTCTCAGGATTTGATAATCTTGATCAGTGAGGTTTCCCTCTCTGGTGATAAACCAAAGAATAATATCATCGATATCATCATTATTCATATCCGCAATAATCAATTTGTCTTGAAGCCCATTGCCATCTATAACTTCGGTAAAAGTTGTACTTTGACTTTCAAAACCTGTTTCTGTCGCTAAAACTACAATAACGGTCAGGCTGGAATCTGTATCTTCAAATCGTGTCCAAACTAAATCAGATTTGCCGTCGCCATTAAAGTCTCCTTTGTTCAGCTTAAACTGCCCCCAAGGGATTTGATTATCAGAAAAATCACAGAAATTATCTACACAAGCTTGTTCATTGATGTCGAAACGCCCCTCATTAGTACCATAACCAACATAAAAGAGATTTTCATCACCGGTTAAGTGATTCCACACAAGATCGAAATGACCATCGCCATTAAAATCACCATCCGCTAGTTGCTGAATAGTACCAATTTCGAGAGGTCGTTTATGAATATCTTCTAGCGCAAAATCATATGGACCAGGCACAACGATTTGTGGTGTACAAATTTCTTCTTGGACTTCTGTTATTTCAGTTGATCCCGCTGGCGAGTTATCGTTAAGGTTCTTGAATTCAAATGAAATAGGTACTGCCGCGGTTAACGATAGATCTTCTGCAAAATAGGCTCCCCAATCGCCATTATGAGCAGCCGCGATAGCGCTAGTGGCATTTCCACCAAGCTGAGCAACCGTTGTATTAATGCTTTCCTGTACTTTTTGCTGATTGGTACTGAGTTCAAGACTAGCGCTCGCCACTAACGTGTTTTGCGAAAGTTTTGCAATAGTTCTTAACTCCGAACTAGAGGCAGTGGAGCTCATTGTATAGTTCAAAATCCGTCCGTACGTGACCTTGGAAACATACACCGGAGGATTGGTTTCAGAAATTTCTCCGTTCACAATCTTCTCTGCCAAAGCTTCCTGAAAAAAGGCGTCGTTAAACCAAGCTTCTTTGCTCGCTGGTTCTTGCAGTACAACATCGAATAAATTTTGGGTCAAATTAATCATAATCGAATTATGAGATTGACTATTATCGACACTCGCCGACAGGCTCCCTTTGACAGTACCATACCGTGCAGAAAGCCTTCCTTTGAGTAACGAACGGCTTGCATCTTTGGTTTCTTCAATACTGAGCGTTACACTACCGCCCAGCGGTAAATTATCGTTATACCCATCAATAATGAGCTCGTTAACCGCGTCGGTAATAGTGGATAATGATGGATTAGTCACCGTCCTGCTAGAAGACTGTCCGGAATTATTGTAGACGTTTCGAATAACGACGGTTACTGGTTCACGATGTTCGCCAGCTACATTTAAACTCCTGAGCGTGCCATCACGATATAACCCACCTTGCAGAATCGCACCCGGCCAGCTGTGACTTGCATCGATTCCATGAAGCAATATTTTTTCGGGATTGCTCTTAATATCATAAGTTTTTGTTGTGCAAGCCATGCGAACTTCAATATCCGTTTCGCCAGTATCACCATCAGGTTCGTTTATGTTATAGGCATAAGTTACCGTTTGTGGTGCACCTACCATCAGTTCAGACTCCGATTTTAACTCTTCTGACGTTGCCCCTGCCGCGACTTCGCTAGTATCAAAATTTATCCCTGCACTTGGTAATTCTGCAACAACGTTGCTAATACAGCTCACTGAAACATTAGATATATTGGCAGAGAGTGTCCCAGTGCCGTTGGAAACGGTGCATGTTTGAGCGGGGTTTGTGGGCTGGGATGAAACGGTTACCGTGTAACTGCTACCACTATTAAATTGATTGGCAAAGGTAAATGATCCATTTGCAGATATCGACAAATTGCTGGCCGAGTTGTTTTGTAGCGTGAGGCTCCCGCCCATTAGACCAGAGACGTCACCGCCTAAGCTGTATTGTGTGATCGGGGTTGGAGGGGGTTGTTCGCTTCCACCTCCACCGCTGCCGCCACATGCAAGTAGATTCAATGCTAATATTGGCATCACGAGTAGATCTAATTTTTTGGTAAAGCTTTTCATTTTATTTCTCCTGGATAAATAGATGAACTTCAATTGCATCTTTGTGTTTGCATTTAAATTACAAAGGATGCTTATTATCTAGAAGCGACAAAAAGGGAATAAAAACCCCAAATTTCGATAGAAACAATCTTTACTTTGCTCATAACCCACATAAATATTAGGAATATCAACTGACTATGTATTTATTCTTTCTACTAATAAATTGGGCAGGCACATGTTTTAACAACGGGGAAAAGGGATAATCAACCAATGGGAACGTAAATTTACCAATTAGGCTTATAAATTGATATATTTGGTGGGCAAATTGAGCACTATTACTCGCTTTGAATTAATGAAGGTAGAAAACTCAAAACTAATGAAAAATCGTAGCATAGAGCGTCAGGGGAGTATTTTTAACTATGTCTCAAGTTGATTGGAAAAAGCTTCAGGAAATCTTCGAAAAAGCCATACTGATTCCAAAGGAAGAACATGAAAAATATTTAGATGCGGCATGCTTAAATGATGCTGAAATGTTAAAAACGGTGAAAAAGTTACTTAACGCCGATGCTAAAAACGCAGCTCTAGAAGAAGATCCTTATTCTATTAAACTAAAAAGCATTGATAGTCAGTTGACTGGATCCACAATTGACGGATGGGAAATCAAAGAGCAAATTGGCACCGGCGGTATGGGAACTGTGTTCTACGCGGAAAAAACATCTGACGGTTTTCAACAACAAGTGGCATTCAAAATCGTTAAGAAGGGAATGGACAGTGAAATCATTGTAAATCGTTTTCGTCAAGAAAGACAGATCTTGGCAAGTCTCGATCATCCGAATATCGCTCGCTTGATTGATGGCGGCGTGACAAATGACGGACGACTTTATTTTGTCATGGAGTTGGTAAGAGGTTTACCGATTGATGAGTATTGTGATTCCCATAGACTAAATATTCCTCATCGGCTTGCGCTCTTTCAAAAAGCTTGCAACGCAGTTCACTACGCACATACAAATCTAATTGTTCATCGCGATTTGAAACCATCAAATATTATTGTCACTGATAGGGGGGATCTGAAACTTTTAGATTTTGGTATTGCCAAGTTGCTAGATGATTCTGAAAATACACAGCTTACCCGCACGGGGATGCAATTACATACGCCGGCATACGCATCACCAGAGCAATTACTAGGAGAATTAATTACCACGGCATCCGATATTTATGCGCTGGGAATTTTGTTTTATGAAATCTTATCGGGCCGGCGACCTTTCGAACTTAAAAGGTCTCAAAAAGAATTTGTTGAATTAATTCTCACCAAAGAGCCTATGAAACCAAGTGAAGCATTGTCTGAAGAATTAGAGTTTTCAGGAACCAACCAAACCGAAACAATTGAAGATATAAGTAGCAAGCGCGGCGAACGTACTGAAAGGTTGCGACGCAAACTCTCTGGTGATCTTGATGTTATTTGTTTAACCGCCATGCACCGCGAACCTGAACGTCGATATACCTCCGCGAGTGAACTAGCAACAGATATTAAAAGACATCTTGACGGTTTACCTGTTTTAGCAAGAGCGGACTCAGCATACTATCGATTGCAAAAACTAGTAAAACGGAATATTCCTTCAACAATTATCAGCGTGACCGCAGTAGCAACAATCATTACCTTAAGTGTTTTTTATACCATTCAATTAACAAAGCAAAAAGAAAACGCATTACAGGAGTCGGCGGTATCAAACGAAGTCGTTGAATTTATGGTAGAAACATTTCAAGCGGCTAATCCGTCATACCATCAAGGCAAAGATTTTAACGCAGAGCTACTGCTTGATGCCGCAACTAAAAAGATTGAACAATTGGAACGCTCATCAATTGTTAAAGCACGATTATTATTAACTTTAGGCCGCTCTTATGAAAATATGGGAATATTTGATAAGGCTTTTCCGATTATTGTCCAGTCCGTAAAGCTGACATCTGAAGAAGAAATAATTGACCATCGAGTGATTGCGAAAAGTCTTCTTTTTCTTGGCGAGTTACAATATGAAGCCAACGATTCAACAAGTTCAATCGTCTCATTAACTAAGAGCATCAAACACTATGAACAATTGCTCAGCGAAAACGAAACACCCAATAAAGAAGACGAGCTGGGTAAAAGCCTGGCGTTAAGCTCTCTGGCTATAGCGGTAGGTGATTTGGATCAACTCGACAAGTCTGAAAAACTAACACTAAAAGCCTTAGCAATAGTCATTAAATATTACGGTGAAGAGTCTTTTCAAGCGGCAGTAATTTATAATAATTTAGGTCATATCTACCGACATCGTAGTGAATTAACACAAGCCAAACAAATTCTAATTAAGGGGCTAAAAGCATTTCGCGCTAGCAGTGGACCTTTAGATCTCAATTTAGCGCATAATTTGAACCAATTATCACGAACCATGTCTTTATTACAAGAGTATGAAGAAGCATTGCCACTAGCACAGGAAGGATTAACGATCCGGAGGAAGATCTATAAAAGAGATCATTTTGAAATTGCCGCAAGTCTTGGAGTTGTTTCGAATATTTTAGCTAAACTAAACAAGCTTGAAGAAGCAGAAAAAACACGTAGCGAATCACTAATAATATTTACTAATTTGTTCGGTGAAACGCATCGCTATATTGCAGCTACCCTAAACAGTTTAGGGCAACTACTTTATCAACAAGGAAAAACAGATCAAGCAAAGCAGAATTTTGAAAAAGCATTAGCTATGCTGTATAAAATGCTTCCTGCAAACAATGCGCGTATTGCCTTTCCACTCGTAAGTTTAGGAAAGTTGAGTTTAGATAAAAAAAATTATGATCAAGCAAGAGCCTATTTAGAAAAAGCTTATAGTATTCGGAAGAAATCCTTAGAAAAAAACCATTGGCGAACCGCAGAAGCTGGCGAATTATTAGCGAAAGTGTTTGAACAGCAAAAAAAACACTCCAAAGCAGAAGAATTAATTCTGGCGGCATACAATACGAAACTGATCTCCTTTGGAAAAGAAGATCAGCGAGTGCAAAGAATGAAGAAAGACTGGCCTCAATACCTATTTGAAAAATAGCGGCTATGTATATACTCTACCACCACAACTATAGGTGATTTATTCATTTCAATTTACTCCTTGTTTATCAAAACAAGAAACACATATGGAGTAAACTTGTAATCACCGGTAAATCCGATATGATAGGAGTTCCAAATGAGGGCTTCTTTTGGCTAATAAAGATATCACAGTATTACTTCAAGATTGGGTTGCCGGTGATTCAGCTAGTTTGGAGAAGCTAACTCCGCTTGTCTATAATCACCTACACAAAATCGCCGCGAATGTTTTTCGTAGTGAACGACCCGATCATACCCTACAAACAACCGCGCTGGTACACGAAGCATTTGCAAAATTGGTCGATGTTAAAACCGATTGGCAAGATCGTGGTCATTTTTATGCGTTGGCTGCGAAAATGATGAGGCGAATATTAGTCGACCATGCGAAGGCTAAGAGTTCCGCTAAGAGAGGAAAGGGACGGAAGATCTTGCCCTTGGAAGATGTGATAGTGATCTCTCCTCAAATTGGCGATGAAATAATTGATCTTCATGAAGCATTAAATATTTTGGCAAAGACCGATCCCCACAAATCCGAACTGCTTGAGCTTCATTACTTTGGGGGTTTAACCTATAACGAAATGTCTCAAGCGCTTAATATTTCGACAAGTAAACTCGATCGTGACATACGATTTGCAAAAGCCTGGCTTCGAATTCAGCTAGAAACCGAATAAATGGCTATCTCGAAAACTCTACTACTATCGACACCTAACACTCCAACTCCAGATGGATTATCAATAACTATCCTTAGCATCATCTTTGGGCAGCGGCACCAGAGACGAAATCAAAAATCCAGCCACTAACGAGATGCCGATCACTCCGACATCAAACGCAGTAGATAGCCCCTCTAACATGTCCTTTTCTACCAGCGCTAAAATGCTCCGATAACCTACCGCGCCTGGCACCAAAATAATAAAGCCTGGCATCATTATCATAGCTCCCGGAATATCGAAAAATCGAGTCACCAGTTTTGCCATTATTCCGACCGTGATTGCGCCTAGAAATGCGCCAAGTGAAGAGCCAAATTCTGCAGTTGCAAAATAAACGACTGTAAAAGCAGTTAACGCTGACAACAAAAACCAACCAAAATCTTTAATACGGGCCGAAAACAAGGGAACTAACGCTAACGATGCGATCGCTACTGCAA
>Ga0256847_1001262_pt1 | contig 13326 bp, 17 predicted proteins | sample TeddybearmetaG_FD_189099 | JGI IMG/M metagenome (GOLD analysis project Ga0256847, IMG submission 189099) | Hydrothermal vent microbial communities from East Pacific Rise, Pacific Ocean - Teddybear | ecosystem: Environmental > Aquatic > Marine > Hydrothermal vents | place: Pacific Ocean: East... | reverse complement strand
CATAGACAAGACGTGGCTTTGATAGACTATGACTAGTCTGAAAAGTCATAACGAAGTATATGGAAATTGCTATCAATCCTTCGGAAAACCTTATAAACAGCAATCTTTAAATAATAAAAGCCTTGAATTAATAATAAATCTACGTTTTTAGTTATTCAAATCTCACTATTTATAAGACTTCTGTGGAAGATTACTTACGTCGAACTCAGGTTATTAGCCAGGTGATGGCCAATAATCCTAAAAAAGTATCCTCTAATTCAACGATTAAGGACGTAGCGTCATTATTAGCATCAAGAGAATTTCATGCCTTACCTGTGGTAGATAATGAAAGATTGGTTGGTATTGTTACAACTACAGATTTATTAAATTTTTTAATTGACTTATACTGATTACAAGGAAAATAATTAGCTAAAACTTTAATTATTAGTAGAATATGTTGTATTATAGCAATCCATAATGTAAAAAATGGTCTAATTATTGATGTCTTTTTATTGATAATTAAAAATTGCTATTTAAATCAACTTATTGTGATAGAACTTTTTAGTCTTATGATAGGGTCAGTTAATCTGTCCCGTTTTGTGTTGTTTCCTGACGTTATGTATGGGGCGCAAAGGGCAATTATTGGTAATAATTTTAGCTTCTATAATAATTTATCAACCATAGATAAACGCTATTTTGAGCATCGAGTTTTAAAATTTATCGATTCACACAATTTTATTGGTAGAGAAGGTTTAGTAGTGACTAAAAAGATGGAAATCTTAATTGCTTCTACTGCGGTAATGCTTACTTTCGGTATGAGACGCTATTTATTCTCTCAATTTGAAAATATTATTATTTATCCTAAAAGTTATTTATCTAAGGTAACCAATAGGCGTCATCAAGGAGAAACCAATCCTAAATTAGGTACTATTGTTTTTTCTTGGGATGATTTTTTAGATGGTGTTAAAGTTGATGATAATAATTTGAACTTAGGATTGCACGAATTGGCGCACGCTATGCACTTCAGTTTTTTAAGAGAAAAAAGTTTTACAGCAATTGTATTTCTAGAACATTTTAATACGCTTTTGGAAAAAATGAAGGACTTAAAGTTACAACGAAAAATTGTTGCTTCGGGTTATTTACGATCATATGGTTTTAAAAATCAATATGAATTTTTATCGGTTTTAGTCGAACATTTTTTCGAAACGCCACATGAGTTTAATCAAAAGCTACCGGAAGTATACAAAATGGTAAAATTAATGTTGAATTTAGATACCTTAAAAATGGCATCTAAACAATCAGCCTAATTCGATTATAGAGCAGCACCTTTTTAAGGTTCCCAAAGCTCAATTTTATTGCCATCTAGGTCAATTATCCATCCAAATTTACCATATTCATATTCTTCCACTTTGTCAATAACAGTTACACCATCTTCTTTTAACGCTGTTAATAACTCTGTAAGATTTTCAACTCTATAATTGAACATAAAATCCTTTTTAGAGGGTTCGAAATAATTCGTACCCTTTTCAAACGGACTCCATTGCGTTGAACAATCCTTGCCATCTTTGTCTTTCCATAAAAAGGTGCAACCCCAATCGTCAGTATTAAAACCTAAATGTTCTTTGTACCAATCTTTAGTTGCTTTTGGGTTTTCTGTTTTAAAGAAAAGTCCACCAATACCTGTCACTCTTTTTTTCATGATTAAACTTTTTTGTCATTCCCGCCTTGCGTCTTCAATCAAGATGAACTTCGGCGGGAATCTGTTATTTTTTTACTGCATTTTCATATATTGCTATCCATTCTTCCATCGTCATATTTGAAGCCAATTTACCAATAAGTTCATAGGGAATTTCTTCAATTTTTTTAAATCGGATGCAACTCTTACCCATATCCAGTTTTCGTTTCGAATGTTTTGGATATTCATTAATGAACCAATTTAACAAGTCTTTTTTTGCATACATACCCATATGGTATACGGCAATAAAATTTTTTTGCGAAGCTAAATTCATAAAGGGTAATGGTAATTTAGGGTCACAGTGATAGCCATCAGGATATTTAGAATGAGGTACATAATAGCCAATCATTTTATAGTTAATACCTTCTTCAAATCCTTTGGGAAGATTGGCTAAAATTACTTTTCGTAATTTACTCATTGGGCTTTTCCTTTCTTCGGGAATCTGACTAATATAATCGTCTACAGTTGTTGCTTCGTATTGCATAAGATTTAGTGTTGTCTTCGCTGTAGAATTAGTGATGATATTATAGAAATGATGATACCGGTAGCAAATACCAATCCGAACATAAATAAACCAGAAAATATCGGATTGTCAAATAATTTCATTTCTTCTAATAACTTCGCTTTTTTTATTTCAAATTCTTCAACGGAAAGTGTTTCTTTCAACCCATCTAGAGTATGTTGAATATATTCATTAGCAAAGTCGGGATTGATAGCGATAAGATAAATAATATCTAATATTCCAATTGCCAAACCAGCAATAGCTGAAATAGCAAGTCCAATCAATAAGGCTTTGCCAAATGTAATATGACCATTGTTTAGTTGGTCTCTAAAATGTTTTATTCCGAAAAATACGAAAGAAAGTGAAGCAAAAATAGAAGCCCAACCAAAAATTTCAAGGATGCCTAAATCAATATTCCATGGTAAGTAATGACTACTAACAAAAATAAGCCCTCCAACTAAGGCACCATAACCTCCGAATTTTAAAATTATTTGTTTCATGTGTGTATAATTATTGTTTTTTAATGATTCCTGAGGCTTCGGGACTGTTCACTAACAACCATTTTTTAGAGTTATAACCTTTACCTTGCTCGTTTCATAATGTATAAAGTTAAAAGTTTTATACAAAACTACAAGAGCATTTCTAATATTTACTCATACTAAAGTACCAATCAATTGGTACTTTAGTTTAAAATATGTAATTCTTTGGCTTTTTTGATAGCTTGTGTACGTCTTTTGGAATTAAGTTTAATCAGTAAGCTAGAAACATGAGTTTTGATAGTACTCTCTGTGATAAATAATTTTTCTGCAATTTCCTTATTAGAGTGCCCTAAAGAGATTTGTTGTAAAACTTCATATTCTCGCTTACTTATTTCCAAGTCTTTTATTTTTTTGGTATCGACTTGGGTACTAATTTTTTTAGTTTGATGTAAGCTTTTTTTATTTATATAAATACCTACAATAAAGAAAACAACTGCAATAACCGCTATGGCAGTCTCAATAGATGTTTTACCTAAAATGAGAGAATATTTACTAATCTGAAAGAGAAGTGTAAGTGCAACAATTAACAAAGCAAAAATGAGAACTGTTTTTTTCATATGGTAAATTTATGAAATAAATAGTTTAACTTTCTCAACGATAGTCTGTGCCAATTTAACCTTGCTTTCTAAAGTCCACCCTGCAACATGTGGCGATAGTATGACATCGTCTGATGCAATTAAATATTGAAAAGCTTCAGGCATCTCGACAGAGTCAGTCTTGAGCGAAGATGAAAGGCTCGATATGGCATTTTTTTTGAATAGATTTTCAAACGATGCTTTTTCATATTCCAATACATCCAATCCTGCTCCTAAAATTTCACCTGATTTTAGAGCGTTTACCAGATCTTTAGTAACGATGCTTTTTCCTCTTCCTGTATTGATTATCCAAAATGGTTTCGTAAAGGCATTGATAAATTCGGTGTTGACCATATGAGCGGTTAACGGAGTCTCTGGAGTGTGCAGACTCAACACATCAGTTTTGATTTGTAACTCTTGTAACGATACTTGTATAGCATTTATATCACCAACGTTACCTTTTATATCATAACAAATTACATCAACATCAAAACCTTTTAATTTTTTTGCAAAGGCTTTCCCCATATTTCCATAGCCAATAATTCCAACTGTTTTACCTTCTAATTCATGACCTCTATTGGCTTCACGTAACCATTTGCCTTGACGGACTTCTCTATCCGCTTTATTCAGTTTGTTAAAGAGCGATAAGATCATGCCTAAGGTATGTTCGCCAACCGCGTTTCTATTTCCTTCAGGAGCAGCTATCAAATGAATATTTTTTTCTTTGGTATACTCAATATCAATATTTTCTAATCCGGCACCTACACGTGCTATAAATTTTAAATTTGTGGCTTTATCGATGAAGGTTTTGTCAATTGAAAAACGACTTCTTATAACAATACCATAGTATTGATGAATTTTTTCTTCAATAACTTTCTTTGAGGATGTAAAATCTTCATCACAATGAAAACCTAAATTTTCTAATCCTTTTTTTAGTAATGGATGATTGTCGTCTATGAGTAATACTTTCATTTATATTGCGCTTTTAAAACAAAACACCCAAAGTTAAGAAACTTTGGGTGTTTTTATTATTTCTAGATTCCTGTTTCCGCAGGAATGACAAAAAAGTTTAATTATTGAGTGCCTCTGCACTTTTGTAATTTGGCTTCACTACGTTTCGCCTAATTATTGAGTGCCTCTGCACTTTTGTAATTTGGCTTCACTACGTTTCGCCTAATTATTCAATGCTTCCGCACCACCAACAATTTCAAGAATTTCATTGGTAATTGCTGCTTGACGTGCTTTATTATATGTTAATAATAGGTCATCACGCAATTCTGTTGCATTATCTGTTGCTTTGTGCATAGCTGTCATACGAGCACCGTGTTCAGCAGCAAAAGAATCTCTAATGGCCTTGTATAATTGTGTTTTTAATGATTTTGGAATCAACCCCTGTACAATTTCTATTTTTGAAGGTTCGAAAATATAATCTGTAGGTGCATTTTCAGTGTCGGTGGCAGGAACTATAGGTAAAAATTGTTCGTGTGTTATAATTTGAGTTGCCGCGTTTTTAAACGAATTGTATACAATTTCAATTTTGTCATACTTTTCATCTGCAAATAACTCCATCAGATGATTTGCAATTTCAGCAACATTATCAAAATTTAGATTGTCAAAAATTTCACTTTGATTAGCAATAACAGGATACTTTTTTGATAATAAATCATTGCCTTTTTTACCAATTGCCAAAATATCTACTTTTTTACCAGTATACGTATTTTGAATTAAGTCAATAGACTTTTTAATAACTGAAGAATTGAATCCACCACAAAGACCTCTATTGGAAGTAATTACAACCAAAAGTATCTTAGAGACTTCTCTCTCGGCAGCGTAAATACCACCAGCATCACTATCTAATGTAGCACTTAAGCTTTGTAGTAATTCAGTTAATTTATTAGAATATGGTCGCATAGCAGTAATAGCATCTTGCGCTTTTTTCAACTTTGCAGCCGATACCATTTTCATAGCGCGGGTAATCTGCATGGTTGAACCAATAGACGTTATTCTGTTACGTATTTCTTTTAAATTTGCCATTTTTCTCCTATCCTAAATCCTTTCCAAAGGAAAGGACTTGTTTATTATATTAAATGATAATATTATTACCAATCATCTCCCTTTTGGGGAGAGCGAGAGGGGATTTAGTTATACTTAGCCGATATTTCCTTAGCTGCACTTTCTAATGCATCAGTAACTTCGTCGGTCAATTTTCCTGACTTCAAGGTGTTTAATATATCTTTATGCTTAGCATTTAAATATGCTAAATAGTCTTTTTCAAATTCTTTTACTTTGTTTACAGGGACACTTTTTAATAAGTCTTTTGAACCTGCATAGATAATTGCAATTTGGTCTTCAACGGTAAACGGATCTCCTTGTGCTTGCTTTAATATTTCAACATTACGTTTCCCTTTTTCAATCACATTCATGGTTGCAGCATCTAAATCAGAACCAAATTTGGCGAAAGCTTCTAATTCACGATATTGAGCTTGGTCTAATTTTAAGGTACCTGCCACTTTTTTCATAGATTTGATTTGAGCATTACCACCTACACGTGATACAGAAATACCTACGTTAATTGCTGGACGAACACCAGAATTAAATAAATCTCCATCCAAGAAAATTTGTCCATCTGTAATAGAAATTACATTGGTTGGGATATATGCAGATACATCACCTGCTTGTGTTTCAATAATTGGTAAAGCGGTTAATGAACCACCACCTTTTATTTTTCCTTTTAAAGCATCTGGTACATCATTCATTTGTGCAGCAATTGTATCATCATTTATAACTTTTGCTGAACGTTCTAATAATCTTGAGTGTAAATAGAATACATCACCAGGATACGCTTCACGTCCTGGAGGTCTTCTTAATAATAAAGATACTTCTCGATATGCTACAGCTTGTTTTGATAAATCATCGTATACAATCAAAGCTGGACGACCAGTATCTCTAAAATACTCACCAATGGCAGCGCCTGCAAAAGGAGCGTACACTTGCATAGGAGCAGGGTCAGAGGCATTCGCAGCAACAATAGTTGTATATGCTAAGGCACCGTGATCTTCTAACATATTTGCAATAGCAGCCACTGTAGACGCTTTTTGACCTATGGCAACATAGATACAATAAACGGGTTCACCAGCATCGTAAAATTCTTTTTGATTTAGAATGGTATCAATTGCAACCGTTGACTTACCTGTTTGACGGTCACCAATGATTAATTCACGCTGACCTCTACCAACAGGAATCATGGCATCAACAGATTTAATACCTGTTTGTAATGGTTCTGTTACCGGCTCTCTAAAGATTACACCTGGTGCTTTACGCTCTAAAGGCATTTCAAATGTTTCGCCTTCAATAGGACCTTTACCATCAATAGGTAATCCTAAGGTATTTACAACTCTACCAACAATACCTTCACCAACTCTTAACGAAGCAATGCGCTCAGTACGTTTTACGGTAGCACCTTCTTTTATTTCAGTTGAATGTCCTAATAATACAACACCTACATTGTCTTCTTCTAGGTTTAGAACAATGCCTTCCAGTCCATCTTCAAATTGAACCAATTCTCCATATTGTACATTAGCCAAGCCATATACACGCGCAATACCATCACCTACTTGTAATACTGTTCCTACCTCATCTAATGATGCTTTTCCATCAAAATTTGATAACTGTTGCTTTAAAATTGCTGACACTTCAGCTGGTTTTATTGTTGCCATTTATTTAATTTTTAATGCTGAATTTATTTCAGCATCTTTACCTATTTTGTTCTTAATTTCAATTTATAATATTTCAATTTCCTGAAAATTTCAGAAAGATATAAATTATTATATGCTATGATACGTGCACGTCATTTTCAAACGTTCTACGTAAATTATTCATTTTACCTAAAATACTCGCGTCAAATTGTTTATCACCAACACGGAGGATAAATCCACCAATTATAGACGGATCAACACTATTTTCTATTGTTACTTTTTTACCAGTAATTTCTTCAACTTTTGCCAATACTTTTTCTTCTAAATTTCCTGTCAAAGGAATTGCAGTAATAACTTCTGCAACTTGACTTCCTTTATGCTGATTATAAAGAATGGTATATTGTTTTGCTGCCTCAGGTAATAAGGGTAGTCTTTTATTTTCTACTAATAGATTGATTAAATCCAATGATGTTTTGTCAACTTTTTTACCAAAGATGGCTACTAATGTCGATTTTTTCGCATCCGATTTAATAACAGGACTATTTAATACTATTTGTAATTCATTATTTTCTTCAATAGTTGAAGCAATTAATTGCATGTCAGCATTAACAGTATCTGCTTTTTTCAACTCTAATGAAAGACTTAAAATAGCTTTTGCATATCGTATGGCAGCTCTAGATCCTATCATAATTAATTCAACTTAACTTCACCTAATAATTGTTCAACCAATTTTAGTTGTTTGTCTTTATTAGAAAGTTCTTCTTTAACTACTTTTTCTGCAATATCAATAGATAAATTAGCAACTTGACTTTTTATTTCTGCAATCGCAGCTACTTTTTCATTTTGGATAGCAGTTTTAGCTTGTTCCATTAATTTAACCGCTTGAGCTTTCGCTTCGTCTTTTGCTTCTTCAATCATATTCGTTTTCATATCACGCGCTTCTTTTAGCATGGCATCTCTTTCAGCACGGGCTTCATTTAAAATACGCTCATTATCAGCAGTAATATTTTGCATTTCCTGACGCGCTTTATCCGCTTCAGCTAGTGCATTTTTTATACCTTCTTCTCTTTCATTAACGGCATTTAAGATGGGTCCCCAAGCATATTTCTTTAACAAAAGTAAAAGGGCAATAAATAGTATAGTTTGCCAGATAAATAACCCAAAAGAAAATTCGTTTAATAACTTATCCATAATTTAATTTTTAATAAACATTAATTAAAACTAGTAGTAACCAACCGTTACTACTAGTTTTAGGTTTTCTTGGTACTTTAATTAAGCTGCAAATAATGCTGCGAAACCAATACCTTCAATAAGTGCTGCTGCAATCAACATTGCTGTTTGAATTTTACCAGTAGCCTCTGGTTGACGAGCAATAGCATCCATTGCTGATCCACCAATTCTACCAATACCTATTCCAACTCCGATTACAATTAAACCAGCTCCGACATAATTTAATCCTTCCATAATAAAATATTTAATAATTAATGTTCGTGTTCCTCGGCAGCAGAACCAAAATATAATGCCGATAATACTGTAAATATATATGCTTGTAGCGCTGCTACTAATAATTCTAATATCATTAAACCAAATGCTAATCCGAATGATAACGGACTTCCAATCCAGCTTTTAAATAAAAACATTAAACCTATAATGCTCATTAATACTACGTGTCCTGCTTTCATATTTGCATACAAACGTATCATCAGCGCAAAAGGTTTGATAAATGTCCCTAATAACTCTATGGGTGCTAAAATAATTTTCATAGGAGCAGGAACTCCTGGCATCCAAAAAATATGTTTCCAATAATCTTTTTTTGCTGTAAATGTTGTGATGAGATAGGTTAATATGGCTAAGGCAAAAGTAACAGCAATATTTCCTGTGATGTTCACTCCTAATGGAGTTAGTCCGAATAGATTAACAAACCATATAAAGAAAAATACAGTTAATAAATAATTCATGTATTTTTTATAATGTTTTTCACCAATATTTGGTATGGCAATCTCGTCTCTTATATAAAGTACTATAGGTTCTAATATTCGACCTGGACCTTTTCCTATTCCGCCATTTTTGGTATACGATTTTGCCAAACCTCCAAACAACAATAACAAGATTAAACCTGTAACCATAATCATCACTACATTTTTAGTAATTGATAAATCTAATGGTTTCTCATTAGACTCATACCCCTTTTCGTTATGATGAATTGTACCACTCTTATCCGTTTTGTAGATATGTCCGTTACCATGCGAAATAGCATAATAGTTATCATTACTTTCCGCTACACTTTCACCGTGATGAAACTTTGAAGATGAGAAAACATGCAAACCATTATCCCATAATATAATCGGTAAAGGGAAAGTTATGTAATCGGTTACATGAAAATCATGAGAATCTAATAAGTGATGATTAATATCCGCCTTGATTTGTTCTTTTAAACTTAAAGGTTTATCGTGACCGTTATCATGTACAGAAACTTTCTGTTGATTAGTTTCATGCTTTTCTTCATGCTGAGCATTGGCTTGAAAAGCAATTAGTAACACTAGAGATGTAAGTAAATTAAGTAATTTTTTTCGTTGCATATCACTTGAATAATACAGTGTATTTAAAATCCGTGCAAAGATACTGTTTTATGTCAAATTCAAAAATATATTTGAATGTTTATTTGTTGTTTTTTTACCCTGTAGATTGATGTATATATTACATTAAAATCTATCTATAATTTTTTGAGTAAATTGACTAGAGAAGTGGTCTCAATGATGAGGCAAATTACATATGGAAGAAAAAAGGAACTGAACTCTAATGAGCTGATATCTCCATCAGCTTTATAGGAAGCATAAAAAAACAGAAAAAAAAGTATAAACTTTAAAAAACTTCCTGCCATAAATAAAAAACCTAATTGATTTTTGAGTTTAATTCTAAAAAGATATAATATAATGTATATACTAAGCGCAAGCATATAATTTAGAATATACGCCAGTATAATTTTATTGTCAAAAAGGGGTAAATTGTTATACTGAAGGTATAAAATATGTAACGCAAAAATTAGTACGACACTAGATGTGAGTAAAATAATAAAACGCTTCAAAGGGGCAGACATATTTTCTTATTCGTTATTTATTTTATCTAATTGTTTAACGATGCTCCAAATAGAAGCAATTAAACCGATTAAAATAAGTACTAAAGTAAATATTTTTTTCTCCATTAAAAATTTGTTATCCAACCATTTTCCTATATATGCCGCAAGATAGATGGTTGCTCCTAATTGAAAAGCAATACCTGTAAAACGAACATATTTATTAAGCGATTTTTTCTGCTTTTGGTTGTTCATTCTTTAATGCTTTAATAGAACCTTTCATATTACAAGAAGCGTTAAAAGTAGCGCCTGGTTCTACTGAAAGTTTGCCTAATATAACCTCACCAGAAATATGAGCTGTAGTTTTTAATGATAATAACTGGTCTACATTTAAGTTACCAGAGAATCTTCCTTCAATGTCAGCATTGGTACATTCAATAGTTCCATCTACCGAGCCTTCTTGACCAATGACAACTCTCCCTGAAGTTTTAATAGTGCCTTCTACTTTGCCATCAATTCTAAAATCTCCTTCAGATTTAATATCTCCAACAAAAGAGGTTCCTTTGCCAATAATGTTACGTGCTAATACTTGGTTTGGGGTTGATTTTTTTTCAGAAAACATAATTTTATATTTTTAATTTATACTCCGTTTTTACATTTAAATCGAATTCATATTCAATGGGGGAGTACCTATTTTATCTTTTTATAATTTATTTTTTATCAATATCTAATGAAACGTTATTCAAACCACCTAATATTTTGACAGCATGTTTGCCTTCTTCAGTATTTGGATAATTAATAGCAACAAAATTCAAAGCATCCTTAAAAGCCACAACGCCTTTCGTTTTCATTAAAACATATGCTTTCAATAATTCAAATTTCGGAATTATAGGCAAATCTTCAAACTGTTTTATTGCACTTTCAGATTTACTTAAGGCATCTTCATAGCGGTAAAAGTCATAATCACAATAAGCATCATTATATACTGCCTCGGGTGAATTGTCTTTTTCATTAGATATAAGAACGTTTTCAGGATTTAAGATAATAGTTGCATATCTAGAATCTGGATAGTTGTTAACGATAGCTTCTCTATATTTATTGCTTTTGTCAATATTAAAATTAGAATATATTTTATACAAGTGATATTTAATAGGTAGTATTAAGTTTTCCTTTGGATTAAAACTCAATAGTTTTTCTAATCTATTTGCAGCTAAAGGATACTTCTTAAACTGTTCTTTGTAAATTAACCCTAGCTTAAAATAAGCATCATTTCTTTGAGAAGTAATACTATCTATTTTTCTTTTTTCTGTAGGAATTCTACTCAAATAATAGTCAAGTTCAAATTTTTTGGAATTGTCAAAATGATTGGCAGCCGCTAAAATGTCCAATTTTTCCTTCGTTTTGGTTGCGGCTTTTTTACTGGACAAGCGCCAATTATCTTCTAAGGCTCTGTTACCCCAAATTTTACGAAATTCCTGCTTGCCAAAACCAGCTACTTGCGTATTGTAAAAATAGAATTTACCACCTTTGGAAGCGCTTTTAGAGGTGTCATCATTAAAATTACCAAAACCAGAAGTGACAATTGTTGCCTCTAATTTTTTCTTAGCTTCTTCTTCCTCTTTTTTTAATTCGTCAATAAATGTTTGATAAAACTGTTCCTGTTCTTCTTTGGGTAGGTCAACAATTTTTAAAATACTGTCATTTCTTTTAGCAATACTTTCATATAGTATCACTTCTTCTAAGCTTTTACGCTTTCTAATAATACGTCTTACACGTTTTACATTTTTGTTTTTTGTAATTTGAATAACGCTATCATAATAGGAACCTGCCGGTTGAAAATCTGCTCTGTCAAAAAGAATATTTCCAAGCTGTTCATAAGCCAGTTCTTTTTGAAAATCTTTTGCTTGTTTTGTTCTAAGAGAACTTTCAAAATTAGCAATGGCTTTATTGATACTATCATTTTGGAGTTCAATACGTCCTTTTTGATAAAAAAGTTCATCGAGAAAAGGGCGATTGTCTCTGTCTTTGATTAACTTATTCAACGTGGCAAATAACAATTCGGTGCTATCCTGTTTTGAATAATTTTTAGCTCTGTCTATATAGGCATGAATTTTATATCTAAGCGGTGCTTTTTTGTAGTTGGCTAAGGCTTCGAAAGACATGTTAGAAGAATCAATTTTTTGTTGAATTCTATATAATTGTCCTAAAACAAATAGGTTACGTGCTTTAAGCTTACGATTGTCTGAAAAGAAAACGGCACTGTCTAAATGACGAATTACCAAATTGGTACTGTCTAACGAAGTGTAGGCCATTGCCATAGTTGTGTGTGCGTCTTCGATAATTTTTAAAGGAAGATATTCATTTTTTAAAAGAATTTTTAATGTTTCTAAAGCCAATTGCTCGTTTTGTAAACGCACCAATGTTTTCGCCTGCCAAACTCTAGTTTCATCTCTTAATTCACCATCAGTATAGGTTTCCAGAATAAAATTAAAAGCCTCCAATGCTGGTACAAAGCGTTGCGAGTAATAACGTGCTTTACCCAATAATAAATAGGCATCGTCTATTTGACGATTGCGTTCTTTACCACTAATATCCATGGAATGTTTTTGTACTGCTTTTATCGCTTTTTCTTCAGCTTTTTCAAACCCTTGCGCTGTGCTTTCGCCATCATTTGTTTTTAATTTTCCTTTTACAGAAGGTAATTCTAGTTTTTCTTCTTCAATTTTTAAAGGTTCAATAGGTAGTAATTCCCAGAAATTATCATTGTAATTATCATCCAATACTTGTTTTGCCTGATCAAAAGCAACATTTCCGTTATATAGAATATTGTATTTTGTAGAAAGTGTATGTAAGTTTCTATTTAAGAAAGCATTTTTTTTAGTTGAACAACTAAAAAATAAAATAACAAAACTGCTAAAAAGTAAATATGTAAAAATGCTTTTTTTCAAAATAAGATTGTTTATCTCTAAAAACTTAATTCACTTAGAATTATTGCAATAACGGGCGGTAAAAGTACAAATAAAATAAAAGAATTTATAATTAAAAAATAAACTCCCTCGATATAAGGATACGATATGTCTAGTCTGGGTGAAAGAAGGAGTGAATAGAACTTCTACTTAGCTATTATAAATTCTGTTTATCAAAGTAGAAATTGGGTTAAATCATATCTCATTATTTGCGAATCTAATACTTGAAACTTAGAAACCTGCGTTTGACCTAAGATTTAAT
>Ga0256847_1001261_pt1 | contig 13332 bp, 9 predicted proteins | sample TeddybearmetaG_FD_189099 | JGI IMG/M metagenome (GOLD analysis project Ga0256847, IMG submission 189099) | Hydrothermal vent microbial communities from East Pacific Rise, Pacific Ocean - Teddybear | ecosystem: Environmental > Aquatic > Marine > Hydrothermal vents | place: Pacific Ocean: East... | reverse complement strand
AAATGGGTATACGCGGTGGCGGACTACCTGACCAATCGAAAATTGTGTATTTTTAATGTCCATAACACTGAATAATTATGCTCAAAACAAACCAGTACAGGATATTACTTATCGCTGTCCCGATATGAATACTATTGGGCTTTGTAGGATGAGTATGATTATTGAGTTAACGAAAGCCCTGTAGATTCGCAATTAACGCAACTTTCTTGAGTTCCATTTGTTCCTGGAGTTTATGTGCGAGATCCTTTTCGTGGCTCAAGCAGTTGACACATGCTGTGGAATGTTGAGAACTGGCTTCAAGTACGGCCTTTTCCATTGCTTTGGCAATGATAGAGGTTACTTTTTCCAGCTCTGTTTCGCTTAAAGTTGCGCCGACGGCATTGCTGGCATCGGTTGCAGCCTTAGTGGCAACATTGGTTAAGTTCATATTTTCCTCCTGGTGTTTTCACTTCATAGAGATGTTTGTTTATAAATCATTATATCGTAACTGCCGAAATCATCATTAAATTTAAATTACATGTCTTCCAGTGGGTCGACAGGTTTGTTCGATTTTTCCTTATCGGTTGCAATAGCTGCTGCACCAGCGGCCTGTAAAATAGATTCTGAAATACCGCGATCATTTTCTGGAACGTGGACTGTCACCTGACGTGACGCAAACTGTATTCCATTTTTGGCCAGTGCTTCCTGGACAAGTCGGTAGGCCTCGCGTTTGATCATCCATTGTTTGCCCGGTTTAGCTGTAAATTTCATACGAATCACCAGCGCATCATCTTCAGCAGTTTGTACGCCCTGAGATTTTAACGGCGCGATGAAATCTTTACCGAGTTCATCGTGTTCAAGCAACTTTAAACCAACTTTTTTAATGGTTTTGCGCACCAGTTCGATGTCAGTGTCAAAAGGCACCCTGAACTTGAGTTTCATGATGATAAAGTCTCTACTGAGGTTCTTAACCGAACGAATTTCACCATAAGGTATAGTTTGCACAGCACCCAGGTGATGTCTCAGTTTCAATGAGCGGACAGAGGTGGATTCGACCGTACCGACCAGGGTTCCGGTATCAATATACTCACCAATTCTGAAAGCATCTTCGAATAAAAAGAACATACCAGAAACCACATCCTGTACCAGTTTTTGGCTACCAAAACCGATCGCAATACCAATGACTCCGGCTCCTGCCAATAAAGGCCCTGTATTGACGCCGATTGATGAAAAAATGCTAAAGGTGACCACCAGGGCGATCAAAGCCAGAGCAAAATTACGTGCGATCGGTAAGACTGTTTGTAATCGCGTGGCTGCCTCTTCCCCACCACCTTCTGAATTCATCAGGGCGGTAGGGTCAAGTGCTATGTTCGGTAAATTTTTATTAATGTAGGTGTTGACAATATTCCAGGCGATAATGCCGAGCATGCCCGTTATAAATATACCTCTGGCAGCCTGGCCTAAATCTGCACCCGCGCCGTCGCTAAACCATGACAGTAAACCTATATCGGCGCCTTCAAGCGCAAACAATACCCAGAGGGTTATATAAGGCAAGATAAAAACTAAACGTACCCATACGTTAGGCTTGATTTCTGCGTCGAGCGTGTGTTCGTAATCTTCATTGATACTCTCTTCAGAGCGTAATTTCGCATCTGATGGTTGGGTAGTAACCAGCAAATAAATCAGTCTAAGGTACATAGGCATAAATACGAACATCAAGAGTGCAAACCAGCTGTAACTCGGTTTTCTGGCGTTCCCTGCTTCAGGAATTTCTGCGATGACGATATTTTTGAAGGCGATTAAGTAAAACCCAACCAGTGCGGCGACAATGAGCCAGTGTTTGTTATTAGAAACAACAGCATAAAGAATGTCTGGTTTCACATCTGTCTCCTGCCGCTTTACCCTGGCGATTAATATGGTGCCTATGATCAGAGAACAAGTAGAAGCTGTGACTAAAAACAGTGAGTCAAGGCGCAACAGTTCAGTTGGAAATTTAAGAATGTTCAGCAGACCTATGGATAGAATGGAAAAAATAGTCGGCATAAAGAAGCCCATTATTGACCAGTAGTAAATTTTGCGACATCTATCGTCTGTGATAAACAGGTTGCAACTCACTGGGCTGTATAATATTTCTCTGAGTATATTTCGAATTGCCCATATTGCAGCGACTAAAATCAGCACTGAAGAGGCAAGGACACGAACCGGATCTGCCTGGTCAAACACCAGAAATGTCAATGGCACTGTAACCAACACGAATAGACCTACTTTTAATAAATCCAGAAATAAACCGGCTGCGGATCGACCGAGGCGGATATAGACTGGATAGCGTCCATTGGCATATAATTTTTGTCGAAATATGGACAACGGCCGAAACGCCAGGGTAACAATCAGTCCACCAAGCACCAGCAACACGAGCAGAGTTAGCGTGACCTTGGGCGCCGCACTCATGCCCTGAGTATAAAACATTGCTTCAGTAACACGTCTCAGATGCTTGCCGTAGTGTTTGCTCGCATTGCGGATTTTGGTAAATTCAGATTCAAACCTCTCAGAACGATCGTGCAAAGACATAATCGCAAATGAAATGTATGAACTATCCATCATCGACGGTGTTTCCGTATCGGAACGCTGCTTTATTTCGTTCAGTAGTAACTCTCTGGCTTGCCTGTCAGTCAGTGTAGCGAGGTAACTTTCGGCATTTCCTTTGGGAATGTCATCGATTTTGGTGATTGCAGGTTCACTGGACAGATTGAAGCCAGGTATCTGAGCAGTTACAGAAAGACTGATGAAACAACTAAATATCAGTAAAAGGAAGCTAGTGGAGCGAAAAATAGGTCGTTTTAACATGTTAATTACCGGCCATGAGGTGTATAAAACATCCTGTAGAAGTTAAGCTGTTCAACACAATTGATTTATGCTCAGGACTATAATGTATTTGGCTGGGTGAGCCTGACAATATAGCCAGTTTTTCAGATCGATATAATAACATAGACTAATGAAAACAAGTCCATCAAACAGGCTCGAGAACACACGCATACTGATCTACAGTCACGATACCTTTGGGCTTGGCCATCTGCGGCGGTGCCGTGCTATTGCGCATGAAATTGTTGATCGCTACAAAGGTGTGTCGGTATTAATTATTTCTGGATCACCGGTGATCGGCAGCTTTGAGTTTAAAGCGCGCGTAGATTTCATCCGTATTCCGGGTATTATCAAGTTGCAAAATGGTGAGTACACTTCCCTGAGTTTACATATCGACCTGAGCGAGACGCTGGCGATTCGTGAGGCAATAATTAGGCAAACCGCCAAAGTCTATTCCCCTGATCTCTTTATCGTGGACAAGGAACCATTAGGTTTACACGGAGAAGTTCGAAATACGTTGCTTTACCTCAAATCTGTCGGTGTGCGTACAGTATTGGGTCTCAGAGATGTTCTTGATGATAGAGAGTCCCTGTTAAAGGAATGGATAGAAAAGCAGGTATTTCCAAATATCGATACCTTATACGACGAAATCTGGATTTATGGCATTCGCGAATTCTTCCAACCTCTGGAAGGTCTGCCGCTAGAAGCATCAGTCTGCGCAAAAATAATTTACACGGGATATTTGCAACGTTTACCAGAAAATGTTGCGGCTGAAGACATATATCCGATCCCATACATATTGGTCACTCCCGGCGGGGGTAGAGATGGGCGAGAACTGATTGACCTGTTAATTACAACTTATACTCAATATACATCCTTGCCCTATCATGCGGTTATCGTACTGGGGCCATTTATGCATGCGGATGATCGATTACAAATTCATAATTTGGCTGATGAAATGGATAATGTCACCTTGCTGGATTTTCATTCACGTATGGAAAGTTTAATTGTTGGCTCCTCCGGGATGATTACTATGGGCGGTTATAATACATTTTGCGAGATTCTGAGTTTTGACAAACCTGCGTTGTTGTATCCTCGTACCGTGCCAAGAACTGAGCAGTTGATTCGATGTCAGCGAGCTGAAGAACTGGGTATGGTCACCTTGCTTGACCCTGATACCGTGACCCCGGAAATATTAATGAAGTACATTAATATTTTTGAGCAGTTGCCCAAACCATCGGAACATTTTTTGCCTGGTATGCTGGAAGGGATGAATACGATTTCACAGCGGATGATCGAATTGTTACCGGAAGATAGTATTCGTCGAATAGTTTCAGAAGCAGAGCAAAAAACTTCCAGATTTATTAACTAAACGGTGGCACAAAAAACCGCGATTTACGTCCAGCATTTACTGGGAGCAGGACATCTGGTCAGGGCAATGTCATTGGCAGAGGCCTTGAGTAAAAGCGGGAATCAGGTATTACTGCTTTCCGGCGGGTTTCCTATTGATCGAGAAGTTAAGGGATATCGCTTTTTCCAACTTCCTCCAACGCGAGCGATTGAGGGTAACTTTACCCATCTGATAGATGAAGATGGCAATCTTATCAATGATCACTGGCGAACTAATCGTGCGGATTTGTTACTGGCCGAGATAGAAAAATTTAAACCGGACCTGGTGATTACCGAAACATTTCCTTTTGGCCGCCGACAATTTCGTTTTGAGCTTGACTCCCTGCTAAACTGGGTTAAATCACAACCATCTGTTCGTTTAATGGCATCTATTCGCGATGTATTACAACGCCGCACTGTTGAAAAAAACCGCCTTACCGTAGAATCAATTCTACAATATTATGATGCTGTGCTAGTGCACGCTGATGAATCCTTATTTAAACTCGATGCCTCATTTCCGCTAAGTGATGAGATCGAACACAAGTTGATTTATACCGGTTATATTCATCAGCCAACTAGTTCTTCCCAAAAGCTGATTGGTAATGATGGTCAGGATGAAATTATCGTATCCGGCGGTAGCGGTACAGTTAGTTCACGGTTGATTGAAACCGCGCGTCTGGCCAGGCCATTGAGTTCGGCTCGATTCAAGGTTTGGCGATTATTGACCGGGCGTGGTGGTTCAAGTCCTGCTGTAAGTCCAGAAGCTGGGCTAATTATTGAACCAAACCGGCCTGATTTTTTTGCTCTGCTAAATCGATGTGCCCTGTCAATTTCACAGGCGGGGTATAACACCACACTCGACGTGCTGGCCAGTGGTGCTCGCTCAGTGATGATACCATTTGCGGGTGATGGCGAAACCGAACAAACTGACAGAGCTCAGGCGCTCGAAAGAGCAGGTCGTCTAATACAACTCGCGGAGTTTGACCTGACACCACAGAATCTCGCACATGCGGTTGATCGTGCAATTAAACAAATTCCGACAAAGGTCAATATTAATCTGGATGGAGCAACAACAAGTGCCAGATTGGTAAGCCAAAAAATGGCTGAATGGAAAACCTGATGTTTTCCGGTCTCATCGATGAACTTAATATCTGGTCAGATAACGGCAAAGTCGCTGAATTCTGGTGGCGTGATGACGATGTGCAAGGGCCGTCCGAGCAGCTTGATCAATTGCTTGCAATCAGTGAAAAATATCAGGTCGCCCTGGCTTTGGCAGCGATACCTGATGGAGTGGGCGTGTTATTGGCAGACCGGTTATCAAGGCATGAACGTGTCAGTGTTTTACAACATGGTTTTAGCCATCGAAATTTCGCTCCTTCATCAGAGCGAAAAATGGAACTCGGATGGCACCGACCTGGTGGAGAAATTCAGACGCAAATTGAATCTGGAAAATGCGGCTTACATGTCATATTCGGTGAGCAGTTCATTCCTGTTCTAGTGCCACCCTGGAATCGGATCGATGCACGCGTAGTAGCATTGTTAAATAAGGCTGGCATCACCGGGCTTTCAACACTAGGGCCGAGAAAACAATATAGCCCGGCCAAGGGGTTGATCGAAGTGAATGTTCACGTTGATTTAATAAACTGGAAGCAGGGACGAAGTTTTGCCGGAGCGGCCGCCTGTATCGAGCAAATAATTAAACACCTTTGTGCAAAACGAGAAGCACATGTTGATTCAGATGAGCCGACTGGCATCATGAGTCACCATCTGGTGCAAGATGCCGGATGTTGGGATTTTCTTGAACAAGTTTTTGAGCTGTTAAAAAGTCACGAGAGTGCAACGATAGTAGATGCCAGATCCTGTTTTAGCCCGAACAATTCATAAAATGCCGCGATGATTGCGCCGAGCTTTGATTTCACAGGGGATTATCCGATTGAGTGCCGGACTTATTGCTCCGGTCGATTGAGGAAAATTTCCTGTGAAATCAAAGAACAAGTAAGGGTGGGAGCAGTTTATGAATTGTTCGGGTTAGTATTGAGAACGATTAATCTTCACTGCTGGGTACCAGTTTCTATCTTGCCTGATTCGATGGTCATCACAGAATCAAATTTGCTCTCAAGTATTGGGTTATCAAGTGTCCAGATTAAATTTTTGCCTTGTCGAAATTTAATTATATTGTCAAGAATGCGCTCCAGGCTGGTGGGATTGAGTGCCGATAAAGTATCGTTTATGATCAAAATATCGGGGTTTTTAACCAGGCATCTAGCCACCATAATTTTTTGGCGTTGTACCAGAGACAGACGCGTCCCGCCAGATCCAGCAATAAAATCAAGCCCGGACCAGACGATTTCGGTTCTAAATTGCGTTTGATCGACGGCTTTTTTGATCAGTTCACTAATTGATCTTTGGGCTCTGGCCAATCCATACGTGATTCGCCCAAATACAATATTATCCTGAATTGAAACAGTCGGGCTATATTTCGTTAAATCAAAAAAATTAATGTGATCATTTTCTTCACCCAGTTTTATTCTCAACGCCTTACGCACACCAAGTATCATGGTTTGAGTATTCTCATCAATAAGCCCTAACCGATGCCGGGCTGGCGTCAGTTTGTACGTCAATGTAATCATCATTTCCCGATCTTCGATTGATAGTTCATCCAGACCCTGGTTACCAACTTGCGCACGAATACGCTCATATCCGGGAAAATCTTCGGCGCGAATAAAACTAAACTGTTCGAACAGCTCATCATCTTCACTTAAATCTGCAAACAGTTCTAACATGAGCTCTGTCAACTGGTATCCGGTTTCAAGGAATACCTTGTCCAGCTTATGTTCTATTAGCAGACTGTTAATCAGGTTATTACTGGACAAACAGTCAAAATGATAATCTTCTGACAGTGGCGCGCCAAATATAATATTTTCAGCTACTGAGAGATTGCTATTGTATTTGTCAGAATCGAAAAATTCGACCAGTGATGCATTTTCTGGTTTGTTGAGTTGGTCCGCGATTTGCTTGCGAATTTCAAGTATCTGTCCGCCTAATTCCGGGTGTCTTTCAAGATTCGCTGTTTCCATCAGACCTAGTTCAAAGGCTTCATTATCAAGCTCAAGAGTATAAAGTACCTGGTTGATTATTTGATGAAAACTGTCGAGATCTGTTGCGCCTGATGCTCTATAGTCAATCCAGTTCGCATGTGGATCATCAGTCGAATTGGCTGAGATGATAGCCTCTTTAACGCGCTGATCCAGTTCAGTTGCATCAGGCTTAGTCACATCCCATTCTGGTACTCGTTGATGTTTTAGACCATAAAGAAGATTGTCGGTCAATGAACAGTTAAATATATGAGAGTCAGAACCACTGTAGGCTATGCGTTGGCCAATGATCGCTTCAGGTAAATTTCCGCTATCTTTGCCATCGATCAGGATTTGACCTGAAGTAGGCGTGATTAGACGCGCCAGCAGGTGCGAAAATGTTTCAGTATCCAGGCTGACTTTTGCCGTTACGGCAACATGTTGATCGAGCGATAGCTTTGTATTTGCTCGTTCAAAGATCCTGTTGTCATCTTCATCTCTGTAGCTCAAGTTGCGAACAACAACGGCATCATCGAAAGTTTCAATCTGGTCCGGAATTTCATCAACAATTTTAGAATCAAACATGTTTGGTGGATCGAATTGATCGATGATCTGTGAATATTTGACCTTTACATTTTGAGTGATCTGGTAAAATTTAAGTAGTTCTTTCCAGGGGGAAGTCAGATCTTTGTAGGCGGCCAGTACCGCCACCAGGGCACCGATTGATAATTCGCCCTGCAAGACCAGATAACCACCGATAGAATAAAAAAATACAGGTGTCAGCATGGCCAGGAAGTTGTTCAGAAATTTGATGAAAAATTTCCGTTTGTAAATATCAAATCGAATATTGTAAATTGTACCGAGACGGTCGCTAATTTTTGCCTGTTCATAACGGCGCGTATGATGGCTATGAATATCGCTAATGCCAGCTACAGATTCTCCAACGTGATCAGCAAGTTTGCGTACAACTTGCACGCGTTGCTTGGACAATTGATTGACTTTTTTCTGCAGTTTCGGGATGAGAAAAATCTGCGGTGGGATTAGAGCAACCGCTATAATACCTAACCACAAACCCTGGTTGAAAATGAAAAACAGGTAAGTGAAGAATAAGCCACCTTGAAATACTGGCAGGGCGATAGAATCTCCTATAAAACCACCCAGAGCTTCAGTTTCAGCGGTTATCATTGGGATGATTTCACTGCTTGATACGCGTTTAAAGCGTGCAAGAGGAAAGCGCAATATGTGGTCATAGAGCATGTATCTGAATCGCCTTAACATGCGTTCTCCAAGTGCACCGCGATAGACATTCATCGTATATTTGAGACCACCGTTGATGACTGCCAGAATCAGGAAGGCGATACAAAGCACAAACAAATACTGCAATTGGTTAATATCATTCCCTAAAAATTCATCTGGAACACCGCCATCGCCAAGTGCATTGTTGATGATAAGTTTGGGGATTTCGAGCCCGTAATAAATCAGCGGCATCGAAATGGCAGTCAATAAAATGAGTAAAAGCTGATCACGCTTGGTGTGCTTAAGAATGAAACGATATATAGACTTATCCATACGATTAATAATTCTCAGATTTAATCAATACGCAGCGAGTGAAAACCTATTTATTCATTGATTCGCGTAGTTGGTGCAGTTCATTTTTTGATGAAACTGCGATTTTATTTGTTTCTGTAAATTTTTTACTCAGCTGTCGCATCACTGCAAGAGCAGTTTCTGGGCTTTCGGTCATTAATTTTATAAATCGATCTGCCGGAATTTTAAGTGTTCGCACTTTATCTTTGGCAACGATCGACGAATTTCGTGGCTTATTGAGAAATACACCGATTTCTCCCAGCAGCGTATTTTCGCCAAGGGTCGCCAGGTGAATAGTGAATTTAGGGTCTTTGTCCCAGATAATGTCAACTTCCCCCTCCAGCACGACATAAACACAGTCTGGAATATCACCTAATTTGAACAGAACTTCTCCAGGATTAAAGCTAATCGCTTCGCTGCAAAAGGCAAGTAGTTTTAGCTGTGACTTACTCGATCCCGAGAGTAGCGGTATTTTTTTCAGCTGCTCAGCGTTTTCATAAATGTCCATAGGGATGCCTCGAAGGTCTTATAATTATTGAGAGCTTAACACGAGCCTTTCTGCCCTTGGTGTCGAGTACTCCTATTGTTGTTTAGGACACTACACCAGGAGCCTGTCCGGGAACAGAGAATCTACTGCGAAAAAGCCAGATTACCCCAGATTTTTGCTCATTTTCGTTGGATATGAGTAATTATCCGCCTCAAATGAGTAAAAACCTGGGTCAAACTGACTTCCCCTCGATACGGTTCCTGTTCTCGGACAGGCTCCTAGCGACTCTAGTGAAGCAAATCACCCAGTATAATATCTAATGAATTGGCGGCAGAATTAAGATTATGATGTTGTTCTATGTTGTTCACGGCAGCTTGTGAAAATTGTTCACGCAATGATACATCAGTGAGTAGTTTCTCTATTCGTTCTGCCATCGTTTTAGTATCAGATGGCGAACAGATGAAACCCGTTTTCCCATCGTGAACAATCTCGGGAATAGCGCCGCTGTTTCCCACAACCACAGGTAAACCACAGGCTTGCGCTTCGAGAATCGCCATCCCGATAGCTTCATTGATCGCCGGCCAGGCAAAAAGATCACATGCTACAAGCGTTCGTATGGTAGCGTCCTGGTCGAATTCCCCTAACAAGTGAGTATGCCGAGCAAGTTTTCCGTCAAATAAATCTTCAACTTTATGCCGGGCATTACCATCTCCTATCAACAATAAATGATAGGGCAGGGTAATTTTTTTAAGGCTTTTGGCCAGGTGTTGATAGGAATCCAGTTTCGCATCATCACGCATCATCGCAACGCTGATAATCCAGGGGAGATCAGGATCCAAAGTATATTTTTTAGCAAGTTTTTCTCTCCATGCCTGACGTTCAGTTAGATTTATTGGGTTAGTTTCCAGGAACGGATGTAGTTTGATCATTTTATTTTGACTGACTTTTAGCTGCTCAAGTGCCGGAATATCGTTTGGATTCAGGCAAATAATTGCAGAGGCCTGTTGCAGTGAGTTGATCACCTGGACCAGGCCTGCTGACCATGGACCCTTAGTCTGTTTTGCAGCATACGAGGCTTCAGCGACTATGTAGGGTATGTTTAGCTTAGCGGCAACCTTCGGTCCAATCCAGTCAGGCGCCTTGTGGTAAAGATGGTAGCTGAACCAGATTTCAGGCCTTTGTTCAGCAGGTCTGGCTTGAATATCCTTGATAAGCTGTTTTGAGATAGTTATTGCGCGATCATGAATTTCTCGTTGCACAACTTTATTCCCCTTACCTTCCCAGGCACGTAATTCAGTCATTACCTGCACATTGTGTCCACGCTGCATCGCTTTAATCAATAATCTGGCAATGCGACGATCTCCCGATGGTCGAGGGTGATGTGGTGATTTCATCGGCGCGTAAAAGGCAATATTCATTCGGTTTTTTTAAGGTGAAATACTCATAAATAATGCATATAACTGCTCGATATTACTGTCTTTATCAAAACACTGGCGTACTTTGGCATAACCTGCCTGTCCCATGTTTTTACGTAACTCAGGTTGTTTTATTAGACGGGATATTGCAGCGCTTATTTCGAGAGTATTTTGTTGTTCCACCAGAATACCGTTTATTTCATTTTCTATTAGCTCGGGTATGCCAGATATATTGGTTGATAAAACTGCCAGGGATTGACTTTGAGCCTCAACGATCACGTTGGGTAATCCATCGCGGTCGCCGTTGGGTTCAATTTTACAGTTGAGCACAAACAGATCAGCCTGACGGTAATGTTGCAGAACAACCTGCTGTGATTGAGCGCCCAGCCAGTGGCAATGTTTATCTATACCTATGGTCTTGGCATGGTTTTTAAGATCTTTGATTAACTCACCGCCGCCAATATGGGTGAATGTCCAGTGCTGCTCTGGTGGTATGTTTACCATCGCGTCTAATAATTCGAAGTAGCCTTTCTTGGGGACAGCTCGACCAACTGATATTAGTTTAACGGCTTGTTCTGGAGTTGATCCATCGTGTTGAGATAATTGTTCAGGTGCCTGGGGAAAGCGCTGTATATCGATACCATGATAGTTGAGGGAGACGTTGTTTTTTGCTGATAGTGCCGATAGATATTCAACATTTGATGCGGTACAGGTCGACAGCCACTGACAGTCATTCAGTTTTTCACGCAATTCCCACTCGGGGCTAGTCCAGATGTCTTTTGCGTGAGCTGAGCAGGTCCAGGGTAAACCAAGAATTTGTGCGGCATAGCGAGCAACGGAGGCTGGGGTATGCATGAAATGAGCGTGGATAGAAGTGGTATTGGCTGGCAGTTCGGTTGCCAGCACCAGGGCCTGTCCAAATCGCCGGATACGATTAAGACTACGATCTCGTTTCAGGTCTTTCCACCAGGTGGATAATGCGATACTCAGCCCGGGTTTTGAGAACGAAGTTATTAATCCCTTTAGAACCCGCAGAGGCTGATTGTGTAAATACTCAGGCAGGTAGTTCACAGATGCGTCAATTTCATCGTTAATTGGGTGCGTAGAAGAATCGGTGGGATGCCTTAGAGAGTAGATCGCAATATCCAGACCCAGCCCTAGCAAGCTATGAATCTCCTGTGCGATAAAGGTTTCAGATAGTCGAGGATAGCCCTTGAGAACAAAGGCAATTTGGCCTTGTATTTGAGTTTCCGGACTCATATGAAGGAGAAACTATTTATACGGATCTGCCGCGTCGCGCAGGCCGTCACCGAAAAAGTTAAATGCCAAAACAGTGATCATGACAGGTAGTACCGGAAGAATCAGCCAGGGATACAGTGCTACAACATTAATATTCTGTGCCTCATTGAGTAATACGCCCCAACTGGTAATAGGTGGTCGCAGCCCCAGCCCCAGAAAGCTGAGCGCAGTTTCGCCGAGTATCATACCTGGAATAGAAAGCGTTGCCGAAGCAATGATGTGGCTGGTAAATCCTGGAATCAGGTGGCGTGCGATAATGCGTTTTGGTCGTGCGCCCATCAGGCGCGCTGCGACTGCGTAATCCTCTTCTCTTAGCGCGAGTAACTTGGAACGTACTGCACGCGCCAGACCGGTCCAGTCGAGTAACGCTAAAATTACAGTAATACCAAAAAATATCAGGATCGGGCTCCAGGTGATGGGCAAAATGGCAGACAATGCCATCCACAACGGAAGTTCGGGGAACGAACGTATAATTTCAATAACACGCTGTATGCTGGTGTCAATCCAGCCACCGTAGTATCCGGCCAGTCCGCCAAATATCAGCCCCAGCGCGAGAGAAATAATGATGCCTCCAAGACCGATTGTCAGCGAAATTCTGGCCCCGTGGGTGATACGTGACATCAGATCGCGACCGAGTCGATCAGTACCCAGCAGAAATAATGTGCCATTTTCTGCGGGACAGAAAAAATGAAAATCGGCTTCAAACAGGTTCCAGAACTGATAACTATCCGCCGAACAAAAAAAACGGATGCGATCTATTTTAGCTGGATTAGGTGTGTATTCACGCTGCAGGTTCTGCATATTGAGCTTGTAATCATAGCCATACACAAATGGTCCAATAAATTCACCCTGGTGAAATAAATGAATCCATTGTGGAGGGGCATAAATATGATCGGTATGCCTGGTATGCTGATTATATGGGGAGACAACTTCAGAAATTAGCGTGGTGGCATACATCACCAGTAATACTAAGCCTGAGATGATTGCCAATTTATGGCGTTTTAACTTCCACCACATTAAAGTCCATTGCGATGCGAGAAACTCAGCCTGTTTGCCGTCTTCAATTTGATCAATTTCATCCGGATTGTAAGGCGCATCAGAAACATAGTGTTCCATTTGAGGACTTTTGTCAGTCTGATTCATGATGACTGACTTCCCTGTAATCGAATGCGCGGGTCGAGCATGGCCAGCAGAAGATCTGAAATCAGCATACCCACCACGGTAAGCGTGGCCAGGAATAGCA
>Ga0256847_1001260_pt1 | contig 13333 bp, 12 predicted proteins | sample TeddybearmetaG_FD_189099 | JGI IMG/M metagenome (GOLD analysis project Ga0256847, IMG submission 189099) | Hydrothermal vent microbial communities from East Pacific Rise, Pacific Ocean - Teddybear | ecosystem: Environmental > Aquatic > Marine > Hydrothermal vents | place: Pacific Ocean: East... | reverse complement strand
ATAGGGCGGTGATGTACTGGCTCGACAAGCTGCCATCTATAGTTAGTGCCGCTGGAGGCTGCATGCGTCCGGTAATGCTAAGCGGTAAATGCCCATTTTCTGAAATTACCTGGCAGCCACATATCGAGAGAACATCTAACAGCGGGGCGTTGGTGCGCGCGCGTAATGATGTATGGCCGTCGATATGTGTAGTGCCGTAGCGTAACGCGGCGATGCCAATCAATAGTCGTGTAGAAGCACCACTCATATGGGCATCTAAGTAGACCTCGGTGTACATATCGATGGGGCCGGTAATGCGTGTACTTTGAGTATCTGTCACCACGCTGGCACCAAGCTTCTTTATACATACAAGCATGGCATCGGTGTCTTCGCAGGCTGGGATGCCAGTTATTGTGGTTGTCCCGTGCGCCAAAGCAGACATCGCCATCTGTCGCAGGGCAATAGATTTACTGCCAGGCAACTTTATCTTGGCCCCGGGTGCTAGCGCGCGAATAGGTGGGATAAGATAGGGCTGAGCAGACATGCGAGAAAAACCGAATATAGAGCGTGCGTGGATTCTATAGGATGCAGCTTTTCAAAGGAAAAAAAGCAAAGGAAAAAATGGCGCTGCCTTGTCGTTCTGTATATCGAGTTGATATGACTGGTGCACACTATGTAGTGTCGTCCCCCATGCACCGCAGGGCGCTGAGTGTAAGCAAGTTCACAGAGAAAACTATGCTCGGCATCTTTTTTGGATAGATTAAACTTCACAAAATCAGTAAGTTATTGAATAAATCTAATATAATTTGAACAAGTGAACGAGAAGCTGCATGACAAATTTTTACGCAGAGTTAGATGATGTATTCCATGCGCACGGTGGGCATGATTGCTTACGCTTTATAGATCGTCCCAGTTGGACCTTTGCCGCACTGCGCTCCAACGTGGCCTTGGTGGCAGATCGACTAAGGCAGCAAGGCGTCACCCCGGGAGATCGGGTCGTGGTGCAAGTTGATAAGTCTCCAGAAAATCTCGCACTTTATCTTGCCACGCTGTGCATAGGTGGGGTTTATGTGCCGCTAAACACGGCGTATACCTCAGTTGAACTCGATTATTTCGTTGCCGATGCAAAGCCGGCCTTGTTTGTGGGGAGTCGGGCGCGTGACGATGTGCCGAGCCTGACATTGGCGGCAGATGGCAGCGGCACGTTGTTCGATTCTATATCTGTAGACCCATCTGTCGAAGTAGCCACTGCCCCGGTGGTTGTCGAGCGCCAGCCGCATGATTTGGCAGCCATCGTTTATACCTCTGGCACCACGGGGCGCTCCAAGGGTGCCATGCTGAGCCACAGTAACCTTTCGAACAATGCGCATAGCTTATGTGCCGCCTGGGATTGGCAATCCACCGATGTGTTACTACATGCGCTGCCAATTTTTCACGTGCATGGGCTGTTTATTGCTAACCACTGTGCATTGCTCCGAGGCACACCGATGTACTGGTTGCCAAAGTTCGATGTCGTTAGTGTGCAGGCGGTGATGGGTGATTGTTCAATTATGATGGGCGTGCCAACCTTCTATACGCGGCTCCTTGGTGATGCAAGCTTCCCAGCCATTAACTTAGATCACATGCGGGCCTTCATTTGTGGCTCGGCACCGCTCACAGAACAAGTATTCCTCCAATGGCAAGCACGCACCGGGCACCGAATCTTAGAGCGCTACGGCATGAGTGAAACCATCATAAACACTACTAATCCCATTGATGGGGAGCGAGTGCCCGCTACGGTAGGGTTCCCCTTACCAGGCTTAGATTTGCGCATTGCGAATGACGCGGGTGAGGCTTTAGAAAATGGCGAAGTAGGGGCCATTGAAGTGCGTGGTCCCAGTGTATTTGGTGGCTACTGGCAAATGCCTGAAAAGACTGCTGAAGAAATCCGGTCGAATGGGTTTTTCATCACCGGTGATCTTGGCACGCTGGATGACGAGGGTCGCTTGTCTATAGTGGGGCGCGCAAAAGATCTAGTGATATCAGGTGGTTACAATGTATATCCAAAGGAAATCGAGAAAATATTGGATGGCTTACCGGGTGTTTTAGAAAGTGCAGTCATCGGTGTGCCGCATGCCGACTTCGGTGAGGCGGTAGTGGCAGTCATTGTTCCGCAGAACTCTCCGCCAAATGGCCCAGAACTGACCTTGGCAGATGTATCTGCCTATCTAGAGGGTAAGTTGGCAAAATTTAAGCAACCAAAGGCGCTGGTGCATGTAGACACCTTACCCAGAAATACCATGGGCAAGGTGCAGAAAAATCTACTGCGTGATGCTTACGAAACTTTACTAACGCATTAGCCTATTGTGCGTCATCCAAGGACAAGGTTTCTCGCAACTCACGTTTCAGAAATTTGCCGGAAGCGTTACGGGGTAGGGGTGCGTTGGTAAACCAAATGTAACGCGGTATTTTTGGCGAAGCGATCAGCTCGCGTAGATGATCGCGTAATTCTGCGGCGGTCGCTGCTGTCCCCTCTTTGAAGTAAACCGCTACACCAACTTCTTCGCCAAGGCGATCATCAGGAATGCCGAATACTGAGCATTCAGCCACGTCGTCAAACTTAAACAACGCGCTCTCAACTTCTGCGCAATAAATATTTTCACCGCCCCGCAACACCATGTCTTTGAGTCGGTCTACGATGTAGATGAAGTCATCTTCATCTATACGCGCAATATCACCCGTGTGAAACCAGCCGTCTTTAATCGCTTCACTGGTTGCCTCAGGGCGATTCAGATAGCCACTTATGACATGAGCACCACGCACAAGCAGCTCGCCGGTTTCGCCACGAGCAACTTCTCGACCTTCGGTATCAATGACTTTTGTTTCAAAACAGGGCATTGCCGGTCCGCAGCTATCTGGCTTATCAACGAAAAAGTCGCCGCCAATCGAAGTGATGATGCCGCAGGTTTCAGTCATACCGTAACCTGTATTTGGTCGGGCATTGACGACTACTTCGTCAATCTTACCTACCAGATCAGGCTGCAATTGCGCGCCGCCACCGCCCATACTGAGGATGGTTGAGGTGTCGGTTTTTGCGAAATTAGGATGAGAAATTACTTCCCGAGCCATGACCGGCACGCCAGTGAGGGCAGTGATGCCTTCTTTCTCGATGAGCGCTAACGCCTCGCCCGCATCCCACTTATACATATGTACAAGTTTACCGCCGCCCAGAGTCGTGCCGTGTGCTACGCAGTTATTTGCGGTGACGTGGAACAGGGGCGTGGTCACTAAAGATGCTCCAATAGGAGACTCTGCGTCGGGTTCTATGAGGCCGTTGCGCTCGGCAAGAGTACGCAGGAGTGCTGCTGAGAACATCAGTGACCAAATATTACTCACACAGCCGCGGTGGGTGAGCTCGGCACCCTTAGGGTTACCAGTGGTCCCCGAGGTGTAAAAAATGCAGGCTACGTCATCGGGGTGTATGTCCAAAGCAGGAATGGTGCCCGCATGGCTAATCACATCTTGCCAGGGTGTGATGCCGGCAATGTCTTCTGGCAGGCGCACGCCAACCATTATTATCTGTGACATTCTGTCAGCGAGATTATTTATTCGTGCGAGGCGCTCCGCATCCAGCACCATCACATTGGGTGTGGAGTCATCCAATGCGTAGTCTATTTCAGGACCAGTCCACCAGGCATTCATGCCAACCACAGTGGCACCTATGCAAAATGTCGCCCAATAGATGAGTAGCCACTCAGGATAATTGCGCATTGAAATAGCCACGCGATCTCCGGGTTTAACGCCTTGTTCGATGAGCCAAGCGCCAATTGCCTGTACCTGCGCATGGGCTTGGCCGTAAGTCAGACGCTCGTCTTGGTAAACCAAATAGTCACGATCAGCAAACTGAATTGAACTCATAAACACATCACGCATATTAGGCGCTGCATTTGCATAGGTTCTTATCGGAACGTCGCGAACACTTGTGGTGTTAATTTCGAAATCGGCACCCGGCGCTATTAGATCATTCCAAGCCTCTTTATACTGTGCGTACAAGGTTCTCTCCCTCCCTTATATAAAAGACATATAAAAGACGCAACCAGCGGTGGCGTCTATCAAAACTAAGCTGCAAAAGTTAACACGAAATAGTTCATCAGCGGGGATGTTTCTAAATCTGACGGGGCAATACTTACGGCAGAATTTTTTTGCTGATGTTTGACAAATGACGTTCGAATTCGGCGCTACGATTAGGCACAATACGCGCAATCAAATATAAGCTCATTGGAGAAGTGACTATGAAATTTGGACTAATACCCGTCAATGTAGGCGTTAAATCTGTGGCACAAATGACTGGTATGGCACAACTGGCTGAAAGTGAAGGTTATGAATCGGTATGGACCTTTGAGCATGTCATTGTGCCGATGGACTACGAGTCAAAATATCCCTACAACCCAAGTGGAAAAATGGGTGCGCCCACCGACACGAATTTCATCGATCCCTTTGTCGCGCTGGCTAACATAGCTGCCAACACAACAACGCTAAAATTGGGTACTGGGGTGAATATTTTGTCTCAGGCCAACCCACTCTATCTAGCCAAGCAAGCGGCCAGCGTAGATTTCGTATCTGAAGGTAGGCTGTTGCTGGGCTTAGGTATTGGTTGGTTGCGAGAAGAGTTTGATGCGCTTGGGGTTCCGTTTGAAAAGCGTGGTGCGCGTTTTGATGATTATATGGTCGCCATGAAGAAAATTTGGGCCGGTGAGGTCATTGAACATGATAGTGAGTTTTTGCAATGGCACGACTTTCAAAGCTATCCAAATGCGCCGCAGCTCAATGTGGTCATCGGTGGCAATAAAGGCCGTGCATTTGAACGTGTTGCGCGATTTGGTAATGGCTGGTTTGCGCCGACATCAAATCCGGCTGAGCTTGCCGAGAGTTTAGCAAGCCTTAAACAGGCCTGTGATAAGCATGACCGAGATATGAACGATATCGAAATTACATGTATGTGGACGGGTCAAGGCGGGCAAACAGAGGTCGAAGAGTTGGCAGAAGCGGGCGCTCACAGATTGGTAATACCTACTCAAGCACTAGGTGAGAACCCTATAGAAGGTATTCAGGCACTCGGTGCGAGTGTTGTGCGCAATTGAGTAATTTGCCCAGTATCTTCATCAAGTGGGTGAGGCCGCTCATTTGCTGACGGTCGTAGTTCCTGTGTTGGACGATGATGTGGCCTTGGCCAGACTCATCAGTTGGCTTGATGCTTATAATCTCAATGCGATAGTCGTAGACGGAGGCCTGGCCGGGGATGTTTCACGACCGCTGGCGCAACCACACCGACGTGTGCATCGGCCGCCGTCGCGTGGCGGACAGGTTGCTGCAGGCGTAAAGCTGGCGCACAACCAGTGGGTGTGGGTGCTGCACGCAGATACTCAACCCAGCGCCGCGGCCTATGTCTATCTGCAGCAGGTGATAGCTGCACAACACCCAGTGTGGGGTAGATTTGATATCACCCTCGAAGGTTTGCCGTGGTTAGCTTGGTTTATGAATTGGCGATCGCGTTTAACCAAGATATGCACTGGTGATCAGGGTATGTTTTTTCACCAAAGCCTGTTGCACGACGTAGGCGGTTATCCTGACCTACCGCTGATGGAAGATGTAGAAGTCAGCCGTCGCTTGAAGCGGCTGCACAAGAAGTCTTTTCGCGCACCGAAATTGAACGTGGAAGCCTCTACCCGCCGTTGGCGGCAGCGTGGCATCGTGCTGACGATTTTTTCAATGTGGTCATTTCGTTGGCAATATTATTTTGGGGTAAAGGCCGAGACGTTGGCCGCAAAATACTATGACGCATAGTTCTGGCTCAACCAACGACCGTAATATGGCGCTTGCTATTATGGCCAAAACACCGCGCTTGAATCACACTAAGACTCGTCTTGCGGTAGATATTGGCGATGAAGCCGCCTTGGCGGCGCATATTAATCTGGTCCAAGACACGTTAACCCGCTTACGCAGGCAGGCACTGGTACGTGCTATTAGCGAAGTGTCCGACATAGCTGGTGTTAGCGTTGACATTACATTATGGGTCACAGAAGTCGATGCAAGTACTGAAGCCTGGGCGAGAGAATTCGATGTACCTTTACATCAACAGGTAGGGCAGGGTTTGGGCGAGCGTATGCACTATATACTGTCAAACCTTCTTGGCCGTGGGGCCTCAAGTGCTTGCTTGGTTGGCGCAGATTGTCCCTTAATTGATTCGTCTTATGTTGCACAAGCGTTTTTGCGACTGTGCCATGCCGACCTAGTTTTTGGTCCTGCAGAAGATGGAGGGTATGGACTGATCGGCCTAAATCAAGCAAAACCTGAAATTTTTGAAGGCATTTCTTGGGGTAGTCATTCTGTTTTAGAGGAGTCGTTGGCGGTTGCCGAAAAACTCAATCTTCGTGTAGAGAACCTACCTACTGTGTGGGACATAGATACATTGCCAGACTGGCAGCGCTACCTAGCTTATTGTCGCCACTAACTAGATTCTGAGTTTTTTGCGATCGTCTGTATGAAATGCTCTAACCGACGTCGATCGGTCACGTTCATTTTGGTTAGCTCAATGCCGCAAACGAGTGTCTTGTTATGTTTGTTCTCGTGGAAATGCCTAACCACACCTTCGCTGTGAATTTCTAACAAATTTGGAATAGTGATCGCGCAGCTTTTAAAGTGCTCGTCACTCTTAACTGGCCAGGGTGCTGGCAGAGAAAATTCTGCACGACAGCCACCAGCAGATATGTCAATGATGCTTCCAGAAGTACTGTCTTTTTCGAACATGGTAATGCTGGCGCCTGCTGCACTAACACGTAGCGGTATCATAAAGCGGGCATCACGGCGCCTTTGTTGAGATAGAACTTTTTTCGGCAGCCCAATATGGAAATATGGAATACCACGTTCTTCATCCCCCTTCAGCAGCTTGGCAGATTCGATATACATGTAGCTGCCGGCTCCACGTGCCGACAAGCTGAATTTTTTAGCCGCACGTAGGGCTGTGATGCCATCCCTCGGGAAGATGTCTTCAATCAAGAAATCTCGTTCTGACACATCGAGTATTTTGCAGCGGTAGCGTTGGGCCGAGCCGTCTACACGTAGATCTAAATCTAAGCGCTGATCGCGGACTTGTTTCAGGCAGCGAATTACGTCTTGAGCCGTGTCTAAGTAACGGCTGTCAGGTGCAGCGGGGGTGGCCAACACAGAAAGAGGTTTAGACATCGATGCTTGCCCAAGCAGCTATGGCGATAGCAAATTTATGCCACGTGAAAAAACCAACACCCCCCTGTTTGGCGGCTTGGAAGCTATGCACGAGCGATAGCGTATGCGCTCGATCCAGATGCAGCTGTTTGCTGACCGGATTGTCCATATAACCCGTCGAAGGACTTACCACTTAGAATTCCCAAAATCTCTCGCAGTGATTGTTGCGAACGGTGCAAGATTTTTCCGTTAACCAAGTTAGAATCTCGGGCTGATCTGGCAAGATCCAGTAGAATTTTGTGATCTACGTCTAACTCAGCACAATTATCGCCACTGTAGTCATTTGTATCAGCGGATCGAATGAGATCGGTGAGGGCTGGATTGGCTTTCAGCGCGCTACCAATACTTTCGCAAACGAGTCGTTTTTGTTCTGTTACGACACTCAAAGCAACATTGTCATGGGTCGTTAATGACGTGCGTTCTTTTTCAAGTAAGTTCTCTAATTCTTTGAAATAATTGATTAATAGTTCGGTTTCATTAGAGGATGTCATGATATTAAGCGCGTTATTCTACGGTTGATTTAGAGCTGTGATTCAAGCGCGAGGAAGTTTTCCGCCAGGCGTTGATTATCAATAGGGTAGTTGCCCTCACTGATTGCTTGGCGAATCTCTGCCACTCGAACTTCATCAAAACTCTCTTGTTGTTCGAGTTTGTTGGCGAGGTTACGCACAGAGTTTGCATCGGCGCTAATTTGCACAGAGTCTTTAAGCTCTGCTTGGTGCTGCGCAGACGGTGTTTTGTCGTTCCCAGCAGCGTTAGCAATGCCACTTTCAGTGGTTTTTCCACCGCGTTGGGAAAGTGGGCCAAGCCCATTGTTTATCTCAATTGCCATGATTTAAGCGTTCAACTTCTATTTACCTATAGTCGATATCGACCAATGCTGTTGTAACTTTAGTAGAAAGTGGGAAAAAATGTGATTTAGTTATCGAAACAGTTGGCTAGTTGTGCAGCGTGAGGGTTGGGGGTCTTGTTGAGACCGTGCCGGGTGCTGTGATCCATGGCAATATAATTCGCTTTGACCTTTCATTGCGCACTTCTATTTGATCACCTAGTTTGCCATTCGCCAACGCTGTACCGAACGATTTTATTTGGATTCGTCCATTGTTCGCAATAATCTGAACACGCTCACCTTTGCTTATCTGGTTAGGCTCCGCCAATTGGTTGAGGTTCAGGGTTTGGCCGCGACGGATGCTACGGCGAGCGACCATGCCGACCACATCAATGATAGCAGTGAGCGCCTGGGGACGTTGGGTTTCTATAGCCTGCATCTCTACAGCCAGCATATTCGAGGTTATACGTTGTCCCCGGGCGATAGATTGCGTGGCGACGACAACTGCTGTATTGACATCAACATCAACGCTTGCATACAAAGACCACGCAGCGGGTGCCAAGCACCGAACATGTACGGGTACGCGGCCATACAATCGATGTCCCTTAACCTGGGCCTGCATTTTGCTGCAGGGTTTTAAGCGGTCCACGCCGGCCAGCGGGAGCATATGAAGCGTATATGAGTCGTCTGGATAGTGACCAGACAGCGCACTTTGGGTCGTCGAGATAATCAACTGTTCAAGCTCTACGGCTATCGCTAAACAGTTTACGCTCGCAATAATACTGAAAACTATCGCTATCTGCTTTAGTAGGCTCTGCATATCATTCCTCTCACAACATTTAACTTAGACAACTTATCGTGTGCCTCAACTGTTTGTTCGCGCATGTGCAACACAAACAGATGACGAAGTAATAGCACAACGCCGTCAAAATGCTGGCAGTTCAGCCAAGCACCGGCAACCTAACGGTCAAAAGCCGTTGCAAGCGGCAACATCTTGCCGGTACAGCCCAATTTCCAACCAGCCTAAGTTCATATACACACTCCGAAGCAGCCGAAAAACATTTTTGTATCGATTTAATCGAATTGGCACGGCGTTTGCTTTGTTTAGTGGAAATTGGTGCGCAAGCATCGGACCGAACATGCGTAAACGACCACATTTGGTTAGCGGAGAGACAGTTGAGAATAGGTATAGATAACGCGTTAGGTATTCATCCCCAGGCTTTGGAGCTGCGCTCTAGCAGAACTGAAGTCTTGGCGCGTAACATCGCAAATGCTGATACCCCTGGTTATAAAGCTAGAGATATAGATTTTCATGCTGTTCTAGCCGCTCAAACGTCGAAGAACTCGCAAGGTCTAACGACCAGGCTGGCGCAAACAAATGCGGGCCACCTTGTGGATCAATCTATGAACGCTAGCGTGCCAAGTTTGAGTTATCGCATTCCGTTGATGCCTAGTTTGGATGGCAACACAGTGGAGGCGCAGGTTGAACAAGCAGAGTTCGCTGAGAACAGTTTGCAATTTCAGGCCAGTTTAAGATTTTTAAATGGCACGCTTTCGGGCCTGATGACCGCAATCCGGGGAGAATAGACTAAATGGCCATTCTAGATGTGTTTAATGTATCAGGCAGTGGTATGGCTGCGCAGTCTTTACGACTGAATACGACCGCTTCCAATATCGCCAACGCAGAGAGTGTTGCCGCCGACCCGGCAGATACTTATCGAGCTCGATATCCAATCTTTCAGGCGAGTTTAGACAGCGCTATGGATGGCAACAATGCGTCCAACGCTGTTTCAGTGCCTGGCATTATAGAATCTGACAAACCGCTTAATATTCGGTACGAACCTGACCATCCATTTGCCAATGACGACGGTTATGTTGCCTACCCTAACGTTAACGTAGTTGAAGAAATGGCCAACATGATCTCAGCAAGCCGTTCCTTTCAACTCAATGTAGAAGTACTCAATACAGCCAAAACTCTTGCTGAACGGGTTTTGAGTATTGGGCAGTAACAAGAAAGCCAAGGAGAATAGTAAATGGATATTGTAGTGCCCGGTGTACGCAGCTACGGCAGTGTTGCTGATTCAAGAGATGCGAGTGATAAGAGCGAGACAGATGCCGCAAAAAAAGCGAAGGAGAGCGCCGACGGAGGTCTTGGAAAAACAGCCTTTCTTGAATTGATGATTGCGCAGATTAAAAATCAGGATCCACTCGAACCGGCTAAAAATGAAGCATTTATTGCTCAGCTTGCCCAGTTTTCGAGTGTGGAGGGTATTCAAAACCTTAACGAGTCGATGGACGGACTGGTCAGCTCAATGCGCGCCGGTCTAACGATGGATGCAGCGGCCCTGGTCGGGCGTAACGTCTTGGTGCCCACAAAAGATACAGTTCTGAGCGATAACGGTGGTATAAGCGGCACCATAGCGATTACGGAAGCGACCACAGAGCTGAACATGGAGATTCGCAACAGCGACGGTATTGTGGTTAAACGCTTTGAATACGGACCACAGGTGGAATCAGATCTACGTTTCGCTTGGGACGGTATCAGTGAAGCTGGCACCGTGTCACCACAAGGTCTTTATACCGTTTCTGCTTACAACAACACCGGTGAAGATGGTGCGCGGAACGAATTTGGAATTGATCTGCCACAAACTGTGGTGAGTGTGTCGATAGAAGAAGCGGGTCTAGTCGCAAACTTGGTGGGTGGGATATCTGTTCCAGCCGCACAAATAAAAGAAATTCAATAAGCCCAAAACCAACAAGGAGAGTTGAATGAGCTTTAATACAGCGTTAAGTGGACTCAGTGCCGCACAAAGTGATTTGCAAATTACAGGTAACAACATAGCGAATGCCAGTACGGTGGGCTTTAAAGCCAGCCGTGCGGAATTTGCTGATGTCTATGCATCAAGTCTATTGGGTTCTGGTTCTAATCAGGTCGGTAGTGGCGTGAAGCTTGCCCGCGTAGCACAACAGTTTGACCAAGGCACTATAAGTTTTACTAACAACAGCTTGGACCTGGCGATTGACGGTAACGGATTTTTTGTTTTGAGCGACGGTGGCAGCACAGCGTTTACACGTGCTGGAGCATTCGGTGTCGATTCAGAAGGCTACATTACCTCAGGTAGCGGTGCGCGATTACAAGGTTATCGAGCAAACGAAACAGGGTCACTTAGTGGCATCCTTGGTGACATGCAAGTGAACAATAACAGCTTGTCACCTTTACAAACTACCTTGGTTGAAGCAACAGTTAACCTCGATGCACGGGACGATGTTTTATCGGAATTGGGTAGTTCCGTTCAAACCATCGGTTCTGCGATCGGCACACCCCAGCTTGGTCTGCCTTCCTCTACGCCAACAACTTTAGAAACCAGTGCGGCGCCAACGCCGTTTGACTTCAGCCTAAATACACAATCTACGGTGACGGCTGGAACGCCCATCACACCATTCAACTTCTCAGGCTCTGCGGCTTCAACATTTGAGGTCAGCTTGTCGGGTTCTAGTATTCCGAGCGAAAATCAAACGGTGTCAATTACGCTTGGTACAAACATTACGACTCTACAAGATGTCATTAACGACATACGCAACGATCTGTTGGGTACTGGTGTCGGCTTAGATGTTCGTGAAGACCCCAACAATTTTGGCAGACTACAGTTTTACGCAGTCAACTCGGGTGAGGCCAGCACAATCACCATTGACCCCAACGATGATGCTTCAGGTTTTGGTACAGGTGTAACCCAGGCTGACATCGAAGCAGTACTTGGAGGCATGGCGCTTGGACAAGGTGGTACCAGCGGTGCGAGTAACAACGCCCCTGATCCTTACGGTGGAACCAGTACCGCTGGTATCGTGGGTAACCGATCATCTGCAAGTTTTGATATTACGCTAGCGGACTCATCCGGTAACAACGGCACGGTGACCATTAATCTAGATTCAAACATAACTTCGGCTGCTGACTTGATTGCTGATATACGTACAGAAATACTTGCGTCAGCAATCAATGTAGACGTTCGCACTGACCCTTCAGTGGGTTCGAGAATTGAATTTTTTAGTACCGTAGATGGCGAATCTTCGTCAATATCTATCGGTAATTTAGTGAGTACAGGAAACGGTGTAACGTTGACGGACGTTGTAGACGTGTTAAACCTGGCGACAGGCATTTCTATTCCAGGTGTTTCTGCCGCCAGTAACGGCTATGCGTCTCAATCTATAGACGTGGTATATCCAGATGGACGAGTCCAACAAGTCATCATACCTGAAAGTAGTTCTGCTGCAGAAATTGCTGGGCGGTTCGCCAGCACAAGTGTTGAAAACGTTAACGCGAGCGCGACAACTACAGCCATTATTCCTCAATCAGGCTTTAACAATGTCAGTGGTACGCTTACCATGTCTCTCAATGGCGCAGACATAACAGCTTCTTCATTGCAGGAAATCTCGGACCTTATCAACTTGGGCGGAATACCTGGTCTTGGCACTGTCTCTGCCTCCATAGATAGCACGAATGCGCTGGTCTTGGTGGACGCTGAAGGTAATGATTTAGTATTTGGTGCATCAGGTGGTGCTACTGATACCATAGAAATACAGGGTACCGTTGGACAAACAGCGACGTTAGATACATCTGGTACTAATGTGGCAACCGTGGGCGGTCAGGTTACCTTGACATTGGGCGAAGACATTATCTTAGATAATCCGATACCCGCGGTAACGAACATTTTCGGTATTATCAACGAGAATTCATTTCAAGAATTTGCCCTTAGAACCTTCGACCCCAGTAACCAAGATACATATAACTCGGCTACATCGCTGACTATTTACGATAGCCTGGGTAACCCTCATGCGATGTCATTGTACTTTGTGAAAGAGCGTTTTACACCGGATGTGTCTGCAGAAGGCCCTAATCGTTGGTCCGCTTATGCGCTCATTGATGGTGTCGATGTGGGAGATGCAAACCCCAACTTGCCACCACCGCAAAATGAACAACCGACTCGCTCTCAATTTGCCGTTCAGTTTAATACTGATGGTACAATTAATGAGGCAGGTACTGATCCAATGTTGATCTCTAACTGGACACCACTCGATGATAATGGTGATCCTAATGGTGCAACCGGACCTCTAAACGGTTTGCAAGGTGGCTCTCTACCAATTTCTCAACCACCGTCGAGTTCCAATTTCGAAATCCGTCTGAATGACTCTACACAATATGGACGTGAGTTTGGTTTGGGTGCTATCGATCAAAACGGCTACTCCACCGGTCGGTTGTCAGGCCTTGAC